>ERZ808278.88-NODE-88-length-78163-cov-20.058726_pt1 | contig 78163 bp, 68 predicted proteins | sample MGYA00521239_ERZ808278 | MGnify/ENA primary metagenome ERZ808278 (study PRJEB31516, sample SAMN03275600) | gut metagenome | biome: mammalia-associated habitat; material: feces | host: Papio cynocephalus | place: Kenya | collected 2012-07-17 ...
ATTGAATAAATCAAAAACTTGGCTAGAATCAGCGTACATTGCTGTGACGCTAGCCAACTTTGTTCAAAGTCAGCGAACGTCACCATGACGATTGCTGATTTTGTATAAAAACGTGAAACGTCACCATGACGTTTCTTAATCTTGGCTAGAGTTGGCGAACGTCATAATGACGATAGCCAACATAAGGCTAAAACACAAAACGTCACCATGACGTTTTGAGAATTAAGACAAAAACGGAAAACGTTATTTTGACGCAGGCCGTTTAAGGACTATTTCGGGTTGCGTCAAAATTGTGAACGCGTTAGGGGGTGTCTGCATACAAAGTATGCTGGGGCGCGCAGCGTTGCGTAGCAATGCAACCCCGGAACACCCGACCGCCGCTTGCGGCGGGAACGCCCGATTTATGAAAAAATCTGCTTTTTTAAGGCGGAAAATTTTTTGGGAGAATTAAATGAAAAGATTTTCTGGAGTCATAACAAAAATAGCATCGCTTGCAATTACGGCGCTGCTTGCTTTTGGAGCGGCTGGCTGCTCGGTTCTTGGAAGCGAAGAATCTTCTAGTGCTGGCGATGGATATGGAAGTGTTTCAATAAGTTTTAGCCATGCCCGTGCGGTAAGCTACGATTCTTATTCAGACATTAAGCTTTTCTACAAGGCATCTGGAGCAAGCGGCTTTACTAAGGCTGCTTGCTGGGCTAGCGAAAGCGAACTGAGCGCGGTAAGTATTCCAGTCGGCGCTTACACTTTCAAATTGACAGCAACTGTTGCAATGAGCGACTCTGAGCTTGGCTTGAGCGAGTCTGCTGCAATGTTTGGAGAGGCTAGCGCGGCTGTTGAAAACGGAAAAACAACGGAAATTTCTTTCACGTTGAAAAGAAGTGATTCAAGCAGCGATGACGGTAATCTTGATGTTGATACTGACGCAGACGTTACAAATGCGACTGTAAAAATTGTAAAGAGCGAAGGCTGGCTGAACTCTGCTTATGTTGTCTTCAATCAAATTAGCGGAGCGACTTACACTGTGAAAGTTGACGGAACGCAAATCGATAACGAGCTTATCCGTTTTTATGATACTTACAATTATTATGAGAAGAGCGAGGACTCGAATCTTGCCGTCTCTTATTCAAAGAAAACCTTGAGCAATGTTGTGCGTGCTGACGCGCTTGGTCTTGCAGCTGGAAGCCATACAATTTCTGTAAGTGTTGACGGCGGAAAAACAGAGTCAACTGCCACAATGACTGTTCTTGATAACGACCGTTCAGGATTTGCGTTTACGGACGGGGCGGTTCCTGGCGCATACAATCTTGACGGAACATTGAAAGACGGCGCAATTGTAATTTATCTTACAGAGGAAAACAAAAAGACTGTTACCGCGACAATCGGCGGAAAGGAGTATACAGGAATTGCCGATATTACTCAGGCAATAAAGACTAAAAACACGGGAACAACTCCTGTTGATATCCGCATTATTGGAAAACTCACGCTTGACGGTCTTTCCTGCTCTGATATGTCAAGCGCATATGCTCTTGGTGTGAAAGAAGCTAATTATGTGACGATTGAAGGCGTTGGAGATGATGCGACTATGGTGGCTGGAGTTGCGGCATTCACTTCAGACTATATTGAAATTAAAAATCTTGGCCTTATGAAATGGGGCGGCGGAAAAGACGGAGACGGAGTTTCGCTTAAGAAAAGCACTTATGTCTGGGTTCATAACAATGACTTTTTCTATGGAGACGCAGGAAGCGATGCTGACCAAGTTAAGGGCGACGGCTCAATGGACTTGAAAGACAATTCTCAGCACGTGACAATCTCCTATAACCACTTCTGGGACAGCGGAAAAATGTCTCTCTGCGGAATGAAGTCTGAAAGCGGTCCGAACTATATTACTTATCATCATAACTGGTTTGACCATTCAGATTCCCGCCACCCGAGAATTAGAACAATGTCTGTCCATGTCTACAACAATTACTTTGACGGAAACGCGAAGTATGGGGTTGGCGTAACTTCAGGCGGAAACGCTTTTGTTGAAGGAAACTTCTTCCGCAATGCGCATGACCCGATGATGATTTCTAAACAGGGAACTGATGCTCGCGGTTCTGGAACATTTTCTGGCGAAGAGGGCGGAGGAATCAAATCTTACAACAACAAATTTGAGCAGAACAATACAAACGGCGTTTCTTTCCAGTTCATAACAAACAAGTATGATTACACAAATAATCAGGAGCTTGGCGAATACAAAGAGTGGACTGAAACTATTGGAACAGAAAATTCTGATGGAACTTGGACTATTTATGATTCTGCTGTTACAGACTCTACAGACACAATCGCCTCAAATTCTCTGATTGCGATAGAAGATGCGGCAAAGAAAGGCGCTTACTATCAAGGCTCAAAAGGAAAGACGATGTTCTATCTTGATGTTCCTGCGAATACAACGAAAGTTGTTTTGAAAGCTAAAACAGGCTCTTCGACATCGGGTGCTACAACAACTGTAAGTGTTAACGGCACAAAGAGCAATTCAATTTCAAACACATCTTACACAGATGTTGAAATTGCTGTTTCTGTGACAAAGGACAGCACTATTGCTGTTGTGAATTCTGGTTCTAATTCGCTTAATATCTCTGAAATCAAGGTGATTGCTTCAACGGGATGGAAAACAACGCTTTCAAGCGGGGCTGATATGTCTAATATTGATGCTTACGAAGTTGACGAGCGAAGCGAGACTGTTCCGGCAACTGTTCTCTCAAAATCTGGAAACCATGCTTATTCAAATTTTGATACAACTTTAGGCGATGCAGGTCTTGGTCTTACAAACCTGCCGACATCTCCTGATGTTGCAAAGGCTTCAGTTCTTGAATTTGCCGGACGGCATAATCCTGATTTTGCATGGACATTTGACAATTCAACTGATGATGCGAGCTACGCCGTAAATGAAGAATTGAATTCTGCATTGCTTGTCCATACAACAGGCGTAACAAAAATCGGACAGTAATCCGTAAAAAAAACAATTGATGTAAAAAAACTCCGCCGGGCGTTTGCCTGGCGGAGTTTTTTTTGCGTTTTTTTAATCTTTATTTTTCTAAAAAAAATGCTGGCGATTTACAGACAATTTCTATTACTTCCATATTTCCGCGTTTTTATGTAAAATGCTTTCTATGAAAACTGTAGACGAGACAACTCTTTCAAATTTGCTGCAGCTCAGCCGCCTTTCTCCTGAAAGCACTGACATGGCAACACTTAAAAAACAAGTGGACGAAATCGTTGGATATTTTGACATTCTTTCCAAATATGACGACTCCGAGAATCCTTATGACGCTTATCCTTCAACCGAGGCTGAAAAGCTCCGCGAGGACGAGATTGTTCCGGGGCTTGATATTCCATCTCTCAAGCAGACAACCGACAAATTTATGGACGGATATTATCAGGTTCCTAAAGTTCTTGGCGAGGGAGCGTAAAAAGCAAGAAATTTTAAGATAGGGAAGGGGAAAAGCCTTTCCCCTGCGTCACACTTCGTTGTGTCATACCCCTTTCTTCTAAGGGCTGCGCCCTTAAAATCCTGCTTTAAAATCTTCATAAGGTGAAAATATGTTTTATACAATAGAAGAAACTGTAAAAGCCTTGAAATCCGGCGAGACAACTTCTGCCGCGCTTGTTAAGGCTTCTGTTGATACTTTTGAAAATGACAAAAAATCTGAAAAGCCGCTGAACGCTTTTCTTGAAATTTACGACGATGTTGTTGAAAAGGCGAACGCTGCCGACGCGGAAATTGCAGAGGCGAGAAAAAACGGCACAGTCGAAAAACTTTTTGAGGAAAAGCCGCTTCTTGGCATTCCTTTTGCCGTAAAAGACAACATTTCCGTAAAAGGAAAATCTCTTACCTGCTCGTCAAAAATTCTGCAGGGCTATCGCGCGCCTTACAACGCAACTGTAATCGCGCGGCTTTTGGATGCCGGCGCAATTCCGCTTGGAAGATGCAATCAGGACGAATTTGCGATGGGCTCTTCAACCGAATATTCAATTTACGGGCCTACAAGAAATCCTATTAACCGTGACTACGTTTCCGGCGGCTCTTCGGGCGGCTCAACTGCCGCAGTTGCCGCAAACCAGGCGCTTTTCGGTCTTGGAACTGAAACCGGCGGTTCTGTCCGCTTGCCTGCTTCTTACTGCGGAGTTTACGGCTTAAAGCCGACTTACGGAGTTTTGAGCCGCTGGGGCGTTGTCGCTTACGGCTCTTCCCTCGATCAGGTTGGAATTATCGGGCATTCTCCAAAAGACATTGCGCTTCCGCTTTCTTTGATGTCCGGCGTTGATTTTTACGATGACACTTCCGCGGACTTGCCTTCTTCTGGCGAGCTGAAAAATCTCAAGGCGATTGATGTCTCTAAATTGAAGATTGCCGTTCCTAAGCAGTTTGAGGAATCAAAAGGAATGGACGCTGACGTTGCGAAAGTTTTTGCAGACGTGAAATCTTGGTTCGCTTCAAAAGGCGCGAAAATCGAGACTGTTGACCTTCCGATTCTTGACGCTTCAATCGCGTCTTATTACGTGATTGCGCTTTCCGAGGCTGCTTCAAACCTCAGCCGTTTTGACGGAATCCGCTACGGAAACCGCGTTGACAATGAGAAAGGCTACGACCAGCTTTACATCGATACCCGCTCAAACGGATTCGGGCCTGAGGTAAAGCGAAGAATCATAATCGGAAACTACGTGCTTTCAGAGCAGTTTTCAGGCGACACTTACAAAAAAGGAATGAGCGTGCGCGCGAGAATTCAGCGTGAAGTTGCTTCTCTGTTTGAGAAATACGACTTGATTCTCTGCCCGACTTGCCCGACAGCCTCGTTCAAGCTCGGCTCAAAAGTTGACGACCCGCTTGAAATGTATTTGAGCGACTTGTTTACGACATTTGTGAACTTGGCGCGAATTCCTTCAATTTCAGTTCCGGCTGGATTTACTTCAAAGGAAAACAAGAACGCTTCGTGCATGCCGGTCGGAATTCAGTTTGCAGGAAAAATGTTCGACGAGCTGAAGATTCTTCAGACCGCGCAGGCGTGGGAAGAAGACCACAAAAACTGCGGAATTCCGGTTCGTGAACCGGTTAAGGAATCGGTTTAAAAGTAAAAGTCGGATTTTGCGTTAGGGCGTGTAGTGGCGGCGGAGCCGTTGCGGAACGGAGCCTTGCGAAGTGAGAGCAATGGAGCACTGATGTGCGGAACCACGAAAGGCCCGACCCGAACGAAAGTGAGGGAAACGCCCAGAAAAGTTGGAGAAAATTATGGCAATTGATAAATATGAAATCGTAATCGGCTGTGAGATTCACACGCAGCTTCTTACAAAAACAAAGGCTTTTTGCGCCTGCGAGAACAAATACGGCGGAATGCCGAACACGCGAGTTTGCCCGGTTTGTCTTGGCTTGCCGGGAGCTATGCCGCGCATTTCAAAAGGCTATGTGGAGCTTGGGGCGGTTGCCGGTCTTGCTTTGAACTGCAATATCGCGCGCTTTACAAAATTTGACCGCAAGCATTATTTTTATCCTGACCTTGCGAAAGGCTATCAGATTACGCAGTACGATATTCCGCTTTGCGCAGACGGACACGTTGACTTGCCGCTTTCGCATTATTCAAAGGACGAGCAGGAAGGCGGAGCAAAATTCCGGCCGAACAATTTCAAGGGCGAGAACTGCATCGTTGAGAATGAGGGCAAAAAATACCGCCGCGTGAGAATCGAGAGAATCCATCTTGAGGAAGACGTAGGAAAGTCGCTCCACTTGCCGGGAAAACATTCCTATATCGACTACAACCGCTCGGGAACTCCGCTAATTGAGATTGTTACAAAGCCTGATATGACTTCTCCTGACGAGGCCGCGCTTTTTATGCAGACTGTTCAGGAAATTTTGCGCTACGTTAAAGTTACAAACGGAAACCTTGAGGAAGGAAATATGCGCTGCGACGCAAACATCAACCTCAACGTCTGGGAGGACGGAAAACTTTACCATACTCCGATTTCCGAAATCAAAAACCTTAACTCTTTCAAGTCAATCCGCGAGGCGTGTGCTTACGAGGCAAAACGCCAGCTTAAGGAATTTGAGGAAGACCGTCAGGAATTCAATCCGGGCTACAAGAACACGATGAACTGGGACGAGGACAAGGGCGTTACGCAGATTATGCGTACAAAGAATTCTTTTGTTGACTACCGTTTTGTCGTTGAGCCTGACATCAAGCCGTTCAAGGTGAACGAGGAGCTTATTTCGCGCGCGGAAAGCAGAGTGGGCGAGCTTCCTGAGGCAAAGAGAATCCGTTTGCAGAAGCAGTTCGGGCTTTCTGATTTTGACGTTGAGACTTTGACTTCTTCACGCGAGCTTGCGCTTTGGTTTGAAGAGGCCGCGAAAGGCGCGAAAGACGTTAAAAAAGTTGCGAACTGGATTCTTGCCGAGCTTCTCGCGGTTCTTAACGAGCAGCGAAAGACAATCAGCGAGGTGAATATCACTCCGAAGCACATAACCGAGCTTGTGAACGCGATTGCGGACAAGAAAATCTCGAACGCGCAGGGAAAGGCCGTTTTTGCGAAAATGCTCGAGACTTCAAAAATGCCGGCTGAGATTATCAAGGAAGAGGGAATGGAGACTGTTTCTGATTCCGGCGCAATCGAGGCGATTGTTGACAAGGTTATCGCTGATAATCCGAAAGCGGTAGCGGACTTTAAGGCCGGAAAGACAAACGTTGTCGGCTGGCTTACAGGCCAGGTGATGAAGGCTTCTAAGGGAAAGGCGAACCCTGGAATCGCGTCGAAACTCGTGGGCGAGAAACTTTCAAAGCTGTAAAAAAAGCAAAATGACAGAAATCAATATTCTTGCAGAGAGCATAAAATCTCGTTTCGGGACTGTAAAAAGAGCGCGCGGAAATTTTCTGTACACAGAAAAGCGCGTTCGTCTTACTGATATGTTTTTGGAAGGCGGCCGGGCTGTTTTGGGCTGGGGAAGCGATTTTTTTAGCGGCTGGACGATTTTTAAGAACATAATAAGCCGCGGTCTTACAGGAAGTTTTGTTACGGATTTTAATGCTGTTTCAAAAAATTCTGGACTTTCAAGACTGAGCCGTGCCGTAAGCGCCTTGCTGAATGATGAAAGAATTGCAGTTATTTGTAATTCAAAAGAAGATGCTCTTAAAAAAAGCCTTGCCATAAGCAAAGACGGAACTTTTGTTTATCGTCCGTGGAATGCGCAGAATATTGACTGGAAAAATGCCGCCTGTGTTTTGATTGCTCCTCCGCTTGCCTGGGCGCAGAATATCTGGATTGTCGCTGTAAAAAGCGAGTTTATTGAAGATTCAAAAATCGATTTTTGTTCTGCTTTTATTCCAGCGGCTTTAGAAGCTGCGGTAACGCGTTCTTTTTATGATTTAATAAAAGCACTTCAGGTTCGCGAAGAAAAAGACTGGTTTAAATACGACAAAGTTTTGACAAAATACTGGACGAGAAAGGGGCCTTGGCTTTTTCCGAAAATTCCGCAGGAAAAATACGAGAACTTTGTTCAGCATTGTCTGGACTGCGATCTTGTCGTAAGCCCGTTTTTTTCTGTTCCGAGCATTGTTCCTTTTGGAGCAGATTCTGGAGTTTTTAAAAAGCTGGAAAAATCACCTTTTGACTTTTAAAAATTTTAAGTATGCGGGTAAGAAAAAATGCTTGAAAGCGAAGTGGTTTTTTACATTGTAAAACTTGTTTTTGGCGGAATTACTGCTTTTTTAGCAATTTTGCTTTTGAGCCGGACGCGTGATTCTGTCTGGATTTTTATGGTTTGCGGAGCAATTTTTAGTTACACAGGCCTTGTTTTTGAGCTTCTCTTAAAAGTTGGAATCATAAGCGAATTTTCTTTAAAAATTTTCAATCTTCCGTTTGTGCCGCTTTTTTTTACGGTAGTTCCAGCAATTTTCTTTATAATTTCTTTTATCTTAAAAATAATCCGTGCGAGAAAATAGGAAAATAAAAATGACAGTGCTTCAATTTTGGAATGAATATTTGGCAAAAACCGGGCAAAAACCACAAGAGGCTGTCTATAACGGCGAGCTTTGTTTTGAAGATTCGGGCTGGACAGGTCAGTCGCAGCTAAATCTCGTGCTTGGCGAAAAAAAAACTGCAATCTTTACACCTTTTCCTTCTTTTGAAATAAACCGCGAAAAGCTCCCTGTTGCCGGCGAAGTTTACGTCGTGGAAGATACTCAGGAGAATCCTTGCGCTGTAATCCGCATAAAAGATGTAAAAATAATTCCGTTCAGCCAAATCAGCTGGGAACTTGCGCAGCAGGACGGCGAAGACGAAAATCTTGAAGCCTGGCAGGAAAAAGAGCGTGACTTTTTTGAGGAAGAAGCCGACCTTTGCGGTTTTGATTTTGACGAAGAAATGCCCGTTGTCTGTGAAATTTTCGAATTAGTCTACAAAAAAAATTAAAACTTTTAAAATCCAAAGTTTAAAATCGAATTTTTGTGTGCTATAATTTTATATTAGAAAAGCATTTTTTAATGTTTGGAGGAATTAAATTATGGCAAAAAAAAGTTTTTCTGTTGAAAAGTTGATTATTCAGCTTTCTCTTGGTTTGTTGCTGGCTGTCGGCGGTATTTGGGGCTTGCAGGGCGGCGGAGATTTTGGAATTAACTCTCTAAAAAGCGTGTTTAGCGGCAGCGCAGAAAACATTGCGGTAATTGTTTTTTCAATAATCGAACTTCTTGCAGGAATTTATCTTGTTCTTGAACTTTTTATCGGTAGTCTCGGACAGTTTAAAAGCATTCTGATGCTTATTATTATGATTGTCTGGATTGTTGCAATTGTCTTGAGCGATTTTATCGACGGAAATTTCCACAATTTTATGAAATGGCTCTGGAATTTTGCAGGCCATCTGGTAGTTTTAGGCTCGATTCTTTACTGCAAAAACTAATTTTTTGGGCGCCACCCGCTTTGCGGGTCGGAGTACTGCGGGCTTCGGTGCCCTCGGTGCTTTTGCACCGGCTGCGCCGCCCTCCGTGTTCCTGGCGCTTTTTTTATGACTCCAACGCGAGTCGAACGCGCGACCTTCCGCTTAGGAGGCGGATGCTCTATCCAGCTGAGCTACAGAGTCGAATAGGCTAATATTAACAAAAAACAAAGATTTTTTCAAATGGTGTATGCTTTTTTCTAAAAGGTATAATAAAGACCGCGCTCTGCAAAACCCGCAAAACCGTCATCTTGAGGTAAAAACTCCCTGTAGTTTTCGCCGTAGTGGCAGAGAAACATTTTTTTGCGCATTTCTGTTGGAAGAGTTAGAAGCTCATTGTAAGAAGAATGAACAGGACTTTCAAAAAAAGTACATTCATGAAAAATACATTCCGGTTTATAAGTCTGTTCAATCCAATCCAGCATTGGACGGTCAAATTTTGTGTCTCCGCTAAAGAAAATTCTGTCATCTATTAAAACTCCGACAGAATAAAAAATTTTGTTCCAGTCTGCATTTGGGCAAAGAATATGCCTTGTTCGTACAAGTTTTAAGTTTATTGAACCTGCATTTGCCTCGTAAACCGGGCGCGGAGTGTTTTTTAATTCAACTGGGCAGATTTGCTTAAAATAATCGTCAAAAGTAAAAAAATTGTCTATTCCTTTTTCCTCGCCGTAAGAGCAGGCTCCGGCCAGGCTTTTTTCCCAAAGAATTTTTTTGTAAAAATCTGGAACAATAAGCGACGGTTTTTGTCTTGTCATATAAAAATTTGTGTATGCGACTTCTTCAAGGCCGCCAATGTGGTCAGAATGTGAGTGTGTCGGCAAAATCGTGCGGATTTTTGTGAGCGGAGTGTTGTATGTTTTTAAGGCGTAAGAAAATAAAGTTCCGCAGTCAATCAAGACATGATCTTTGCCTTTTATTACAAGCAGGTTGTTCTGAAAATCGACTTTGTTAAAAGCGCTTCCAGTTCCGATGAAAAAAATCTGAAGTTTTCCATTGTTTGTGAGGTTTATACTGTCTTTAAATGTTTCGATTTCCATAGAACTTCCGTAGAACTTTTTCTTAAAACCAGTACAAATTATAACACAATATAATTATATTACAAAACTTCTGGAAGCAAATAAACATCTTTTACACCGTCAACAAGAATTGCGCCCATTCCAAGTTTTAACGGCAGGTCAAGGTCAATATCGTAACGATCTCCAATGCTTAGACATTCTTCAAATTTTATTTTTTTGTTAAGAGCTGTTCCTGCGGTTTTTGCGGCAAGCTCAAAAATCTCTCTGGCAGGCTTTGATTTTAGCGTTGTGTCAAGCCCAATGATTTCTGGAATAAGCCCGGAAACTCCCAGCGCTTCGAGAGTTTTTCTTGCCGTCAGAACAGGATTGTTTGTTACGCAAATGAGATAAAATTTTTCTTTTAAGGCGGAAAGAGTTTTAAAAAGCCTTGCGTCTGGTTTTAAAAATTCAGCAGGATTTATAAGTTTTTTTCTCCAAAAAATACTTTCTTCAATCGAAATTCCAAAATAAGTAAGAAGGTTTCCAAGGCTGATTTTTTGTCCGGAATGTGTGTTCGCCCAATTTTTCCTAAAATCAGAAAAAAGCCCGCGGGCTTCATCAGCGGAAATTTTTCGCATTTGGGCAAAATGTCGGATTTGACCGTCAATCTGCTCTTTTGCGTATTCAGAATTTGTATAGAGCGTAGAATCTACATCAAAAATCAGAACCTGGACTTTTTCTGGAATAAAATAAACCTTCATTAAAATGCAGCGCCTGTCTACGAGTGGTCAGCAGGCATAGCCGGAGTGTAAACGTGCGATTTTTTTACAAGGACAAATGCCGCTTCTTCTATCGAGTCGTAATATCCGAGCGAAATTCTTGCAAGAATATTGTCGCCTGCAAGTTCCGCATCCACGCATTCAGTCACAACAAACGGAACGCAGAGAGTATCGCATTTTATCTGAGTCCATTTTTCGTTTAGAGCCTGCCCGCCAGTTACGGTAATGCTTCTCGGCTGTGGAAGTCCTGCCTCTTCCGAAGCCTTTTTTAGAATGTTGAGGGCCGCCCAAAGCTGGTGAGTTACATCGTGAATAATCGCAAGTCCTTCTTTTTTTTGTTCATCCGTCAAAATCTGCGGATTTTCAAATGTCGGAGTGTCTACAATCTGCGCAACTAGTTTTTTGTGCGTAATTTTTGTTTTTAATTCGTCTTCAACCTTTTTCTTAAAATTTGCAAACCTGCTTCCTGTATCTGGAATAATTACCGCCGCATTCCACATTCCAGGAATAATCGACGGCATTGTGCGGATATTTGGCGAATTGAGCGGAACTGGAGTGCAGAGATTAAGCCCTTCGCTTGAACCTGAACGGTCGCATAGCATGCCGGTGTCGAGCGTGTCTGTTCCAATCAGCGCAACAACAAAATCAGGAGCGCCGCAAAAAACCAATGTTCCTTCGATAAGACCAGTTTCTTCAGCCGCCTGTTTTGTAATTTTTCCAGCGAGTGCGCCAGGTTTTACAAATGGAGGCAGTTTTTTGATTTCGTCATCAGAAAAACCTTCTGCCTTGAGCTGTTCTTCTGTCCAATAAATTTCTCTGAAACGTTCTTCCGGCAGAATTGTTACGGCGTTTCCTGTCAGACGGTAAATCAGGTATTCAGGAGTTCCAAAAATCTTGTCAGATTCGTACCAGTGGTGAGTGTGGAGTTTTCTAAAAGCATCCAGACGCGGAATCCACATTGACTTTTTGTCAGAAACGGAAGTTGGCGCATCTTTAGACCAAAGAAGCGTCAGCCCGTTGCTGCTTACAACCGTCGGCCCGTTGCCGGAAATACAAATCGCTTCAATTCCAGTGTCCGGCGATTTTTGCTTTAATTCTTCGACAGCTTGTTTTAAAGCCCCGACCCATTCCCGTGCAATTTTCGATTCATCTTTTTCCGTAAAATTCGCGCGTGCATAGGCAATGCTTTTTGGCGAATCTGGCATAAGCGCCGCTTTTAACGAAGAAGTTCCAATATCAACACAAAGAATAGCATCTTTCATAAAAATCTCCAATTTTTTTCGGGGCCATTTTTGCTGTCGCAAAAACCGGGTCTTGCGGGGTTTTATTCCAAAAAACAGGCTCATCCGCCAGTTTTTTGGAACGGCTTTGCCGCCCCTCCAGCCCCTTGTCCGAATTTTTTGCTTCGAGGCTTATTTTTCATTTTACAACAATTTGCGGAGATTTGCCATTTTTGCAAAAAAAAACTGCCTGATAAGGACTGAAGCGCCTGTCAGACAGTTTTTAATAATTTTTTTATTTATGCCTGAGTTTCTTCTGTATCGTCAGACTTTTTAATCAGTTTGTCGATAATCGTTCTGTTGTCCAAAAGATCGCTCAAGCTCTGATTGTGATGAATTCTTGTAATTACATTTGCAAAGAGACCAGAAACATTTGTGCTTATAAACCATTCTTTTTCTTTTAATTCTGGATGGTAAACGGCGTTTGTTCCGATTATTCGGTAGAACTGGCCGTTTTTATAAGCTTCATCGAACAGTTCAATTGCATTTCCTGTAAAGAACGGAAGCGAAATTGCGGCGATTACCTTTGTTGCGCCCTGTTCCTGCAAAAACTGCATTGCTTTAAGGAGAGTTCCTCCTGTTCCGAGCATATCATCTGCAAGGAAGGCAACTTTTCCTTTAACGTCGCCAAGAAGTTTTACGCTTTTAATATTTGTCTGTTTTGCATTCTGAGTTACGACAGAATAATCGCGTTCTTTGTAAATCATTGCGAGCGGCACTTTTAAGCCTGTAGCATAGAATTTGTTGCGGTCGATTGCGCCTGTGTCAGGGCTTACTACAACTAAATCTTCCTTGTCAGGACCAGAAAGATTTACAACCTTTGTAAGTTCACGGATAACCTGATAGGAAGCATGTAGGTTTTCGAGATGTGTCGTGTTGAATGCGTTTACAATTTCGCGAGAGTGAATGTCGAGAGTAATTACGCGGTCGACTCCACGCATTTCGTAAATGTGGCAAAGAAGCGCTGCCGTAAGACCTTCGCGGCCCTTCTTTTTGTGCTGGCGGCTGTAAGGAAATGCCGGAAGTACAAGAGTGATTGATCTTGCTCCAGCCTGCTGAACAGCATCGATTGTTACAAGAAGTGTCATTACGTGGTCGTTTACAGAGAATGTAACAACATTTTTTCCGCCGTTCATTTCAATTGGCTGGTGGTTTTCTGCATCTTGAAAAATATAAATATCTTTTCCGCGGACAGAATCCATCAATTCTGCTTTAATTTCACCGTTTGCAAACCAAGTAAAAGCTGTGTTGATTTTAAAATCTGGCGCACGGTATTTGTCGATTGCTCCGCGTACAACAAGGTCAGATGTCACCATATCGTTGCGGAAGTTGATGTCCTTAATCAGTTTGTCTTTGTCTAAAGTATATCGTTTAGAAATTACGTCATTTTTTAATGTAAAACGATGTTTGTACATGTGACGAAGATGAGTAATTACTTCGTCCGCAAATGCAGCACCACCCGGACATGCGATTACGCCCAGGTTGGTTGGTTCTGAATAAGGCATTTTATTCTCCCATGAAAATGTGATTGATGTACACTAATACTAGCACTTCAAGCCGGCTGTGGTCAATAATTTACGCTAGATGTAGTGTTTTGACAGAAAATCATGTTTTAACTAAAATCTTTCTATATGAAACTGACGATTTTGGGATCAGGAACAAGCCATGGCGTGCCTGTAATTGCTTGTAATTGCAAAGTTTGTAAGTCTGGAGACAAAAAAGACAATCGGCTCAGAGCGAGCGCGCTTCTTTCTATAAAAAATGGCTCATACGACAGAAATTTTCTTATTGATGTTGGGCCGGATTTTCGGGAACAGGCTCTTCGCATAAATCTTTGTAAACTTGATGCTGTTTTTCTCACACATCCTCACGCAGATCATATTCACGGAATTGACGATTTAAGAATTTTTAGCCACAAGAACTCTAGCGCAATGAACTGCGACGAAAGACTTTCTAAAAAATTTCCAGAAACTGCTGGAAAAGGTCTTGCAATGTACATGAGTTCAGATTCTGAAAAATGCGTTAAGACAAATTTTCATTATATTTTTATGACGCACGAAAAAGGCGGCGGAACTCCAAAACTGAACATAATAGATGTTGATTCGTACAATGAAAAAAATCCGCTTGAACTTGGAGAACTTTGCATTGTTCCTGTTCCGATGGAGCATGGCTGCATAAAAACGACAGGCTGGATTTTTTCTAAAAAACTGAATGGAAAAAAACGTTCAATTGCTTATCTTACTGACTGCAATTTTATAAGCGAAAATTCTTTAAATCGGGTAAAAAATACCTGCTCAGGCGGATTTCTCGATCATCTTGTAATTGATGCTCTTCGTGCAGATAAACACTCTTCTCACAATAATTTTGATCAGGCGCTTTTTTATGCAGATAAAATTGGAGCGGCGCATACTTGGTTTACTCATCTTTCTCACGATTTTTTGCACGGAGAAATTCAGAATTATATTGATAAAAAACTGCCGGAATTTGCTAATCTGCAAAAAATTGTTGAAAACGGCGGAACTGTCTGTCCAGCGTTTGACGGTCTGGAACTGGATTGTAGGTGAGGATTTCGCTTTTTTATAAGAAAAACTTAATGCGCTTCGGAATAGATATAAAAAAACTGATTTTGGACAAATTAACGCATAAAATTGGCATAAAATCAGTATTTTGAATTGACATAAGCGGAAGAATTTCTTAAAATAATGGAACTCACGTTGAATTGATTTTGAGGTAGGTATATATTATGTCAAGAGTTTGTGATGTTTGCTTGAAAGGTTCAATGACAGGTAACAAAGTTTCTAAATCATACAACCACACACGCCGCATTTGGAGACCAAATCTTCTTAAAGTAAAGACAGAAATCGCTGGTACAACACGCACTTTGAACGTTTGCACTCGCTGTCTTCGCAGTGGTTTTGTAACAAAGAAAATCAATGTTGTTCCTGCAAATGCTGGTGCGCCAAAAGCTGAATAATTATTGAATCTTTCTGAATAGCCGGTTCTTCGTGAGCCGGTTTTTTTTTATGTCTAGAGAACTTTTTGCGTGCGCTAGCCAGCTCAGTTTTAGATACCAGCTATGCACGTTTTTGTTAAGTTCTATTTTTTGCCGTAAGTTGCTTCGATTTCCTGTATTTGATCGCGGATTGCGGCGGCTTGTTCGTATTCAAGCCGGTCGGCACAATCGCTCATTTCTTTTTTTAGGGCTTCGATTAACTTTTTGCGCTGTTTTGGGTCGAACAGGTTCGCGCTCTTTTTTAGAACTTCGAGTTGTATTTTTTCGGTTTCCTCGGCATCTTTTTGTTGACGTACGAGTATGTCTTGAACAGTTTTGCTTACAGTGTGAGGCGTAATTCCGTGTTCTTCATTATATTTTTGCTGGATCGCACGACGGCGTTTTGTTTCTTCTACGGTTTCTTTGATTGCTGGCGTGATTGCATCTGCGTACATTACAACCGTTCCGTTTTCATTGCGGGCAGCGCGGCCTACAATCTGGATTAAAGATGTTGTCGAGCGCAAAAATCCAATTTTATCTGCATCGAGAATTGCGATAAAACTTACTTCTGGAAGGTCGATTCCTTCGCGCAGAAGGTTGATACCAATTAAAACGTCGATTTCGCCCAATCTAAGGCTTTTTAGAATTTCAACACGCTCAAAAGTGTCGATTTCCGAGTGAATATATTTTACTTTTAAATTCAGTCCAAGAAGATAGTCCGTCAAATCTTCCGCCATTTTTTTTGTCAGCGTAAGAATAAGGCTCCTCTCGTGTTTTTCAATGCGCTTTTTTACTTCGTTGTAAATGTCTTCCATTTGACCTTCGCTCGGGCGGACTTCGATTATTGGATCCAAAAGTCCAGTTGGGCGGATCAACTGTTCTACAACTTGTGTTGACTGTTTTATTTCTTCTTTGCGCGGAGTTGCCGTTACGTAAATAACTTGATTCAGTTTTTTTTCAAACTCGTCAAATTTTAGAGGGCGGTTGTCGAGGGCGGAAGGCAGGCGGAACCCGAAGTCGATAAGATTTTGTTTTCGGCTTCTGTCGCCTTCGTACATAGCTCCAATTTGCGGAACTGTAACGTGGGCTTCGTCAATCAGGCACAAAAAGTCGTCTGGAAAATAATGCAGGAGAGTTGCCGGCGGTTCGCCGCGTTTTCTGCCGGAAATTGGGCCTGAGTAATTTTCGATTCCAGAACAGTAGCCCATTTCTTTCATCATTTCTACGTCGTATGTTGTCCGGGTTTTTATTCTTTCGGCCTCGAGAGGTTTTTGTTCAATCTGAAATTTTTTGACCTGTTCAGCCATTTCTTCGAGAATCCTGTCTGTAGCCTTTAAAAGCGCATTCTGCGGTACTACGAAGTGCTTTGACGGATAAAATTGCATTTCGTCCAACTCTTCTTCGGTTTCGCGGGTGAGAACATTAAAACGCTTTATTGAAGAAATTTCGTCAAAATCAAGTTCAATTCTGTATGCAGTGTCGGTTTCCATATATGGAGGAAAAACTTCGATAACATCGCCTCTGACACGGAAATTTCCGCGTTCTAAAACCATATCGTTTCGCTGGTATTGAATTGATGACATCTGCCGTTCAAATTTCCTTGTATCAAAAAATTCACCTTTTTCGATATGAACACGCATTTCTTTGTAGAGGTCAGGCATGCCAAGACCGTAAATGCAGCTGACTGTAGCTACAACAATCACATCGCGCCTTTCCATAAGGGAATATGTTGCTTTTAGGCGAAGCTGGTCAATTTCTTTGTTTACATCGGCATCTTTTTCTATGTACAAATCTCGTGCAGGAACGTATGCTTCTGGCTGGTAATAATCGTAATAAGAAACAAAATATTCGACTGCATTTTCTGGAAAGAAAGATTTGAATTCCCGGTAAAGCTGGGCGGAAAGCGTCTTGTTGTGCGAGATGATGAGAGTCGGACGCTGAACTTTTTCGATTATTTTTGCCATGGTAAAGGTTTTTCCAGAACCAGTAACGCCCTTTAACGTCTGGTACCTGTCGCCGCGCAAAAAGCCTTCGCTTAATTTTTCTATTGCCTGCCCCTGATCGCCGCTTGGCTCGTAAGGAGCAACTACCTTGAATTTTCTCATGCCTTGATTATACAGCCTATTCTTTGAGTTTTGAAATAGGTTAAAAAAAATAACAATGGGGAAAGAAGGATAAAAGAGGAAAGCGCAAGATTATGCTTTTATAATTAAATTAAGCTAATGTTATATTTTTCTACCAAGACTTAGTGAGAAAGAATCTAAGCAAGTTCCTCCTTGAAAATTTTTTTGCTCTAAGAAGTCAGAATTGGAAACTCCTATAACATTGTCAGCGGTGCTTCCTTTTAATAATGGAATGTGGTTATAGGAGAGTCTTAGAAAGATTTTTTTATAATAGAATTCACTTGATAATGAAAATCCGAACTTTCCATCAAATGAATCATAAAATTGTTTTTTTCGCATGTAATGACTGTCAATTGCATTCCCTTTTATGTATGGGTTTAGTACACCGATTAGTTTTACGGTGAAGTTTTTTGAAGTTACCGCGGTAGAGAGACCAATTCCGAATATAAAGAATTCAGATTCATAACTTATGATATTGCCTTTTAAGTTCGTTTTAGTTTCGTTTCCTGTCCAAATACCTGTTTCTGGGTATTGATAATATCCGTCTCTGCCAGAAAATTTTTGATTTTTGTAGCAGAACGTTGCAAATGGGAAAAAAAATAAATTTTTAGAGCTGAAATTATATCCTGCTTGGAATGTGAAAGCATATTTTTTATCAACATACAGGTTATGACTGGAATACTGACTAATATCAGTACTGTTAAAATCTAAGTCTTTAAGAGTGCCACTTTTTATAGGAATAACAGTTGCATACGACAAATTAAATTCAAAATTGTGTAGTCGAGATAAAATTCCTAATTCTATGTATGGAATAATTGGACAGTCCCAGGTAAGTTCGCTTACTTTTGAGTCGTTTTGAAAAACATATTCTTTTTGAGAAAATGTATTGATTCCTGCTGCCGTTGTAAGCGTAAAAATTTCTGCATATGAAATAATCACTGGCATAAGCAGGAATTGGATTAATAGCAAATATTTTTTCATAAAAAATTTATGATTTTGGCCACTCTACCGTAACAGCGGTTTCGTATTTTCCATACTTAAAAATATAAATTTTTGTAGCAAAACCTGTTGGAATTGTATCCTCGTATTTTATGATGAGTTTGCTGTTTTCTTTATCATTATCTATAGAAATAATGGAAAAAGATTTTCTTTCCTCTGTAGATGAATTAAGCGTATGCAGTTCAAAACGAACATCGTTCTTGTTATATTTACCGTCATAATACAATATAAGTGTATTGTTTGTTGTAAAGTAAGCGTTTCCTGGCTCAAATTCTTCTATTTCGTAACAAGAGGTAAACAGAAAGAAAATTAGCAGACATAAAATGGTATAGTTTTTTTTCAATTTTGGCTCCCATAAAAAGTCAAGATTAAAACTTCATTTTTAATCTTGACTTTTTTAAGTTGTTTCGCAACGAATTGAGAAACAACCGAATACTCTTTGTTTATAGTTTTATAATGGAATTAATAAATTTGCGGGCATGAAAATTTTTCATAATCGTAAATGTGCCTTATTTTCTTTCTACCGAAACAATATCTTTAAGTCCTGCACCCATATAAACGTATAATTCTATAATCGAATCAGCAGGAATATCTCCTTTATATGATATAGTAAGATAACTGCTGAGCGGTTTGTTTAATATAGAACCTAATTCATGTTTTGTTTTCTTATTTGTCATGGGATCATAATGATATAACTCAAAATCTACACTATCATAATATCCGAAATAGTGCAGAATGATTTTGTTTCCAGATTCAAGATAACAGTTACTTGCTCTGAAAGAATCTTCCGTTGTATCGCAAGACATCAGTGAATATAAAGATATTAAATATATAATAAATAAACATAACCGTTTTTTCATAGTTGTTAGTCCTGAATTTATTGGTTAATCGTTAATATCGGAAACGTACTCTTTTGTTGAGGTGTTTTGTAAATTTCAAATTTTCCAAAATTTTTAGATTTATGACCGACGATAGGTAATGACAAATCAAAAGCACCTCCAAATTTTATACTAAACTTATTTGAAAAGAAACCGTCTATAGATCCATTAGTCTTTACATTAATTCCTGCTGATACTTGTTCTGTTACAGGAAGATTGATATTTATATTTCCTGCTGATACCCCAAGCCCCAAATAAGGAGTTAGCGCAAAATATGGGCTGACAGATGCTGTTATTGACAAACCATTTTTCTCTGAACTATTTGCAATTCCAGCAAAAAAAGCACATTCGGCGAGCGCATCGCAAGTTTTTGTATATGGTTCAAAATAGATTGAATATCTATATATCCATTTACGCCATACTTTGAACCATTTTACTCTTCGAGAGCCGTAATCTGCTCCGACGTTTACATTTGCTCCTGCAAGACCTGTGAATCCTGCATAAAGATAGTCTGAATTTACTTCGCCATTTATTGAATACGGAATGTCATAGTCCCCTCTTAGTCCATAAACAAATGGGACAGGCCCTATGCAGAAAGAACCGTTTATGTTGAAAATATTCTGTTCTCCTCCAATCAGTGAGGCTGAATATGCGTATTTGAGACATGTTCTTGCATAGGTAGAAAGCATTGTATATGCAGAAAGGTCTGCTTTGCAATTTGACCATGAAATTGTAAAGCGTCCGCCTAAATATAAATTGGTTTCAATATCTAACTCTGCAAATGTTAAGTTTCCTGCATTGGAATTTCCGATTCCTAATTTGTTATTTGTTATTTTTTTTGATAAAAAACCGATTTTGATTTTTTTACAGCTATTTACTTTGTTCTCTAGATTTTTTGTACTTGCTATATACTCATTATATGATGTTGCTAATTTATATCCTGCTTTTCCAGAGAATTCTATATCTTTCCAATTTGCAAAATTTGTTATTGTTTTAAAATTTTTTGTATCACCTATTGTATTAGAAAGTTCAATTGGTCTATAACTCAAGGAAGAAACACTTCTTGTTTCATTTGTGTCGGATTCTTCTTCATTTTCTGTTGCATTGATATAAACAGAAACTAAAGGAAGAATATCTGTAATATCTGTGCAGTTATAGTCTATTGCAGGACATACTTCTTTAAATGTGTCACTCATAAACATTCTGTTGAACGAAACAAGTTCGTATTCTGATAAAGTATTTGTAATAGCTAAAATTTCTTGAAACTCACTGTCTATCTCTAAGTTTAAGTTTTTTATGCAAAGTGGAACAAAATTTTCTTGAAGAAGTATTTTGTTCAGTGTAACAACTGCCTCTGGTTCTGAGGATACTGGTTCATACTTATTTATAATTTCAAGAGGAAGTGTTTCAATCAACTCGATAGCACTATAACCTGTGCTGAAATCTTCTTCTGTAAAATAAAAATTGACATCTGCTATTGAATCTTCAGTTTCGAGATCTGATTCATCTATGCTTCTTGTATTTTTATATGATGTATTGCCTTTTACTTTGTGATATGTTCCTGTTTTATTGTCAAGAACAAAATCTCCAGCCGAAAGACCTTTTACAACAGAGCGTGTAGAAGAATTGTTTTCATATTTACTTACGATAAATTGTCCGTCAGGATTTATTCCGAATAGACCTGCTGGATAAACGCCACGTGTATATTGTTCTGGTAAAATTGAAAACATGCTAGTGTATTGATTTTCTTGATTACTTATGAATGTAAGCCAAAGTGTTTTTTCAAGACCTGCTCTTTTTGTCAGTGGTTTTGAGTATGATACGTCTGCAAGTCCGTCTCCATTTAAGTCTGCGTTTTGATTTACTTCGAGATTAAATGATTTTTCAGTATTTTTTATTCCGTTTTGGGAGTATTCAACATAAGAAAAATTTATAGATTTTTCAGTTATATTATTAATGTATATGTATCCGTATAAAGCTTCGTTTTCGATATCTGTATAAATAATATCGTCTTTTGATACTTCATTTTTTGTAACTTTTCCTAATCGAGTTGCAATATAGATACCTTGTAAAAGCTGGCTGTTTGACAAATCTTTAGGATTGTAAAGAATTGAACCTCCCATATAGGCTTTTGTAGAAATTGAGCGATAGTTTATTTTATCACTTATATCGGAAATGTTGTTGGAATATGCTTTTTGTGTAGCAAAAGAGCAAGCTGTTTCTGTTAATACTAATAAAATGGCAGAAAAAACTGCCGTTACAATGATATTTTTTTTCATAACTTTCTCCTGTTAATTAAAAATATAATGAAAAGCGATATCTCTTAATCATCGCATTTGTAAAAATGTTTTTTTTGCTGAGTAAAAATTTGTTTCATAACTATGTTTTCATTTTTTAACTTCCTCCCTCTAAATGTCTTTATAACAGATTGTTAGATAAAGCACAAGATTATGCTTTTATAATTAAATTAAGCTAATGTTTCTCTTGAAAAAAACAAAACGTTTAGATAAAATGTATCATTGTCTTGGAATATATCTGTTGGAGGATATTTATGAAATTCTTGAATAAATACAACTATATCTCTTTTGTATTGTTGTTTTTAGTTATCGTTGCTCAGTTTGTTCCTTTTACAAACTCTGCAAAACTTTACTCTGAAGTAGAAGATATGGGAAAAACATGGGCTGAGCTTCCTGTTGGAATTACAGGAAAAGATAAAAGTTCATGGCCGCCAGAGATTAAATACGGTGAATTTAAAGATTGGGAAAAATCTGTACAGGAAAAATATCCATTGTACGGCGAAAAAACAATTTCCCTCTTTACTTACGTTTGGGATCCTGCTGGCGCTCTTTACGGTTCAAAAGTAAACGCTTTTATTTTTGCTCAGGTTGCTTTTATTGCCTTCCTTTTGGCTACTTTCCTTATCAAAAACTTTATGGCTAAGGCTGTGTTTGCATTTATTCTTGGAATTGCCCACATCTGGGCTTTTGTTCAGATGTTTGTTTTGAAAGGAACTGGAGATCTTTCTCCTTATATGGTTGTTCCTGTATTTATGGCAGTAATTGCTGTTCTCGCAATTGCCGCTGGTGTTTACTTTATCCCTGAATACTTTAGAGAAAAGAAACACAACGAAGAGATCAGAAAATCACTCTAGTTTGTTATTTACGGCCCGGCTGTTTGTCCGGGTCTTTTTTTTCTTTGTGAAAAAATATTTTGTGCTAGAATTATAAAATGAATAAAAAAAATTCTTGGTTTGCAGCTTTTGTTGTTTTTCTTTTTTTTGTTTGCCAAACTGGAATTTTTGCACAAAAAAGCGGATATAAAATCGTTCAGGTTGAATTGCCCTGGGGAAAAACGGTTTTATATTCGACATTTTACTGTTTTAATGATTTGGAAACAGGAAGAAATCTTGCCGAAGAGCTCTACGGCGTTAAAAATCTTGATAAAATCTTAAAAGCCGGACGATTTAGAAAGTTGATGGCAATTCCTGTCGGTTCGGAACTTAGCGCATATAATTTTGCGATTATGACTTACAATAAGGAATTTTGGTTTTTTGAAAGCCGTGATGACGGCTGGCTGTGGGGGACTGGACGTTATTAGTTTTTTTTATATTTTTTTTGACACTTTTATAAGATTTGTCATTTTGATATACTTGATTGCAGTTTTACAAAAGTGGAGATAGAAAAATGGCAGATTTAATTCCTCAGAAAACAGAAAGCAGGCAGTATTTTAACGATGATTTGTCTTTTAACTGGGAAACAATGGTGTTTTTTAGCCAGTGCAATATAAATAAAAATTTAAGCCTTAACGAACTTTTAAAACTTACTTCAGATATTGCAGTTGAAGATTTTGCAAGACGCGGAATGAGCCGCGAAACTCTGGCAAAAAACGGAATTGCCATTCTTGTTTCGAGAGATTCATTTAGGATTCATAAATTTCCGAAAGAAAACCAGCGGATTGTTGTGCGCACTTGGGAAGAAAAAAGCGAAGCTTTGCAGTTTGTGCGCGCTGTTGAGATTGAAACTCTGGACGGTGAAAAGCTTGTTAGCGGAATAACAGCATGGCTTTTGGTTGACTTGAATAATCGCCGTATTTTGCCTATTAAAAAGTTTGATGAAATGGGATTGCGTACGCCGACCCTGAGAAAAATGGAGCACGACTGTCTTCCTTATGGAAAAATCCAGATTCCTGAAGACGCGGTGCTTTTGGACGAACGTTTTATAAGATATACGGATTTGGATGCAAACGGACACACAAACAATTCGAGGTATGCGGCTTTTGCGGTTGATGCTTTGCCTGCTGAATTTCAGGGAATTGAATTTAAAGATGTCAGAATAAACTTTGCTAAAGAGGCAATGCTTGGACAAAAAGTGCAGGTTTTTGGAAAAATTGACAGGGAAGCAAAGAAAATTATTCTGGTTGGAAAAACCGAAAGCGGTACTTCTTTTGAAGCCGAGCTTTTGTGGTAGTTTTTTGATTTACCTGTCTGTAAAAACGGATGGACAAGGGGCTGGAGTACCGCCGAAGGCGTTCCAAAAAGGTTTTTCTTTTTGGAATGGAGCGCTGCGACGCGGAAGTACGGAAGACCCGGTGGGGCTTGGATAAGCCCCATGGCCCCAAAAAAATTACTGATTCTAATTTTAAGGTGAATTTAGCATCCATGGAGCTTTTTCTTTTATGGATTCCATGTCTATGTTTTTTACGAGATTTAAAACTGTGTTTACCAAATTCATAATTTTGTCTAGCGCTTTGTAGATATAAATAAAATAGTAAACCTGAGTGCCTTTTTTGTGGCTGATTATCATGCCTGCGTCTTTTAAAATTTTAAGATGGTGCGAAATTGCCGGGCGTGAAAGGTTGATTTTTGCAGTTATATCTTGAACGTCCATGCCGTCTGTGCCGGATTCTGCGAGTATAAGGAGAATTTTTTGGCGTACAGGGTCGCTTAACGTTGTCAGGTAAGGAGTGCAGACTTCAAACTGGTCGCGGATAATGCTGATTTTTTGTTTAAATTCTGTTTCGTCGGTTTTCACCAAAATGTGTGCCTCTATTGGTTTATTTGTTTAATCGGTTAAGTTTATAAACGCTTTGACGAATTGTCAAGTTTTTGAGTTTCCTTTTGATTGTAAAAAAGTGTTTTATGATTAGTTTTTATAAAGAGAGTCAAAAAAGTGGAAAGAAAACGAAAAAAAAAGAAAAAAAAGGAAAATTGTGATTTTTTTGGAACGCTGTTATTATAAAGTTTAGTTAATGTTGAAAAATTTTAAAGTTGATTTAGAGTTTATATTGAAGAGTTTCGTGGGCTTATTGAAGTTTTTATTGAAAAAATAATTTTTTTTTATTCAATGTTAAAAATAGTAAAAAAAAATATATTTTATTGACGTTTGAAATTAAAGAGATTATATTTTGTTTATGCGTTTAATTTCTTAAACTTATAAACAAAACTTAGCATATTGGCATAATTAAAAGCTGTGCTGAATTTATTGTGTATTTAACAGAAGGAGGATTTATTTAATGAATCGTTTATTTAAGCATCCATGGCTTATTATTGTAACAACTTTTCTTGTTACAGGTCTGCTTGCATTCCAGCTTAAAGATATTAAGATGGATAACTCGACCAGATTGTATTTTCCTCAAAAGCATGAATCTTATCAGCGTTTGATTGATTCGGAGGATCGGTTTGGAAGCACTGTTGTAATCGGAGTTTCTCTTGAAACAGATAAGGGAACAATTATTACTCCGGAGAATTTGCAGATTATTGACCATATTTCTACGGATGTGGAAAACCTTCCTTGGGTTGATAGAATTGATTCTCTTACAAAAATTGACTTTATTGAGGATGTTGACGGTGCCCTTACTGCTGGAAACATTATCAGTGCAGAGCGCGATGAAAACGGATACCTTCCTCTTTTGACTCAGGCTCAGGTAAATGATCTTAAACAAAATCTTACTGATTGGGACGAAATGTATACACGTTCGATTATTTCGGACGACAACAAAGCGGCTCAAATGCAGATTACGCTTGTTACAAACAATCACCCTGGCGAAATCGCATATTTGAGTTCTTTGTCTGCTTCTCAGGTTGATGCCCTTGCAAATGCCGGAATCAAGACTTTTGAGGAGTTTAAAAAGGCTCAGAAGACCGGAAAGCTTTCCTCTATTGAAGGTTTGTCTGAACAAGAGCTTGCTTCCCTTGCCGAAACTATAAATGAGGCTGCAAAAACTCAAATATCTGAATCTGACCTTGAGGCCGAAACTCTCGCTAAAGTAAAAGAGATTGCCCTTAAATATACAAAAGGCACAAATCTTAAAGTTATTTTCTTTGGCGATCCTGTTGTTTCTGAAAACTTTATGGATTACATGACTTCGGATTTGACGAACTTGATTCCGCTTGTTTCAATCGTTGTTCTTTTGACTTTGTTTGCAAGCCTTAAAACTTTGGACGGAACTCTTTTGCCGCTTGTTACTGTTTTGCTTGCGACTGCCTGTACTTGTGGTCTTATGGCTGTTTTTGGATTTACATTCACGATTGTTTCAAGTGTAATTCCTGTTGCTTTGATTGCCTGCGGTTCCGCGTACGGAATTCACGTCATGACGCATTATTATATCGCTCTTGACGAAGCAAAAGCTAACGGCGTTGAAATTACAAAAGAAAGTCACAAAGATATTATTTTGAAAGGTGTTGCTAGTTGCAGCACTGCGGTTTTTCTTGCTGCAATTACAACTGTAATCGGATTTATTTCTTTGATTTTGAGTCCTATGGGGCCGCTTCACAGTTTCTCAATCTTTACCGCAGTTGGAATCGCGCTTTCATGGATTTTTGCGGAAACATTTATTCCAGCAGTTTTGATGATAAAGCCTGTAAAAAGAATTGGCCAGAAATCAAAATTGATAATGAAACTTTCAAAAAAAGCAAAAAAGCACATTATTAAGCGCGGAAATGAACGCAAAGACACTTTATATAACATCTTCCTTTTCTTCTGCGGTTCGCGCCCAAGAATGTTTGTGTTTATGATTTTCCTTGTTGTGGTTTCTGTTTTTGGTGTGCGCAAGGTAAAAATCGAGTCTTCAATGATTAACTATTTCCCGCCGGATTCTCAGTTGCGTCAGGATATTGATTATGTTGACGAAAGATTTGCTGGAACAAACTTGATTTTTATGCTGGTTGACGGTCCGAAAGTTACTGATGAAAACGGAAACTTCCTTGATGAGAACGGAATCCCGGTTATGAACAAAGATGGAAAATTCCTCGATGTGAACGGGAATATCATCAAAAAATCTGATGGACGTCATTTTGCGCTTGTTGAAGGTTCTATGAAAGATCCTGATATTCTTGAGGCGGTTGACGGTCTTCAGGAAAACATTCAGAGCAAATTTCCATATATCGGAAAAATAGTTTCGTTCCCGACCTTAATCAAGCGAATGAACCAGGTTCTTCACGCTCCAAGCGCGGAGGCTGTCGCTGTTTCTTCTGGCTCTTCAAGCGGAGAGGCCGGCTCAGACGATTTCAATTCTGACTTTGACTTTGATTCCGGCTCGGATTTCGATTTTGATTCAGGTTCAGATTTTGGATTTGATACGAATTCCGATTTCGGCGGATTTGACGCTGCTGATTCTTCTGATGAAGATGAAATGCTTCCAGACTATGTTGACCCGAACGTTGAATATGTAAAAAAACTCAACAGCACTCTTACAGTTGATGAAGGATTTAAGCTTTTGACTTCTGCTTATGCAGAGGCGGGCGGAAAAAACGCTTCTCTTGACGATGTTGTAAAAGTTCTTGAGAAAAAATTGAATTACAAAGGAACGGATTATTACGAAATTCCTTTTGATGAGGCAAAATACGGCTACAAGCAGCATGCGGCTCTAAAAAACATTGTTGGAAACTTCCTTTCGATGCTTTCTGACAAGGAAACTTTGGGACGCTGGGCAAATGATCCTCAGAACGAAAATGTCTTGAACCCGAACAGATTGCGTGTTCAGCTTGTCTCTCGTTCTAATTCAAGCAGCGACATTGAAAAAGTAATCCGCGAATGTAATTCTTATGCAAAAAACCACTTCCCGGAAGGCTACACAATTTCGTTTACTGGAAAGGGGGAACTTGAAACTGTAATGACAGAAATGGTTTTCTCAAGCCAGATTCAGAGCTTGATAATCTCGCTTTTGAGCGTTTTCGTTGTGATTGCAATCTCGTTCCGTTCGGTTTTGGCAGGGCTTTTGGGAGCCGTTCCTCTTTCTCTTACAATTTTGCTCAACTACTGGACGATGGGAACTTTGGGAATTAGCCTTGACCTTGTTACTTCAATTATTGCTTCTGTTGCGGTCGGAATTGGAATTGACTACACGATTCACTTCCTTGAAACTTACAGAATGGAACGCGCAAAGACAACTGATGTTCATGCCGCTGCAAGACGCACATTTAAATCGAGCGGAAGCGGAATTTTGACGAATGCACTTGCCGTTGGTCTTGGATTCTTGGTTTTGTGCCTTTCAAGATTTATGGTTTTGCGCTATATTGGAATTTTGGTTGCAATCGTAATGTTTACAAGCTCAATGCTTGCAATGACAATTCTTCCGGGATTCTTGACAAACTTTGATCCGAAATTCTCTCGCCCAAAAGTGGAGCCGACAGAGGATTTGGGTGCTGCCGAAGATTTGATTGAAGAATCTGAAGAAAAAAAATAAAAACTAATCTGCAAGAATGCAGTAAATGGGAGTGTAAGATAAAAACAGACGAAAATGGCGTCTGTTTTTATCTTTACAAGTTTGCGTTGCAAACTTTTTTATAATCTGTTGTTTCTCACTTCGTTGCGAAACAACTTAAAAAGTCAATTCTAAAACTGAAGTTTTAATCTTGACTTTTTATGGGAGTAATCTATGAAAAAGAGTTTAAAAAAATCAATTTTGGCTTTGGCTGTTGCTATGGTTTCGACAGTGGTTTTTGCTCAGGACGCGCGTTCAATAGTCGATGCGGCATTGAACATTAAAAAACCTGCATATAACCATTCTATTATCGAAATGGATCTTATCAACAAAGCCGGCAATATTGAAGAGCATCGTATTATTGATGAGCTTGGGCGCCACAACGAAAAAACAGACACTTCTGACGTTGTAATGAATTTTAAGGTCAGCAACAACAAGTCAAATCAGGGAATTAAATTCTTGCAGATGGAAAACAAAGGCAAGGACGATGACAAGTGGATTTATATGCCTTCGCTCAAAACTACTCGCCGTGTAAATTCTTCTGAAGGAAGCAAATCTTTTACAGGAACTGACGCAAGCTACGACGATATGTCTACACGCGATCTTGACGATGATACTCATGAACTTTTGGCAGAAGAAAACAAAAACGGTTATGACTGCTGGAAAATTAAATCAACTCCAACAGCGGCAACTGTTGCAAAAGCTCAGTATCAGTATCGCATTCAGTGGATTGACAAAAAAACAAACGTTCCTGTTTATGCAGAAATGTATGACAAAAAAGACGGAAGCCTTTTGAAGGTTTTGACGGTTGATTCTATTGAAAATATTCAGGGATATACGATTACTACTTCGACAACCCTCAAGAACGTAAAATCTGGACATTCGACAAGAATTGCAGCCCAGAAAAATCCAAAGAGTCCGAACGGCTACAATATCATTCTTGACAAACCGATTCCAGACAATGTATTTACACAGAACTATTTGAATACAGCGAAATAATTGACTTAACTCCGTTGCAGCGGTTTCTTTGGTCCTGTTGTGGCGGAGTTTTTTTTATTTATAGGAATAGTTTATGAAAAAAATAAAATTTATCGGGCTTTTTACAGCCGCACTTTTTGCAGCAAGTTTTGTTTTTGCTGACGATTTTGATTTTGGCGATGATTTTGGAGGCGACTTTGGCGGAGATTTTGGCGATTCTTCCGCTTCTTTTGCCGGCGGCGCCCTCGAAGTAAACGGAGAAGCGCAGATTGATTTTCGCGCTTATTTTGATGATGAAGATGAATATGGACTTCCTGTTGGCGAGTGGAAAACCGACACAAATCCAAAAGGCAAAATCAATTTAAAATACTCAAATTCGGCAGTTTCTGCGGAAGCAAAATTCGCATTCAGCAAGGACGTTCTTGAAAATTACAGGGAAGATGTAATTGACGAGCTTACGCTTGAATCTTATCTTGGAAATTTTGTTGTTCAGGCAGGAAAAATGAAGGTTGTCTGGGGAAAAGGCGACAAACTGCATGCTGTAGACAATTTTAACGCGAACGACTACACGGATTTTATAATTCCTGACTACATTGACAGAAGAATTGCAGAACCGATGATTCGTGTGCTTTATAATGTTCCAAAAGACGTCGGCCCTTTCTCTTCGAGCAGATTTGAACTGGTTTGGACTCCAACAATGACGGCCGACCGCTATGCTTCGGGCGGAAGATGGGTGCCGGCGCAGGTTGCAAGCTTGAAAAGTAAGCTGACTGGTTTTGCAGAAACTTATATTAAAAATGTCGCTGCAACATCTCAGCTTGCCGCTGTAAAAATGCTCAGCAATTCCTCTTCTCTTGCGGACAATCTTTATCCTGACACAAACCAGCTCAAATATATGCAGGCTGGCGCGCGGTTCACGACCACAACCGGCTCTCTTGACTGGGGCTTGAGCTACTACGTTGGAAGAAACAAGCGCGCTTCTTTTGACTACAGCAAAATTGGAAGTTTCGTTTCGACTTATCTTGAAACAGGCGACGCAGACGATGACGACAAATTTATCGACTACGACTTTTTGCAGGTTTTCGGTCTTGAGGCTGCAAAAACTTTCGGAGCGTACAATTTCCGCGCAGAGGCGGCTTACAATCTCACAAAAGACACTGCCGGAGACGACCCGACGATTCAGAACAACTCGATTGCGTGGGTTGCAGGTTTTGACCGCGACCTGCCAATCAGCGAGCTTAACGTGAATATTCAGGGGCAGGGCAGGCACATTCTTCATCACGATAAAATCGATGACAACGAGTATGACACAGAAAACGGAACATTCACAAACGACATTAAAATCGTCCTGAATATTTCTGACAGCTGGAATCATGGAAAAGTAAAGCCTGAGGTGAGCGCAGTTTACGGTTTTCAGCATTATGACTTGATTGTAATGCCGAAAATCACTTGGTATGTTTCTGACGGACTTGAGTTCTGTGCAAAAGGAATGTATATGGCAAGCTACAAGAGCGACAAGACCGAATTTGAAGGCTGGCACAACAACGGCTTTGTTCAGTTGGGAGCAAAATACACGTTCTAATTTTTCGGGCAAGGGAGATAGTAGTGGCAGCGGAGCTGGTGCGCAGCACCGAAGGCGCGCAAGACGCCGTAGCCACGAATAGCCCGGTTTTTTGCGCAGCAAAAAATGACCCAAAATTAAAATTTAAAAATAAAAAATCCCCGAAGCTAAATGGCTTTTGGGGATTTTTTTACGCAGTTGTTTTGAAATTAGTCCTTTGCGCGTTCTACGAATGAACCGTCGCGTGTATCGATTACAATGCGGTCGTCTGTGTTGCAGAACAGAGGAACTTTTACTTCCATTCCTGTGTCGAGAGTTGCAGGTTTTGTTGATTTTCCAGAAGTGTCGCCTTTTACGCCTGGCTCGCAGTATGTGATTGTGCGTGTTACGTTTACTGGGAGAACAACGCCAACTGGTTTGTCGTTGTAGTAAGTAACAGAAACTTCGTAGTCGTCATCTGGAGAGATGTAGCCGGCATTGTCGCCAAGATAATCTTTGTCCAGCATGATGTCATCGTAAGTTTCCTGATCCATAAAGTGATATTCGTTGCCATCGATGTAAGAAAGTTTTACAGTTTTTTTAACAAGATCAACTTCCTCAAATTTTTCACCGGCATCAAGACCAAGCTGCATTGTTGAGCCTGTTACGATATTCTGAACGCGGAGGTTTGTAACCATGCCCTGGCGTCCGCCTTTCTGTCCGAGAAGTTTCTGAACAATAAGAGGGCTGCCTTCATACATAAAAGCTGTTCCGACTCTGATTTCGTTTGTCATTAACATAATATGTTACCTCAAAAAAATAAACGTTTATTCTATAATACTAGTGCTTATTGGACTTTTTTTCAACTACTGCAAGGTTTCAAGAAAGTTGAGCAGGTTTTTGGCAAAGTTGCCGTTTTGAAAAAGATTTTCAGAAAAATTTTCAAAAAAAGCCGTTAACTCGCCTTGTGCTGCTTTTTGAAAAAAATCATAAAGCGCATTTTCGTTCAATTTTGCATCTGGAGTGTTGTATTCATTCCAAAGAGTTGAAAGTTCGGTTTTTAAGTTTTTTCCGCAAACAAAGGGCAGCATTTTTTCTAAAAGGGCATTAACCTTTACAAGCTGGTAATTTTCGTCTTGAACGTATGCGTGCCAAAAAAAAGGTTTGCCGGAAAGACATGCCCTTGCAAGGCTTTCTTCGCCGCGGACAAAGTTAAAGTCGCTTGTGCAGAGAATTTTGTCCCATTCTTCCTGCGTTAAAAAAGGCAGTTGAACGAAATTCACCTTTTTTTCAGTCTGTTCCCAGGCTTTTTTTGCAAAAGGCAGGCTTTTTCCTGCGGCCGCAAGAACTTTTACGTTAAAGTCCGGATTTTTTTGTCTTTGTGTTTCCTGAATGCGGTTTAGAGAGTTAAAAATTTGAACAAACTCGCGTTCGTAAGAAAAAATTGTAACACAAAACTCATTTTTGTTTTTTGGAAGATTTTTCGATTCTTTTAAGGTTTTTAAAAACTGGCTGTCGATTAAAAGTCCTGCCGTTTTTTTTGTAAATCCCGGCATAAAAAACATTTTTTTTACATTTGGGCTTCTCGTATAGCACTTTAAAAGATGAAAGTCGTCGGCGTATTCTTCTGCTGTTAAGTATTCGATATTAAAAATATGGAAAATTTCTTTTACATTCTTGTCAAAAAGAATTTTTTCAAGCCAGTCTGGCCGTCCGCACTGAAAACATTCGAGAATAATTGGAAAAGGGTTTGAGCTGAATGTAAAATCTTCGCTTTGGTTCCAGTCTAAAATTTGCCATCTTGTGTTTTTGTAGTCGAAAAATTGAGATTTTTTGCCGGGCTCAATTTTTTTTGCCATTGAAGCAAAACTTTCCAATTCTGAACAGACGAGTGTAAGATTTAGAGAAGAATCGAGGTCGCTCAAGGCTTTTGCAAGCCTGTAGACAACTCCAATATCACCATAATTGTCTACAACCTTGCACAAAATCATTATATTTTTGTTTTGCATTTAAAATTTTATTCCAAAAGACAGGTTTGGAACTATTCGAATTTTTGAGCCTGTCCAAACCTGGCCTGTTGTTTTTAAGCGGTATGAATCGTCAAAGGCTGCATCGTTAAAGTCAGAAATGTGCATATCGAAATTAGCCGCCATAAACAATTGTGTCTTGTGGCGAGGTTTAAACGAAAGAGAAAATCTTACGGTAGGCACAACGTTGAATCGGTCATCTTTTTCTTCGATGTCGTCGGAATAAGCATAAAAAAGATTTGCAAAAATTTCTGTATCGAGAAGAATTTTGCTTACTAAAATGCTTTGATGTCCAATTCCCGGACTTGCCTCGAATGAGCGTCCTATTTTTGCGGCATTGTGTCCTAAAAGAAGCGAACCATATAATTTTGTTGAACCGGCATGGATTCCTGCGTTGAATGAACCGCTTGTTGAGGCAGAAAATTCCCCCATAAGCCTGAATTTTGAAACACTTTTTAGATTTCCCTTTTTACGGATTATATTTGCTTGCGGATTGCCGATTTTTTCAAAATCAATTTTTGTAAAGGCTGGGGTTAGAGTTTCTGAATTGCAGCTGTAAATTTTTGAGTTGTATGGATATAAAATTGTTTCTTCGGATTCTTCAATAAAAACTCCGGCTGCAGAATAATGCTGAACAGAAACTTTTAGCATTGTAGGAATTATGCTTTCCTTGCTTACCGCAATTTCGTAATTTCGATTTACTGGAAGTCCGAGTGCAACCTGCCCTTGAAGAAGAGAATTTGCCGCTAAGGGAAGCTCTACCTTTGAAAAATTAACTTTTCCGTCCAGAATAGTTGCTACAACCTTTCCGTCGCTATCAAAAACTGCATAGTCGCCGGCGCCTTTTAAGAGAAGAATGTCTGTTCCGACAGATGAATAAACATTTTCCTCATCTGTCGACATAATCCACGAAAGGTAAGTCTCCATTGCGTGCATATCGGCAAAGCAGTTGATTAAGTAATTTATATCAACATCAAAATTTTTATAGCACCATCGGGTTGCCGCCGCAAAAATTGCGCCTTGCTTTTCTGTCCTTGAATCAGATTTTTCTTCGACTTCATTTTCGGTTTTTGTTTCGTCTTTTTTTGGAAAAATTCTCCAGAATGCAGAAATTGCGCGGTCGTGAAGAGCCGTAATTCCATTGTAAAAAGTATAAACATTTTTGTTCAGCCTTGATAGAATTGAACTGCACTGAATCGGCAAAAACGGACCTGTCGTAAACGGACAGTAGTCGCGCAGCATAAATTTATTAAAGTATTTATTCATTGCTGGAATATATTCATCTTCGTATTTTTTGGGATCGGTATTCCAATTGTTTATTAAAACTTTTGTCTGACCGTATTTTTTGTATTTCCAGCTTTTGTAATTTGGCGGAACTGACGGAACAATATCTTCGGCATTTACAATGTTCCAGATAAAATCGTATTTTTTGTTATAAACGCTGTCATTTGTAGTAACATTTGGAGAAGCAAAAGTGTAGGTGTAGATGTAGTTTGTGTCAAAAAGCTCAGCGTCGCACAGTTGGGCGGAAAGAAGATTTGCAATTGCCGCTCCACGGGAGTGTCCTGTTATTAAAAGGCAGCTATCGTCTATGTCGATTTTATTTCTCAAAAGAAAGGCAATCAGCGCGTTTTCGACGAGTTTTGTGGTTTTCAAAAAACCTTCATGATATTCAGTTTCATTGCCAGTTTTGTCGGAAATGTTTACATTTGAAATCCATTCGTTTGCGTTGAGGGGAGTTCCGCGGATTACAATTATAATCAGATTTTTTTTTGAATTTGAACCGGTGATTTGTTTTGTCGCAAAACTAAAAGCCGCCTGGTCATTTCCCCAGACAGGATTGTCGTAATTGATAGAATAATGAAATTCAATCTGTTTTTCTGAAATTCCGAGGGCTTTGTAGCATTGAAGAATTAAATTTGAACTTTGCCCGATGTCGCTGTCTTCGTAAGAAACGGCGGAAAAAATTCCTGCAATACGCGCAATGTTATGGTTATAAAGAGTAGCAGGTTTTTCGCCGAACCATTTTTCATTCCAGTCTGCCGAAATCATTATTGGGCTTTCTTCGATTGTAACAAGACTTTTTACTGGAAAAGAAATTCTTTCTGCTTGAGAAAGCGCCGCCATTGTAAAAATGGCGGCTGTGCTGAGAGTTCTTTTTATTAAATTCATTTTTTCTTTTTCCTTAAAATTTAAAGCGGTGTTCCATTGGGTTCTGAATCGGTGTCAATTCCATCGAGAACCAGTTTGATTTTTTCAAAATTGCCGTTGCGGAAAACAGTAACGGTTACTGTGTCATTCGGTTTTTTTGATTCAAGCGCGCTCGTATAATCTGCGTAAGTGCGAATGTTTATTCCGTCGATTCCGGTGATTATGTCGCCGCCAAGATAAATTGTAGATGAATTAAAGCGGCTTCCGTATTGAACAGGCTTTGTTCCGCCCAAAATTCCTGCTTTCTCTGCGCTGCTGCCTTCTTTTACCTGGCTTACGAGAATTCCGTAATTGATTTTTAAGCCTGCATATTGCGCAATGCTTGAAGTCATCTGAACCGGAGAGATTTGAATTGTTCCGCGCCGGACTTTTCCATATTTCAAAAGATCGTTTACAACGCGCTGCGCCGTGCTTACAGGAACTGCAAAGCCAATTCCGGCAGATGAGCCTGAATTTGAAATTATCATTGTGTTTATGCCGACCATTCTTCCTCTTGTGTCTAAAAGCGGTCCCCCGGAATTTCCTGGATTGATTGCTGCATCGGTCTGAATCATATTTCTGATAATTACATTCGCGCTTTCCTGAATAGGTCTTCCCAGTCCGGAAATTATTCCTGTTGTCATTGTTCGTTCAAGGGCAAACGGGTTGCCGATTGCAATAACTTTCTGTCCAACTTTTAATTCGCTTGAATCTCCAAAATCGATTGTCTTAAGCTTTATGTTTTCCGGCGGATCAAATTTTAAAACTGCAATGTCGCTTTCAATATCTTTTCCAATGACAGTTCCTGGATAACTAGTTCCGTCTGCGAGCGATATATTGATTTTGTTTGCCTTGCTGATTACATGCACGTTCGTAACTACATATCCGCGTTTGTCGATTATTGAGCCTGAGCCTGAGCCTCCGTCCTGAACGACAGGCTCTAAAAACCAGTTGATTCCCATAACCTGCGTTGTAATGTTTACGACGGCTTCATTGCATTTTTCGTAAACAAAAATATTCTGTTCTTCGTCCTGCGTGTATTGAGAAACTGTAGAAGCGGCCGGCGTTGCAATATTTTTTTGAGGCAAAACTTCTTCTACAAATTCTGCTTTTTCGGAATTCTGCTGACTTTGAACGTTCTCGGTTTGTGTCTGGCCTGTTTTTTCAGAATTTTCAGACTTTAAGTTTTTTTGAATTGCAAAAACTGCCGCGCTGGCAAAAACAGCGCCTGCAAGAATTCCTGTTAATGTGTTTTTTATCATCTGCTGTTTTGAATATAATTTCATCTTTCGCCTCCAGTTTTTATAAAAGTATGGAAATTCCGGCTTCTGTTTTAAAATAAGCTTGATTCTCAAAAATTTGCGCGTTTGAGAGCAAATTTAAATTTAGAGAATTTAATGCAATCTTGAAGTCGAATCCAATATCAACCGCCCTTAAAAATTCGATTGAATTTGAGCTTCTGCCGTCGTTTTCGAGGGCAGTTGTTCCAAAAGAAGAATTCAGCGCGCTGTAAATTGCGAACGAAACTGTCCGGCCTTTTAATTGAAAGCAGACTCCGTTTCTTAATACTTTATCGTAATTGTTGTTTTTTGTGTTGAATGTAGAAGCTGCAAAAGTGAATTCTGATGAAATTCCTGCATAAAAGTTACTGAAGTCTAGTCCAAAAACAAGTCCGCCGCCAAGACCGCATCCGTTGTCCGCTCCGTAAGGCTCGAACGGTTTGTTTTTTGCTCCTCCAGCCCTTGCTAAAAATCCAAAATTCATATCAAAAGCAGTCTGTTTTTTTGAAGCAGTAAATTTCAAGGCTGAATTTATAAAAGGCGAAGCGCCTTCATGTCCTGCGTTTAACCCGGCTTTTGCTGAAAGTTCGACATTTTTTGAAAAAGAATAGGCAAAAAAAGTTGACAGCGGCGCGCAATAAAAATTTTTATTTTCAAAGGCGCAAATTACGCCGGCGTTTACACCGACACAGAATGTTTTTTCAGGAAAATTAAAGGCTGCCGGAAGAATTCCAATTCCAGAACCGCTTGCCGTAATTGAGGCTGAAGGAATTTTTATCGAGCTGTCTGCCGTAAAATCAACCGAAAATTTTTGTTCACCGGCTTCGAGTATTGCAGTGTAAGTTCCGTCTTGAATTTTTGTTCCGTTCTGTGCGCTTCCATCCCAAATTACATTTTGACTCCAGGTTGTAAAACTAGGCAAGTTTCGGCTTATGACAGAATTTCCAAAAGAATCCTTTATTGTTAAAGTTCCGTTTCCGAACGCAGTAACTTCAAAATTGAATTTTATCTGGCCTGCAGAACCTTTTAACGCCGGATTAAATTGTTCCTTGTTTGCCCTAAAATTCGAAACCGAAAATTGTGCTTCCTGAAGGCGTATTGTGACTATTTGATATGAATTTCTTGGAACGTAGATAGATGAAGATTCGCTCTTATAGCCGAATTTTTTTGCAGAAACCGTGTGGCTTCCTTCTTCCAGCTGAACAATGCTGCCGCTGATTTTTGAGTTGTCAACATAAATTAAGGTTTCTGGTTGAACTGCAATAAAATTTACTGTTCCTTCATATTTTTCAAGTTCTACATAAAAAACGCGTTCTTCGCCCTGCGGAACATTTATTCTGTAGAATTTTGGTTTATAGCCTGTTTTTTTTACGCGCAGATTATAGCGGCCAGCCGGAAGGTTGTTTACCGTTAAATTTGTGTGTCCTTCAAAATTACCGTTCAAAAAGACTTCTGCGTTCGGGACGTTTGATTTAACCGTGATTTTTGTTTTTTCTTTCTCGATTGCAGATTTTCTGTCGGATTTTAATAATTCCGGATAAGTTGAATACGCCTCGTCAAATTCAAATTTTTGCTGGACGGATTTGTCCTCGACAAAAATTCCAGAAGAAGATTCATTTTCGTTAGAAAATAAAACGCCTGCCGAAATTATAAAAATTGCTAAAATAGCAGTAAATCTTTGCAATGACATAAATTAACTAAACCCTTATTATAATTTACCCGATTATTCATAGGTCGGCAACAGACCATGTTCAAGAAAACTAAAGTAACTGTTTTTTGTTATAATTATGTGGTCGAGCAGGGGAAGCCCTAAAATTTCAGAGCCTAAGCACAGTCTTTTTGTCGTTTCTATGTCATCGTCAGAAGGCTCTGCGTGTCCGCCCGGATGATTGTGAGTCAAAATAATTCCAGAAGCGTTTTCTTTGACAGCTTCTCCGAAAATTTCAGACGGCTTTAAAACAGCCATGTTTTTTCCGCCAATGCACAGGACTCTGATCGTAAGGATTTCTTTTGCGCCGTTCACAGTTACCATTACAAAATGCTCCGCTTTTTGCATTGCATAGTGCTTTATGAACGGAATTACGTCCTGCGGCTGATTGACAACTGCCTGCGGATTTCTGTTGCGGCGTTTTCCAAATTCCAATGCCGCCAGAATTGCCAGAGCTTTGCTTGTGCCGACTCCTTCGATTGATTGCAGTTTTTCAAGCCAGTTTTCCGGATTGTGAGAGCAGATGACTTTTAAAATTTCTTCCGACATATACTCGATGGGCATTTTTTTTGTTCCTGACCCCAAGATAAGCATTATTAGCTCTTTGTCGTTTGGATAGGAAAGTCCATTTTTTAATGTCAGCCGTCTTAAATCAATTGGTTCCTTTAAATTGTTCATACTATATATATTGACTTGAAAATCAATATTTACCGATTTTTGGTGAATTTTTTTTATTTTTTTAATAGATTTTATTTGAAAAAGATGAAAACGTTTGCGAATTTTTCAATTATCTTCTTGTAATTTCTACGTTTTTCTATTATGATTTGGCTTCACGGTGCAGAGGGCACTTTTATTTTAACTGCGATTTTTAGGCCTTTTAGTGTATTTTAGAGGCTTTTTTGTCGCCTTTGGGATACATTTTATGAAAGACTCAATTTTTGATGCCGAAAAAACGGCAGATTATGGTGTCAGCTCAGCTGACAAAGCTCAGAAACTTCCAGAAAACTTGGAAATTTCAGAAAACAAAAATGACGAAGAACAGTCGGAAGAAATTTCTTTTGAAGACTTAGGACTTGATCAAAGAATTCTGGAAGCAATCGAAAAAAAAGGTTTTAAAACTCCTTCGCCGATTCAAGTTCTGGCAATTCCACGCCTTTTGAACGGCGACACAAACCTTATAGCAAAAGCAAGAACTGGAACTGGAAAAACCGCGGCTTTCGGGCTGCCGATTGTTCAGAATATTCACGAAGAAAGCGACCACGTGCGCGCTCTTGTGCTAGAACCGACCCGCGAGCTTGCAATTCAGACTTGTTCAGAAATGCAGAGCTTTACTTCTGGAAAATTTCCGCGCGTTACCGTTTTGTACGGCGGCGCTTCATATTCAACTCAGATTAGAGATTTAAAGCGCGGAACTGAAATTGTCGTTGGAACTCCAGGCAGAATTAAAGACCATCTTGAGCGCGGAACTTTAAAGCTCGACAAAATCGATTATTTTATTCTCGACGAAGGCGACGAAATGCTCGACATGGGTTTTGTCGATGACATTAAGTCGATTTTTGCGCAGGCAAACCCGGACAGCCGGATTTTGCTTTTTAGCGCAACTATGCCAAAACCGATTCTTCAGATTGCAGAAGAATTTATGGGCGAATACGACATTGTTCAGGAAGAAGGTTTTGTAGAAGAGCCTCTTTTGATTGACCAGAAATATTGGGTTGTAAGCGAACGCGACAAGATTGAAGCTCTTGTCCGCCTTATCGACATTTCGCCTGATTTTTATGGACTTGTTTTTACAATGACAAAAAACGATGCCGACATGGTGAGCCGGATGCTCGACGAAAGAGGTTACGAAGCGGCCGCTTTGCACGGCGATGTGCCTCAGGGACAGCGTGAAAAAATTCTTGCAAGATTTAGAAATAAAAAAACTCGTATTTTGGTTGCAACCGATGTAGCTGCCAGAGGAATCGATATTTCTGGCTTGAGCCACGTTGTAAACTATTCTCTTCCGTTTGACGCTGCAACTTATGTTCATAGAATCGGACGAACTGGCCGTGCTGGAACTTCTGGAATTGCAGTTACTTTTGTTCGCCCGGAAGAAAGACGCAAGCTTGAATTTCTAAGAAAGCGAATTCGCGCTGCGGCAAAAGGCGAAATGAAAGAAGAGCAGGTTCCTTCAATCGAAAATGTTCTCGAAGTAAAAAGAAGCCGAATTCTTGAAGAACTGAAAGAAAAAATCGGTTTAAAGGCAAAAAAAGAATTTGCGCCGGAACAGAAAGAAAAGCAGTTTGAAAACGACGAGATTGTTGCTTTTCCAGCAGGCGTTGAATCCGAAAAATCATCAGAAGGCGAAGAGCCTTCCTCTCAAAACGGCCAGATTTCTAATGAAAATAGCGAGCTGGACGAAACAAGAGAAGAATTTGTTCCTCAGCTTAAAAAAGTTGAAGACTTGTACAAAAAAATGGCAGAAGACTTGTGCGCAAACCAGAATGCAGCCGAAGTTCTTGCCGCTGTTTTGCAGGTTAATTACGGAAAGTCTCTCGACGAAAGCCATTATGGAAAAGTACAGAGCCAGAAAGGCGGAAGTTTTGCTTCTAATCCAGACCAAAAACGAATTTATGTTCAGCTCGGAAAAAGAGATGGCTATAATGCCCGCGCAATTGCCGAATATTTTAGCGATTTGTTAAATATTCCTGGACGCATGGTTGACAGGATCGACGTAAGCCAGAATTTCTCTCTTTTGAGCTTGCCAACAGGAAATGCGCTTCGTGCTCTTGAGCTTTCTAAAAGCCGCGCAAACTTGCCTCATATGCATCTTGATTCAAAAGAGGATGATAATTTTGGCGGAAGACGCCGCAGAGGCGGACGCGACAATGCCGAACGTTTTGAAGGACGCGGACGGCGTGGTTTTGGCTCAAGTCGTTATGATGTAGCCAAAAAAGACGGAGAAAGACGCGCTCAAGGACGAAGCCGCCGTGCAAATGACGGTTTTAAAAGCGAACACGGACGCGCCCGCGTGCACACTTCAACCCAGCGAAACGGGGCAAGTGCTTACAAAAAATCAAACAAAAAAGCAGAAAGATTCTAAAAATTCTGTTGAATGGCTGCGGAAATATTGATTTTTCAAATTCAAGGAGATGGCCAAAAAGAATCTTTTACGTCATTTTCGGACTAAATCTGAAAATCTAAATGTCATTGTCGTATCAAGTGCGGCAATGACATTTAGAACTTATTAGCCAGCCCCTTGGAAAAGACTTATGCAATCGAAACAGTTTCTACAAAAACACCTGTTCGCACAGTTTTGTTTATGCGTGTGCCTGAGCCGTATGCAGTCTTAATAATTAAACGGTAATTTCCTGCCGTGACGCTGTCTGGAATGTTGAACAGAATCTTTGTGTTTGTGTTGTCAACAATGTTTTCCATTCCCAGTGAAATCCATGAAGATGGATCAGGATCATAGATCCCTTCTTCCGTACATGAAGCAAGATACAGGCCGGTTTTTGCTTCATTGCCGGCAATCTTTAAGCGTTTGCCGGTAATGCGTGCAGAATAACCGATAGAAAGCTCTGTGCCGCTTTTTCTTGTGTGTATGTTGTACAAGGCAGAAAGAAGAGGCTCGTTTGTTGTGGAAATATCGGCACCGGCAGTTACATCTTTTACTGCTTCAATGGCAATATCGCTTGGAGTAAAAGAAAGCGTCATTTTAGGAATATCCTCAATATCCGGAGTTTCCGAGTCAATGCTTCCGTTTGGCTTGATATAGAGAACTCCCATTTCAAGAAGATCTACAGCTTTTCCGCTTTTAAGAAGCTCCAAAATGGCGTTTCTAAAAAGCCCTGCTGAATATAGCAAAGTTTCCCTGTCCAGAACTTTGTTATGTTCAAGGATTTTTGAAACAATGTTTCCAATAAAAGCCGTGTTTCGTTTTACCTTTGCAAAAGAAACATTCTTGTCCAAAACGGTGAGCGTGTGCATAGTAACGTTCACTGTATCTGATAGTTTATTTGATTTATCGTCCATATATATTACCTATAAAATTGAGATTTTTACAGAGCATAAAGCGCTGTTTTTGAAATATTGACCCCGGCGGTCATGCGTGATACTATAAAAACAACGAATTTATAAGTGTTCACGCATTTATACAAGCTGTAGATTTATTGGCGTAAATTTGCAGCTTTTTTTTATCTTTCCGCACCGGATAAAGCAGAAAGACTTTCAATGTCTGTTTTCAGTTTTCTCCCTCCATTGCAAGTTCTAATAATTCTCTTTCATACTGAGTATAACGGCTGTCCGAAAACCTAAGCCACTTTTGATAACGGCTAAAGGCATTTTCTGCAAGCGAGACTGTTACCCAAAATTTATCCATCAGTTCATGCAGATATTCAAAATTGAAATGATGGATAAGCGGAGCCGGTGCAAGAAAATAGCACGCAAAGAAATTTGCCTCCGCTTCATTCTCTTCATCATGAATAAGATGGCGCAGCCGAATATGGCCAATTTCATGAAAAATTGTTGAACGGATACGGGCTTTGTCTTTTGACGGATTGTAAAAAATCTCATAGTGGTTGTCGATTTTTGCCACTATTCCATCTTCGCTTGCTCTTATAACGCATGCAAGCGCCTGCTCAGTAAACCGATTGTATGATTTCAATGCGATTTTAAGCTGATTGCAGACATCTTTAGCATTTACAGGAAATTTTGTAATATGCAGCTCCTTGTACAGTTCTACAACTTCTTCTTTGATTTCCTCGTACCGTTCGTCAGAAAGTCTCAATATCATCCTCCGATGAGTCAGAAAGAAGAGCGGTTATAATCTCTTTCTTTTGCTCGTTTGTTAAAAGTTTTGAATTGCGGGCCAAAAGGAGCTTTATCCGCGGAAATTCCGTTGAAAAATCGGATTCATCTTCTTTTCCGAGAATTTCATCAACGGTTACTCCAAGCACATTCGCAATTTTTACTAGAACTTTTGGTCCTGGCTCTCTTGCATTGCCCAGATAACGCGACACAGAAGCCTCTGTAGATTCGATAGCCTGCGCAAACTCCTTTTGATTTAAATTTTTTGCCTTCATTAGGCGGGCGATTCTTTCGCCCATTGACTCTGCCATTGCCATTGCCCCCTTTTGTTCTTACCATAATGATAATTCAGCTTTCCAGACAAGTCAAGTGTTTTGGAAAGAAAAATTACCAAAATTGTAATTTTTTTTATTGGAGACAGGTTGTCTCAAGGGACGCGAGATAGTCTGCAACACTAAACGGAGATAGTTTGTAACACAACGGAGAGAAAGCGCTCTCTTTATGGAAATCTTAGGAAACCTGGCATAGGTTCATTAAAAAACTTAAAAAATATGGTATAGTAAAAAAAATCTGTTGCAGAAACTGGAGAAAAATATGGCTTTGTCATTTGACGACATTATAAATAAATACCGGGAGAACTCGACTTCCGAAAGAAACAAGGGAGACAAGTTTGAACGGCTCATGCAGGCCTATCTTTTGACAAAACCTGCCTACAGCCACTTATTGACAGATGTCTGGCTATGGACAGACTTTCCTTATAAAAAGCAGTTTGGAACTGGCGGCAAGGACACTGGCATAGACCTTGTTTGCCGCACCCACGACGGAGACTACTGGGCTGTCCAGTGCAAATGCTATGCGGCCGGTAAGAAAGTAGACAAAGCAATGGTAGACTCTTTTGTTTCTACTTCTTCCTTTGAATTTGAAACTAAAGACGGCAAGAAAACATTCTCTTTTAAGATTTGGATTGATACTACTTACGACGGATTCAATGCGGAGGCTCAGAATGTGGTCCAGCGGCTTGGCATTCGCCGTATCGGTTTAATCGACCTGAAAAATGACGATGTAGACTGGGAAGCTTTGGATTCTGGAAAAAAAGGAGCAGAAGCAGCCGTAAAAAAATACGGCCTTCGTCCGCACCAAAAGAAAGCGTTCGACGCTACGACCAGATATTTTGCAGACCACGAGCGGGGAAAACTCATCATGGCTTGCGGAACCGGCAAGACTTTTACCTCTTTAAGGATTGCGGAGGCCCTTGCAACAGAAAGCCATCTGGTTCTGTTCCTGGTTCCTTCAATTGCGCTTTTAAGCCAGACGTTAAAAGAATGGTCGGCTCAATGCAAGAGCAATATTTATCCTATCTGCATTTGCTCTGACAGCCACGCGGCCGACAAGGCGGAGGACTCGATTTCAGACCTAGTGCTTCCCGCCACAACCGACAGCAAGAAGGTTTACAGCCAGTTTGTTGATTTTAGGGCAAGACAGGCTTGCGAAGGCGGCATGATTGTCGTGTTCAGCACATACCAGTCAATAGACGTAATCAGCGATGTTCAGAAACAAATAAACAATTTGGATAAAGACTCGTTTATTTTTGATTTGATTGTCTGCGACGAAGCCCACCGCACAACCGGTGTAAAGCAGAAGGACAAGAGCCAGTCTTCGTTCACAAAGGTACATTCAAACGGCAATATAAAAGCAAAAAAGCGCCTTTATATGACCGCTACTCCACGTCTTTATTCCAGCGACGCCCAAGCAAAAGCAAAGGAAAAGGAAGTTGAAGTCTGGTCAATGGACGATCCGCAAATGTTCGGTGAAGAAATCTACCGTATAGGATTCGGTGAGGCAGTCGAAAAACAGCTTCTTTCTGACTACAAAGTAATCGTTCTTACGCTCGATGAAAATTCCGTAGAGCCAAAGCTTTTGAATGAGCTTATGGAAGGAAACGCCGACTTAAAAGAAAGCGACGCTATAAAACTCATAGGGTGTATCAATGTTCTTTCAAAGCGGACAAACTATCTTACTGACAAGGAGCTGTTCAGCGACGTTGACCCGGAGCCGATGCGGTCGGCAGTCGCATTCTGCTCCAGCATAAAGAACTCAATTTATTTAAAAGACTCATTTAATGTGTGCCAGAAAGCGTATTATGAAAAAATGTCTGAGGAAGAACGGGAGCAGCTTGTCGCAGTTCAGGCGGAGCACGTTGACGGCGGAATGGGAAGCACAGTCCGTGAGGAAAAACTTGACTGGCTAAAGCATGCCGACCCAAATAAAAAAGAGTGCCGTGTTCTGAACAATGTGCGCTGCCTTAGCGAGGGCGTTGATGTTCCAAGCCTTGACGCAATAATGTTCCTTTCTTCAAGAAACAGCCAGGTCGATGTGGTTCAATCGGTAGGCCGGGTAATGCGAAAAGCCGAAGGCAAGAAATTTGGCTACATAATCATACCGGTTCTTGTGCCTGGGGATAAGAACGCAGATGAGATTTTGGACACAAGCGACGACTTCAAGATTGTATGGAGCGTGCTGAATGCTCTCCGTGCCCACGATGACCGCTTTAATGCGACAATCAACAAAATAGAGCTAAATAAAAAGAAGCCTAAAATCATAAACGTAACTGGCGGCGGCAACTTTGGCGGAAAGCCAATGGTCGGCGGCGACGATGACGACGGCGGTTCTGAACCAGTGCAAGGCACGCTCGACTTTGATGAGCTCCAGCAGGAATTATACGACAAGTTCCAGAAGCTTACCGGACAGGTTTTTGCCAAAATGGTAAACAAGTGCGGAAGCCGGCGCTACTGGGCAGACTGGGGAAAGGACGTAGGCGAAATAGCCAAGAGAAATATTGACCGCATAAACAGGCTGATTTCAGTTGATGGCGACCATAAGGACAAGTTCAACGCTTACTGGGAAGGACTAAAGAAGAACCTGAATCCTAGTGTAAGCCGGCATGACGCCGTAGAGATGCTGGCACAGCACATGATTACAAAACCAGTCTTTGAGGCTCTGTTCGGAAACGACCACTTTACCAAAGAAAACCCGGTTTCAAAATCGCTGGAAGAAATCGTTTCTCTTTTGGACGAAAAGAGCGAAAGCGGGGACTTGGAAAAACTGGAACGGTTCTATAACTCGGTAAAGCAGCGAGCCGAAGGAATTGACAATGCGGAAGGAAAACAGAAAGTCGTTGTTGAGCTTTACGACAGTTTTTTTAAGAACGCTTTCCCTATGACCGTCGAGAAGCTTGGAATTGTCTATACTCCGGTTCCAGTTGTGGACTTTATTATCCATAGCGTTGAGTGGGTTTTGAATAAAGAATTCGGACGTTCGCTCAGCGACGAGAAAGTTAACATAATCGACCCGTTTACAGGAACGGGAACGTTCATAACACGGCTCCTGCAGTCTGGAATTATTAAAAAAGAGGACTTGGCGCGAAAATACAGGCACGAGATTTTTGCCAACGAAATTGTGCTTTTGGCTTACTATATTGCAAGCGTGAACATAGAAAACGCCTACCACGACCTGATAAAGGACTGTCATTCTGAGCTTGATTCAGAACCTGAATACGAGCCGTTCGGCGGTATCTGCCTGACCGATACGTTCCAGCTGTATGAGAATGGAGACCCCACATTGGACGACAAGGTGTTCAGCGAAAACAGCGACCGTGTGAACGAGCAGAAAAAACAGCCTATTACCGTCGTTATGGGAAACCCTCCGTATTCTCTTGGACAGAAAGATGCAAATGATGATGCACAGAATCAAAAGTATCCTAAACTTGAAGCTAAAATAGCAGATACCTATGCGAGTTTATCAGAAGCAACAACTGTAAAAGCGGCTTATGACTCATACATAAAGGCCTTCCGCTGGGCAAGCGACAGAATCGCTATACAGAAGAACGGGGGGGGGTATAATAGCGTTCGTATCGAACGGGAGCTATCTGGACGGCAATGCCCAGGACGGATTCCGCAAGACACTGGAGAAGGAATTCAGCAAAATCTATGTGTTCAATCTGAGAGGAAACCAGAGGACGAGCGGAGAACTTTCCCGCAGGGAAGGAGGAAAGATTTTCGGGAGCGGAAGCAGGACTCCTATAGCGATTACAGTCTTGGTCAAAAAGGAGACGGCATAGTGGCCTTTGTTTCAAACGGAAGCTGGCTGGACGGCAACGCGCAGGACGGATTCAGAAAAACCCTGGAAAAAGAATTCAGCAAGATCTATGTGTTCAACCTGCGGGGCAACTGCAGGACAAGCGGAGAGCTCCGCAAAAAAGAGGCAGGAAACGTGTTCGGACTTGGCAGCCGCACACCGATTGCGGTAACCGTACTTGTAAAGAAGAGCGAAACAAAACAGTAAATTAGTGCTATAATACAAATGGAGGTTTTGAATGCCGTGTATATCTAGTTTTTATGGACTTTTGATTTATATGTATGGAGACGACCACAATCCGCCTCATTTTCATGTAAATTATGGCGGAAACTGGTCTGTCGTTGATTTTGACGGAAACATAATGGAAGGCGAACTTCCGGCTTCTAAACAAAAACTTGTAAGCGCATGGGCTGAAATTCACAAGGATGAGCTAATTGCCAACTGGGAGCTTGCAAAGAACAAAGAAACACTTGTAAAGATTTTGCCGTTGCAGTAGGAGTTACAATGAGCGCATATTGGACTGTTAAAAACGTAGAGCCTCTTAAAGAATATAGAATATTGCTTACTTTTGAAAAAGGCGTTAGGAAAATCTTTGACATGAAGCCATATTTAAAATACCCAATGTACAAGCCTCTTGAAAACATCTCCATTTTTAACATGGTGCATACGAATGGCGAGACTGTCGTATGGAATGACGAAATAGATATTGCACCTGAAACACTCTATGAAAAAGGAATTAGCTATAATGACTGAGGCACCCAATCATAAGGCAGAAATTTACTACTACGACATAGGCGACTACCTGAGCCGTGAACAAAAACTGGACATAATCGCAAGCTTCAAGAGCATGGAAAACCTGCCGTTCACCCGGCTAAAGCCGAATGAGCATGGCGACTGGATTAGCCAGAGAAATGATAAGTTCGGCACTTGGATTCCGATTGAAGCTGATAAAAAATTTAATTCACAAACTCATAGCTATTTTACAATTCATTCGCTAGGTGTAAATACAAATCGTGATATTTGGGTTTATGGATTTTCAAAAAAGCAAACTATTCAAAACATGCGGAATACAATTTCTTTTTATAATAAACAAGTAAAAGACCTGCAGGAAGCCCGAAAGAAAAATCCAAAACTGTCTGCGGATGATTTTAAAGATAATGACAGCAGAAAAATAAGTTGGTGCAGCAGTCTTGTCCCAAAGTTAAATACTCTTACAGAATGTAATTTTCAAGAAGATTCTATAGTCTTAGGTAATTACAGACCTTTTGTTAAAGAACACTTGTATTTTGGAAAACTCTTTATTCATCGCAGAGGGCAGTTTGATAATCTCTTCCCGACACAAAATACAAAAAATCTTGTAATTTGCATACAATCAATAGCAGGTAAACAGGAATTTAGTCCGCTAATAACAAATTGCATTGCAGACCTTCATTTCAATGGCGATACACAATGTTTTCCGCTCTACTGGTACGAAACCATCGAGCCGGAACAGAACTCTCTTTTTGGAGACGACGCGCAAATTGTAAGGCACGAGGCTGTCAGCGACTTTATATTGGAGCGCGCCCAGGGCAAGTACGGAAACAAAGTTCAGAAAGAAGACATTTTCTATTATGTCTACGGTATCCTGCATTCCAAAAGCTACCGCAAGACTTTCAGCGCCGACTTAAAGAAAATGCTTCCGCGCATTCCGCTTATAAGCGACTATGAGAAATTCTGGGCGTTCAGCAAGGCAGGACGAAAGCTGGCGGAGCTTCATTTGAATTATGAGCAGATTGCCGCATATCAAGGGTTGACAATAGAAAGCCTTGAAAATAAAAAATACGTATCTTTAAATTCAAAAAACACACCGGGCGAGGAGCTTTTTGTCGCAGAAAAGGCAAAAGCCGGCGCTTTAAACAGCGAATACGAATACTATGAAGTCTGTCAGATGAAGTTTCCAAAAAAGGGGCAGAAAGACACCATTATATATAATCACTACCACACGGTAAAAAATATTCCGCAAAAAGCCTATGAATATGTGGTAAACGGAAAATCCGCAATCGAGTGGATAATGGAACGCTATGCGGTAACCACCGACAAAAAAAGCGGAATTACAAACGACCCGAACGACTGGTCAAGGGAGCACGAAAAGCCGCGCTATATTCTGGACTTGCTCCTTAGCATTGTAAACGTGTCTGTGCAGACAGCGGACATTGTAGACGCCCTGCCTGATGTAGACTGGGAAAAGGAATAGGTTTAAAAAACAGCGCCTCTGGCAAATGCTTGCCAGAGGCGCATAGCATAATGCGGAAAAAGTTGCTATTTTACAGTGCGGACTACACGGAAACCTAAATAGGCACTTTTTTTAGCGAAGCTCGATTCACCTGGGAAACCAAATGGAAATCTATATTTGACAGCCAGCAAATAGTGAGCAGTGCTATCAGGATAACCGCCTCTAATAATTTTCCTCATACGATGTTGTTTATCAACCGGCTCACTTATAACAGGGTTTGTTACGTCGTCTGTTGTATATGGCGCGTAAAAATCAAAGCACCATTCTGCAACATTTCCTGACATATCATAAATTCCGTAGGCATTCGCCTTATGCTGCTTAACCTCTGTTATTTTACTATATGAAGCTACTTCCCTAAAATCGCTGGAGCCGCTGTATGTATAGTCTTCTCCGCCCCGCGCCGCATATTCCCATTCTGCCTCTGTCGGAAGCCTGTAGCCATTGGAATTAAAATTGCAGACAACTTTTGCTAAGGTTCCTACTGTTTTTTTCCAACTGTCAGGATCTGTTGAATCTTCGAGTGAATAACACGGCGTAAGCCCCTCGGCGCTAGAACGCTTGTTGCAATAACTAATTGCATCAAACCAGTTGACAGACTTGACAGGATAATTTTCGCCGTCAGCTATCTCATAGGCAGGCACGTATTGTTTATATTCTGCCTGGGTAACTTCATGCGTGCAAACAAAAAAATCTTTTGTAAGAGTAACAGAATGAGCTTTTGAGGCTTCGCTTTCTTCTGTTGACATGCCAGTCTTGCCGCCCATTGTAAAAGTTCCCGCGCTGACTCTTGCAAAATCTTCCGGGGTCGGAACGTCATCTGTTGAAGGGTTGTCTTCGTCTGAGTTATCTTCGCTAGGCTTTTCAGGGGCGGTTGAGACTTCCTCGTATTCTACTGTTTTTCCGTCAATTGTGAACTTAGTAAGAGCCTTGCCATTTTCTATATCGGCTTGAATTATGCGGGAATATGTTTTTCCGTCGGAACCAGTCCATGTTATCTCTAGGCTGAATACATATTTATTAACTTCAAGAGTTACGGTGTATTTTCCCTGGTGCTCCACATAACGCCCGTAAACTGTCGGATTAGATTCCGCTGTTCTTGCGGAAGCCTGGACTTCTGAGCCTTCTTCCCACTCATAATAAGTTGCGGTGGATTCCGTGTCGATTTTTAAATAGCTTTTGCCGTCTTTGGCCGAATAGATTTTTCCTACATATTCAGGCTGAGAGGAAGTTCCAGAGCCCGAATCGTCGTCTTCTTTACAGGAAGTTATACCCCCCCCGTCAAAATTGTCAAAAACGCCAAAAGCACAGCTGATTTTGCAAAAAACTTGTTCATTTTACATCTCCTATACGCTTTTCTTAAAACAAGAAAGCTAATATTTTTTAGTATACGCTCGAATTTTGCTAAAAGCAATTTTTCAGCGATTACAGTTTTTTATCTTGCATTCTTACAGGAACTCCCATTTTGTCCAGATCGGCTTTTATTCCGCCGACTGTGTAGCCCATGCTGTGAACCATGCTCGCAATGAGGGCCGCATCGGCTTTTCCTTCTTTTAGTACGTTCGCCAGATGTCCGGGAGTTCCGCCGCCGCCAGAAGCAATTACAGGAACACCGACACTTTCCGCAATCATTTTTGTAAGGTTTATTTCGTAGCCGTTTTTCATTCCGTCTGCATCAATCGAATTCAGCACGATTTCTCCGGCTCCAAGCTTTACGGCTTTTATTGCCCATTCGCGCGCGTCAAGATCGGTTTTTGTCCGTCCGCCGTTTATAAAAACCCTGTAGCCGCTTGGGCAGGTTTCGTCTTTTGCCGCATCCATTCCAAGAACAATGCACTGGTTTCCGAAAATTCGCGCGCCTTGGCTAATAAGCTCCGGATTTTTTACAGCCTGGCTGTTCAAGCTTACTTTTTCTGCTCCGGCAAGAATTGTTGAGCGAATGTCTTCGATTGAACCGATTCCGCCGCCGACGCAAAAAGGTATAAAAACCTGCTCAGCGACGCGGCTTATAAGCTCAAGAATTGGACCTCTTCCGCGCGCGCTTGCCATAATGTCGTAGAAAACAAGCTCGTCAACTCCCTGATCGTAGTATTTTTTTGCCATCTCGACAGGGTCGCCAATATCAACATTGTTCTGAAATTTTACGCCTTTTGTAGTCCGGCCGTCTTTTACATCAAGACAAACAATAATTCTTTTTTTTAACATATTTTCTGACCTTTTTTTTAGATTCGGCTGTATTTTTTTGCTTTAGCGGATTCCTGCCTAAAAATTTCTGCTTAGCCGTCAATAAAATTTTTCAGAACCTGAAGTCCGCACTTTCCCGACTTTTCCGGATGGCACTGAAAAACTGTAATATTTTCGCTTTCCACGCAGGCTGGAACTTGCGTTCCGTAATCGACCCATGCTTTTACAATTGTTTTGTCTTCCGGCTGGATTAAATACGAGTGGACAAAATAAAAGTCTGAATGTTCCGGAACTCCTTCCAAAAGTTTTGAGCCGCCGTTTGAAAAATTCAAATCGTTCCAGCCAATCTGCGGAACTTTTAATCCCGGATTTTTTCCTTCTTCTTTCCAGACTGTGTTAAAAAGCTTTATTTCGCCTTTTAAAAGCCCAAGACAGTCAACATCGCCTTCTTCCGAATGTTCAAAAACAATCTGGCTTCCAAGACAGATTCCAAGCATCGGCTTTTTTGCTTTTGCCCAGTCTTTTAAAAATGAGTCAAAGCCTGTTTTTTTTAACTGTTCCATTGCGTATTTTGCTTCGCCGACTCCTGGAACAATCAGCCGTTCGCAATTTTCGAGTTCGGACGGTTTTTTTGAGAGAATAAAATTTGCGTTCAAAGACAAAAGCGCGCGTTCGACACTTTTTATATTGCCTGCATTGTAGTCAACAATTCCAATCATGGCTGAAATTCTAGCGGTGAGATATTTTTTGGTCAATGCCAGGCAGTTTTAATCTGCAAAAAGTTTTGTTTTTTTCAGATTGAAGAATTCGCGCAGTTTTCCGATAATTTCTATATGGATGAACTTTTTCAGGTGATAAAAGCAGTTTTTTCTAACAAAAATGTAATTGCGGCGGCGGTTGGGTGTGCCGTTATGTTTGAATTTATCAGTTACATAGGCAATTACCGAAAAAAGCCGCCAAAACAAAAAATTAAGAAAATAGTTGCCGCAGTTCCTCCAGCTTCTTCTGAAAAAGACGAAAATTCCGCCTCAGAAAAAAAAGCCGATGAATAGATTTTTCAGTTAAAAAATGCCTGAATAAAAAATGAGGTTTTTCTGTTTTTATGTCGATATGATTTTCCCAAAATCCGCCGAGCTTTTTTATTCTTTTACAGTCAAAAAGCTGCGTTAGAATTTCTTGCATATCGCGTGCTTCCCAGACATTTTCCTTATAAAAATCTCTGTCCCGCAAATTGAACTTTTGGGTCAAAATATTCACAGTTTCGTCTTTTGTAAAAAGCCTTCTGTTCCGTTTTATAAACTTAAATGCAAATTCGGCGTCGTCCGCGCAATAATCAGCTTTTTTTCCAAGTTTTTGCGCATCGCAAATGTCGCAGCCCGAACAGACAACCTGTTCTCCTGTCAAATAGCTCATCATAAATTCTCTGCGGCATATTTTTGAATTTGCAAAATCGCCCATAACTTTTTCACGGCTGTTTTTTTGCGCCTGCCGCCATTTTGCCTGGTCTTTGTGGCTCCAGATTAAGACCGAGCTTACAGAGTCGCCTTTTCTTCCTGCGCGGCCTGCTTCCTGGATAAAATTTTCTATGTGTTCCGGGGCGTCGAGGTGAACCACAGTGTAAATGTTTCCCTTGTCCATTCCCATTCCGTATGCGCACGTCGCCGCAAGAATCCCGTCTTCCGAGTCAAAAAACCATTTTTCAACTGCGAGTTTTTCTTCTTTTGTCATGCCTGCGTGATAGAATTTTGCTTTTTCTGAACCGAAATATGCGGTCAAAAGACGAGCCGTGTCTTCCGTTTTTCTCCTGCTTGAGCAAAAAACTATCATTGGTTTTTTAAGCTCGATGCATGCTCTTAAAACGGCTTTTTTCTTTGCGTATGCGTACCTTACTTCGTAGTGAATGTTTGAGCGGTCTGCTGAGCTTTGAACAAGATGGGCATTTCCGTCAAAAAGGACTTCATTCACCCTTGCAAGGACTGGAGGACTTGCCGTTGCTGTAAAGGCGGTGACGGTTTTTACTCCGAGCTCTTTTATGATTTTTCCGAGCGTAAGGTATGCCGGTCTGAACGAATCTCCCCATTCAGAAACGCAATGCGCTTCATCGATTGCAATGTGGGCAATTCTGCATTTTTTTAAGCGGCAGATAATTTTTTCATTTTGCAAAGCTTCAGGATTTGCAAGAATTACCCGCGCTTGTCCGCATTCTATTTTACGAAAATTTTCTTCCCGTTCTTCCTGTGTCTGTCCGCCTTTAAAAACAACGCACGAAAGGCTTCCTTCCTGCATTCTTCTGTGCTGGTCTGCCATCAAAGCCAGAAGCGGATAAATTACAAGAGTCGGGCCGTCCAAAAGCGGCGCAGGTGTCAAAAAACACAGAGATTTTCCGGCTCCTGTCGGCAAAAGAACAATCTGCTTTCCGCGGCACACACCGTCGTTTTCGTTTATCTGGCCGTCTGGCTCAAAATCTTTATCTTCGGAGCATGAAGTGTCTAGAATATTTGCAATTACAAGCCTTTGCCACGGAAACAAAAATTTTATGCCGAATGATTTTTGCGCTGCCCTGGTTGCCTCATCGCAATAAAAAAAATCTTCTTCGTCAAAACTTTGCGCAGGAAAATCTTCGCCTTCAATAAAAAAATCTTTTTCTGCCATACATATTGCCTCCGGCACTAATATATATGGCGGTAAAAGTCAATTTTTGCACAAAAAAAGCAATTATCTGTCAAGAATTGTAATTTCTACGCGGCGGTTTTTTGCCATTCCAGCCTTGTCTGCATTTGAGGCGACTGGAACTTTTGAACCAAATCCCTGCGTAAAAACGTGTTTTTTTTCTCTAATTCCCAAGTTCGTCAAAAAATCTGCAACGGCTTCCGCCCTCTGCTCGCTCAAAATCTGGCACGATTCTTCGCTTCCAAAGCGGGCAGTGTGTCCCGAAACTAAAAGGTCGTTGTCAGGATAAGCCGAGAGAATTTCCCCGATTTTTTTGATTTTAGTTTTTTCGCTTTTTTCGAGCCGCGCGCTGTTTGCTTCAAACTGAATATTTTCCAGGCTGATTGTAAGTCCGCGGTCGGTTTTTGTTACCGAAACGTCTTGCAAGCCCATTCCGTCAATTTTTTCGAGGATTTCCTGCACAGCCTCTTCTGTCGCCGTCCTCTTAAATTCTGTATATTCGACCTTCGTTTTTCCAGAAAACTGATATTCATTTCCGGTCAAAGTTTCAATCACGATTCTAAAATTTTCTTCGTAATGGTCAATCTGTCCCTTTTCAAAATCCCACCAGATTGTTCTGTCAGAAAAACCCATCGTCGTAACTGGAAAATCAGCAATAAAACCATTTTGCGCCTGTTCCATTTCCGTTTCGTAAAAAAGCGTGTATTTTGCAGAAATTACTGCAAAAGTCTTTTTTGTCCTGGAACTGTCCGAAGAAAGGCCTTCTTCATCGCGCTCATATTTGTATTTTGCCGTAAAAGGCACAAAAAACGGCTCTTCAACGTTCAGCTGGCGCCTCAAGTCTTCCGCTTCGTAGCCTTCGGCAGTCCACTCATCGCCAGTTTTTAGCATTTTGTCCGGAAAAACAGGAAGGTCGCGGATTACCGGCATAAAATAGCTTGAGTCAATTTCAAACCGGCCGTCCTTTGCCCTCCAGAAATTGCTTTCAAAATTTTCGCCCCATTTCCAGCTTCCGCCGTTATTGTCCGCAGAATGAGACTGCTCGCTCGTCATAAAATTTCCGCATATCCAGCCGCGTCCGTTTTCATCAACTTTTTCGACTCTTTCTGTAACACGGCTTACGATTTTTGCGCGGTGGTTCAGCCTGCCGTTCACTTTGACAGTCTCGTCAACAGTAGAGATCAAGCCAAAATTGTCGCCTTCGCTGTATTTAAACTCAAATTTTCTGCCTTCGTCAGCAGCAAAAAACAAATTTGCGGCAAAAATAAAAAATCCGGCAAAAAAAATCGTTTTCTTCATAAAAATTCTCCATAATAAAATTTGGGACGCACAAGAGGCCCTCTAACCGCTGTTGCAGGCTTCGGTGCCCTCGGTGCTTTGCACGCGCACGCGCCCTTCCACATCGGGCTGCAAAGCCCGGGCGAGCTTTAGCTCACAGTTATATAAAACAAGTTTTGCAAAGCAAAAGTTGCAGCGTGCACCGCACGCAAGCCATCGGGCTGCAATGCAATATAAAAAGTATGGTATAATCACTTTATGAGCATTTTACTTGAGCGTTTTATTCACAATCCCGCGCTTTTATTTATTTTCGGAATAATTATATTTATTTTAATTGTTTTTATCTCCTGGAAAGCCGGAAGAATTTCTGCCGAGTTAAAATTCCGCCGTGTCTTAAAAACTGAGCGCGCAGATGCTGTAACCCGTTCAAAAGCGGTTCTTTCCGGACTTGCAGCCGAGCAGATTGCTCCTTTTTTGCCGGATTTTCCATGCAATCCTGCCGACTGCCGTTTTGTCGGAAAACCTGTGGATTTTGTCGCTTTTAGCACAGAAAATGATGGCGCGGTAAAAGAAATTTTATTTATTGAAGTAAAAAACGGGACAAGCCAGCTTTCAAAGCGCGAAAAAGAAATAAAAAAATGCGTTGAGGAAAAAAAAGTGCGGTACATAGAGTACCGCACCAATTTAGAAAATAAAAATTTTTAGTCTGTGTAGCGGATTTCCTGCCAAATATTGTTGTATTTGTCCAGGTTTTCGCCAATGTCGAGCTTAAGCTTGCAGTTATTCATCTGGCTTGCTTTGTACATTGGTTTTTTAGTCGTAAACTGCGCCGCCTCAGGAACTACAAAGCAAGGAAAGTGGAATGCGTCAAGAAACTTTGCATAAACTTCTGGACGGTGAATGTAATTTATAAATTCATTTGCAAGCTCAGCGTGCTTTGCAGTCTTTAAGATGCACATGCTGTCCAGATAAGACGGGCCGCCTTCTTCAGGAATAAAAAAGTCGATTGTTTCTTCCCATTTTTCTTCCGGAACTTCACCGTAAACTACTTCTGCATATCCCTGGCAGAGCCAGAAATCTCCAGAGGCAAATGACTTTCCAAAGCCTTCTGCGTCAAATTTTACAAGGTTTGGCTTCCATTTATTTACGATAAGTTCTTTTGCTTTTGCAAGCTCGCCTTCGTCTGTCGTGTTAATGTCGTAGCCCAGAACAGTTAGCGCGTCGCCTACAACTTCACGCATGTCGTCCATCATTGTGGCATGGCCTGCAAACTTTTTGTCAGCAAAAATATTCCAGTTTTTTTCGTAAGTTCCGGCCTGAACTTTTGTTTTATTTACGCTTACGCCTGCCGCTCCAAGATAGTATGGACTTGCGTATTCAAAATTTGGATCATAAGTTGCCATTTTTGAAAGCAGGGGATTTAGTTTTGAGTTATTTGTCTGCTTTGACGGATCGAGTTTTTGCAGCATTCCCTGTGAAATCATGATTGAAGCATAGTCCTGCGAAGGAACAACAATGTCGTAGCCTTTTGCGCCTGCCTTGAGCTTTGCATACATTTCTTCGTTAGAAGCATAGCTGTCTACTTTTACCTTACAGTTGAATTCTTTTTCAAAGTCGCGAAGAACTTCGTCTGGAGTGTAATAAGTCCAGTTGTACAGGTAAAGAGTTTTTCCGTCATCTCCACAAGAAGTAAAGAGACCCATAGCGGCAAATGCACCAAAAGCCGCAACTGCAATTTTAGAGGCGATTTTCATAACGCTTAACTCCAAAACCCGGATGCCCCATTGCAACCGGGAAAACATTAAATAAACCGCTCACACAGAGCGTTTTTTTACATAAAAAACAGAAAAGCCTTCTAGCGCGCCGCGGCAAAGCCTTTCAAGCCTTTTCTCAAGGAGAAGGTCAAAATTCCGATTGCAACGATTAAAACAAACGAAAGCGAGTTGATAACCGGGCTTACTCCAAAACGAATCATCGAGTAAACGTATAGCGGCAGGGTTGTGCTTCCAGGCCCGCTTACTAAAAAAGTAATTACATAGTCTTCAAGAGACATTGTAATGCTCATCATAAAGCCGGAAATAATTCCAGGCATAATCGCAGGAATGATAACCTTTGTGAGCGTCTGAATTTCATTTGCTCCGAGGTCATGGCTTGCTTCGATAATCGAGGTGTCAAAATCATCAACACGCGCAGTAACCATTAAAAAAACAAAAGGCAGACAGAAAGTTGTATGGGCAATAAAAATCGTAACCAGGCCAAGGCTCATTTTTACGGCGCTAAAAAAAATCAAAAGCGAAAGGCCCATGATTACTTCTGGCAAAACCATCGGCAAAAAGCTTATTGTCTGAATATAGCCTTTGCCCGTAAATTTATACCAGCTTACTCCGATTGCGGCCAGCGAGCCCAAGACCGTTGCAACGACAGAAGACGAAATTGCAACTATAAAACTGTTCAATAGCGAATGCCAAAGAGGAGCAGAGTCAAAAATCAGCTTTTGATACCATACAAACGAAAAACCTGTAAATTCCGTGTCTTTAGATGCATTGAACGAATAAAAAATGATTACCAGAAGCGGCAAAAACAAGAACAAAAGACACAAAAAAAGCACTGTTTTTGAAAAACTAAACTGCGGAGCGCGTTTTTTCCAGCCGCGTTTTGCATGGCGGAAGTTTTCGCTCTGTTTTCCGCGGTTTTGTTTTATAAGGTTAAACGGATTGTGTTTCATTATTTTACACCTCCAATTCCTGTAGTGTCTTCTTTTGTAGAGACTTTTTTGAGCTCAGCGTCTTTTTTGCTGGAATAAAGCATCCACAAAATGCCTGCCATGGAAAGAAGTGTCAAAACCATTGAGAATGCAGAAGCTAGAGGCCAGTTTCGTGTTTTCTGAACCTGATCAACGATTATATTTCCAATCATATAACTGTCTTTTCCGCCGACAATATTCGGAACTGTGTAAGAGCCAAAAATCGGGATAAAAGTAAAAATCAAGGCCGAAATAATTCCGCTGCGGATTCCTGGAAGCAGAACTTTTAGCATTGACTGAGGTTTTGTTGCTCCAAGGTCGCGGGCTGCTTCCAAAAGCGAAAAGTCAAAACGGTCAACAGCAGTAAAAATCGGCAGAATCGCATAAGGCAGATACATATAAATGCTTAAAACTATAACTGCGCCTTTTGTGTACATAAACTTTACAGGCTCAAACCCGGCAGAATTCCCGGTTATTTTATGCCAAAAATTTACAATAGAACTCAAAAACATATTTAAAATTCCATTGTCGCCAAGAATTGTAATCCATGCAAAAATTCTTATGAGCGAGTTTGTCAAAAATGGAATGATTATAAGAATTAAAAGCAATGTCTGACGTTTGCTTCTTGCCATGGCATAACCGCATGGAAGAGCAATCAGAATCGTAATAAAAGTTGAAAGAGCCGTAATCCACAGTGTGCGCAGAAAAATAATTCCATACGCCGGAGTAAGCATCTGTTTGTAGGCTTTTAAACTGAACTCAGCAATAACCGAGCCATAAACATCGCGCTTCATAAGAGAATATGCAACGATAATTATGAGCGGGATTACAAAAAACAGACTGAACCAAAATCCCATTGGCCATGCATAAACTGGTCCTGGATTCATCTTTTTATATTTTTTGTCTCTTGCAGCCTTTGCAAATGCCAGCTGCGGACTTTCTTTTTCTTTTTTCATTACAAACTTGTCCTTTTGTCTTTTTTTATCGATAGAAATGATAGAAAAAATGCGGATATGAAGATATTAAAAATTATTTTTCAATATCTTCAACAATATATCCGTCTTCTGCCGACCACGAAATGTAAACAGTGTCTTTCCATTGAATTTCCGGGCCGTCATCAAGATAGTTTGTATGCTGCTTAAAGACTTTTACGATTGTGCCTGTTTTTTCCAGTTTGATATAGAATTTTGACTGGAAACCTGTGTAAACCGGCTCTTCAACCACACCTTTAAACACGTTGATGTCTTTGCGGCCGTTTACATTTGGTTCTTCGAGAGTAATTCTGATTTTTTCCGGGCGGATAGTAAAGGCGACTTTCTGGCCTTCGTCTGTGTGCTCGTAATCAGTTACAAGAATATTTTTGTCTTCTTCTTTTGTTGCCTGAGTGTCGCCTGTAAGCTGAGCCTGCAGTCCGAGGGCTGGAGTGTTGAGAGTTACCATGTATTCCTCGCCGGTTTTTGCCTTGTAGCCTTCGCATTTTACGACAGTTGACTCAAAAAGGTTTGTTTCGCCGATAAACTGGGCAACAAACTGAGTAGCCGGACTTTCGTAAATTTCAAAAGGAGTTCCAATCTGAAGCACATTTCCCTTGTTCATGATTGCAATGCGGTCAGAAACTGCAAGCGCTTCGCTCTGGTCGTGGGTTACAAAGATAAAGGTGATTCCGATTTTGTCGTGCAGACGGTCAAGCTCAACAAGAAGGCTTGAACGCAGTTTTGCGTCGAGGGCAGAAAGAGGCTCGTCGAGCAAAAGCACTTTCGGTTCGTTTATGAGAGCTCTGGCAATAGCAACACGCTGCCTTTGTCCGCCAGAAAGCTGATTCGGCTTTTTGTACATGTGTTCCTCAAGCTGAACCAATGACAGATATTTGAGGACTTTTTCTTCAACAGTAGCATTGTCGATTTTTTTTAAGCGGAGAGAAAATGCAACGTTTTCAAAAACTGTCATATGCGGAAAAAGCGCATAAGACTGAAAAACCGTATTAGACTGCCTTTTGTTTGGCGGAAGTCCTACGACGTTTGTATCATCAAAAAGAACGGCACCGTCATCAGGATTTTCAAATCCTGCAATAATCCGTAGAAGTGTCGTTTTACCACAACCTGATGGACCTAGCAAAGTGAAAAATTCACCTTGATTAATCGTAAAATTAATGTCATTCAGCGCAATAAAATCGCCAAATTCTTTCGATACGTGGTCAATCTTTACCTGACTACCGTTCAATGTGAGTACCTCTTTTTTTTTACAGCCCGACTTCTGGGGGTTTTGATGAATAACAGAAAAACTGCATAAAAATTAAAATATGATTATTAGCCCAAATTGTCTACACATTTTTTAAAAGTTTTATAAATTTTATTTTTTATTTTACACAGACTTCGAGCTTTACAGTTTAATGTCATTACTGAACTTGTCCCATGTCATTATCTGGCTTGACCCGATAATCTATTGAAATTTTACAGCAGCCGTTCAAGAGCCATAAATAAAATGGTTCCGCCAAAAATGCTTATCATGCTGTTGCCTTTCCATAGATGTAAAATAATTGTTGCCAAAACTCCGGCGATTGCAGGAATTCCCCATGGTGAAGAGCTAAAGGTCATGTATTTTGGATCGGCAAGGCAATAGATGATTAAAACACCGATTACCATTGCAGGAATATATTTTTCAATAAACGAAAGAACCTTAGGCGGCTTTTTTCTGCTGAAAAGAATAAACGGAAAAGCCCTCAGCAGATACATAAGGGCTGCGGTTACAAGTGTTGCAATAAGTGCCTCTGAAAGTGTAAGTCGCATTTATTTTTCCTCCGTTGAGCTTGATTCTTCTGTTGTTTTTGTATGTTTTATTACAGTAATTCCGCGCACTAAAATCAAAACTGCAATTCCAAGCGAAAGAGCTACGATCAAAATCTGCTGCGATGGAAGATAACCGAATTTTGAAAGGACGATTGCCGCTATTGCCGTGCAGATTCCGCAGAGAGAAGGAAAAAGGTCTTTGCTTTGTTTAATCTGTTCAATCATAAGCACAATAAAAAGCGAGTTGAGCGCAAAATCAACGCCTGTAAAGTCGAAAGGCAAAAAAGTTCCTAAAAGAGCTCCGATTACGCTGCCCAAAAGCCAGTAAGACCAGTCGAGAGCGGCAATAAGACTGTAAAATTCACCGTCTTTTTCTCCAAGCGGAACCTTGCTTGTTGTGATGAGCGCATAAGTTTCGTCAGTAAGAGCAAAAATCAAAAAAGGCTTCCATTTTCCGACACGCCTTTTGTCATATTTTTTTAGAAGCGAAAGTCCGTAGACAATATGCCTGATTCCTACAAAAAACTGTGTTACCAGAAATGCTGGAAGCGGAGCGCCTGCTGCCATAAGGCTTATTCCGATATATTGCCCTGTTCCGGAAAAAATTGTCATTCCCATAAAAAGGGCAAGCCACCACGGGTAACCGTTGTTTACAACCATCAATCCAAAAGGAATTCCAATAGAAATATAACCAAAAAAAATAGGAAGCGTAAGTTTTGCGCCTTTGCAAATGCTGTCTTTTTTTAACATAGAGGCGAGTATAGCACTTTTTACTGTTTGATAAAATATGTTTTGTATGCTAGAATTTTTTGAAAAGTTTGAGCTGGAGGAAATCTCTAAAAATGACTGCGATTATTTTTGGACTTTTGCTTATTTCGTTTTTTGTATGTGCTGCCTTGCCGCAAGGTTTAGGCTGGGGAGATTTTATAATTTCCGCGCTAAAAGGCGTTGGCCCTTTGGTTGCTGTTCTTGCCGGTGTTGCCGCCTTTTTTATAGGTTTTGCCGACATTCAGGACAAAAAAGAAGCCCGCAGAGAAGAAAAAGAAGCCTTTGAAGAAGCAAAAAAATCTGAAGAAAACGATTAGCTTTATAAAAGACGATTTTCTTAAAAATTGTTGTTTTAATGGCTTTTTAGAGAGTTTTCGTTCTCGTTTTTATTGACCAAAATCAATAAAAATTTTAATATTTATATCCCCGTATATGCGCAGATAAAAGCTTCAATATCTGCGGAGTGTGATTTTTGAAGATGCAATCAAAATGAACACAAGAGACTTTTTAGTACAAGGTATATACAAATGAAAACTTTATTCGTAAAAGATTACGAGCAGAAACGCGACTGGTACATCATCGATGCTGCCGGCAAACCGCTCGGACGCGTTGCAGCAAAAGTTGCAGCAGTTGTTCGTGGTAAGAACAAGGCTTCTTACACTCCAAACCAGGCAATGGGTGACTTTGTTGTTGTTATCAACGCTGACAAAGTTGTTGTTTCTGGAAACAAAGCATCTGACATGCTTTATCGCCATTACACAGGCTATGTTGGCGGTCTTCGTGAGTATTCGTTCGAAAAGCTTATCGAAAGAAACCCAACCGAACCTCTTTCACGCACAATTGCAGGCATGCTTCCAAATGGACGTCTTGGACGCAAAATGATGGACAGTGTAAAGATTTATGCAGGTTCTGACTACCCACATAAGGCTCAGAATCCAAAACCGCTTGAAGTTTAAGTCAGGAGTCTATGATGGTTAAGAATATTGCAATTGGAACAGGTAGAAGAAAGACAGCTACTGCACGTGTATTTCTCCGTGACGGTAGTGGAAAAATCGTTGTAAACGGAAAAGATGTTGCTGAATACTTTGATTCAGAAGAACAGGTACGCAGAGTACATCAGCCGCTTCTTGTTACAAGCAACGAAAATAAATTTGACGTTTTGATTAACGTTGTTGGCGGCGGATTGAACGGCCAGGCAGATGCTTGTCTTCACGGACTTTCACGCGCCTTGCTTCAGGTTGATCCTGATGCCCGCACATCGCTTAAAGCTAACGGATTCCTTACTCGCGACAGCCGCATGGTTGAACGCAAAAAGTATGGTCAGCGCGGTGCTCGCCGTCGCTTCCAGTTCTCAAAACGTTAGTTTTTATTCTGTACAATATGTACAAAATTTCGCTTTTGGTTTTTCTTTTTGTGGAACAGCCGGAAGCGAAAAAGCTTTCGGAACACAAATGCGCATAAGTGCTATAAAACAGACTTCATCGGACATTGTAGAAATTGCAACGGACGGCGGGTCTGTTTTTTTTGTAAGGTTTGCTTTTCTCTATTCTGTCAAACCAGAAGAATTTTTTGTTGGCGCAGAATTTTTTGAAGACAGGGAAATGGAAATTGTAGACGCCGCTTTAGCTTTTGCTGCGGAATGCAAGGCGGAAGAGTATCTTGCCCGCTGTGAGCAGTGCAGGGCTGGACTTGAAAAAAAACTTTTTCAAAAATCACATTCAAAGCAGTCAATAAAACAGGCCTTGGATTATCTTGAGGAAAAAAATCTTCTCAACGATCTTCGTTTTTCTGAAATCTGGCTTAGAAATCATGCTGTTGCAAAACCTCAGGGACGGATAAGGCTTTTGAGTGAGCTTATTTCGCGTGGAATAAAAACAGGCGATGCAAAAAAAGCCGTTGATGATTTTTTTAAGGTGAATGATGAAATTCAACTTTGCCGCAGAGCGTATAAAAAAGCGTTAAAAAATGGAAAAAAAGATGAAAAACTCATAAAATACTTAATGGATTCTGGTTTTTCCTATAAACTGATACTTTCTGTTGCAGACGAAGAATAACTTATTTTGTAAAAAGGAAAAGAGGCTTGAGATGTTAAAAAAAACTGACAAACCGGAAGTTTTTTCGGCACTTGAAGTTGCAAATATCTGCGGTGTTGTAAATCAGACTGCGATAAACTGGATAAAAGGCGGTCATTTAAAGGCTTTTACCACGCCAGGCGGACAATACCGCGTTTATCCCGATGATTTGGCTTCTTTTATGAAAAGTCGCGAAATGAGAATTCCTGAGCATCTTGCTAAAAAATGTGCAGGAAACTTTTATGAACACGGCGATATTCTTATTGTTGATGATGATAAGGGCTTAAACTGCGTAATTGCAAAATTCTTGCAGAAAAAATATGAATCTTTTGGAGTTGAAATTTTTCAGGCTTTTGACGGTTTTGAAGCCGGAGTTTTGATGACAGAAAAACATCCGAAAATTTTAATTCTCGATCTTGATTTGCCGGGCGTTGACGGATTTAGCCTTTGTAAAAAAATTCGTGAAAATGAAAATTTCGGAAAGCCGATGATTTTTGTTGTGACGGCTCTTGAAGATGCCGAGTCCGAAAAACGTGTAAAAGAACTCGGCGTAAATTATTTTTTCAAAAAACCTCTAAACTTGATTGAGCTTGCCCAGATTCTTGATGAAAATTCTTAGTTAGAATTTTCCGTATGAAAGAAGCGGGGTCTGTCCAAAGGCGGAAGCCGGATTTTTTATTGAAGAAAAACCTTCCAAAAGAATAGAACGCAGGCTTTCGCTTTTTTCGTATCTAAAATTCTTGAACGAAATATTGTCTGACTCAAAATCTGTTTTTATGGATTTTTTTGCTTCGTCAAAAGTAAAAATTTCGTCAATAAGACCGTTTTCTTTTGCCTGTTTTGCCGAATAAATGCGTCCGTCCGCTATTTTCTGGACATCTTTTATATTCATATTGCGGCTTTCGCTTACAATCTGTGTAAACTGCTCGTATGCCTCGTCGGAAAGGCTCTGCATAATCTGAATCTGTTCTTCGGTCGGCTTTTCGTTGTAGTTAAGCATATTTTTGTTCTTGCCGGTATGAATCGTAATCGACTTTATGCCTATTTTCTCGAGAAAGTCCGTTGCATCGATTGAACTTGCGCTTATTACTCCGATTGAACCTGTAATCGTGTTGCGGTTTGCGTAAATTTTATCTGCAGCGCAGCCAATGTAATAGCCTCCGGAAGTTGCCATTTCTGCAAAATACGCATAGATTTTTTTCCCGGTTTCCTTGTATTTTAAAAGTTCAAGATATGCTTCGTCGGCATGGTAAACTGTTCCGCCTGGAGAATTTACGTATAGGAGAATTCCTGCATTTTTTTTGTCATTTTTGAGTGAGCGAATCGTATTCAAAAGCCATTTTTGGCTGTACTCGCTTCCTTTTTCCTGAATTACACCCGAAATATTAACGACTGCAATGTAATAATTCGAATCTTTGTTGTAAGAAAAACTGTTTTGCGTCTGCTGTTCAGGTTCTTTTGATTTTTTTGAAATAGAAAAAAGATCCGTTGAGGAAACCTTAAAAACTCCCATCAAGATTGAAATCAATGTAATTGTCAGCAAAACGGCAAGTCCGTATTTTGTGTTTTTTTTGTTCATTTTGTATGCTCCAGCTTAAATAAAGTCACTTTCTGTAAGAATTCCTGTGCGAAGCGCGTGCATTTTTAAACTTTTGTATGCATTTGTAAAAGACATATATTCATAAGGCTGAATCCACAGCTGCAAAATTCCAAATGTAAGGGCAGAAAGAAAGTGCCACCCAAAAAAACTTATGCACATGACAAAAATGTCTGCCTTAAAACCTTTTGTAAGCGTTTTGCTTATTTGCATTGCTTTTGCAACTCCAATTTTTGGATTTTCGGCAAGTACAAAAAACATCTGCGAGTAAGAAAAAGCCTTTACGATTCCAGGAATAAAAAACAGAAAACTCCAAAGCACGACCCAAAGCATAAACCAAAGACCTGCAAGCGCGCCTTTAAACCAGTGCGTAAAACCACGCAAATATTCGGAGAACGAGATTTTTTCCAAAGTTTTAAAATATTCATTGTAAAGATGGCACTGCGCAAGAATTAAAATTCCTGTGATAGAAATTGTCAAAATCGAAAAAAGCAGGCTTATGCCAGAGTCAGAAATTGTAGAAACGCTAAAAGCATAATCGTCCGCAAAATCGTCTTCCGTTTCGTAAATCCAGGAAGCAGTTTGTGCGTAGGCTGAATTGTCTGCTGTTTGTGAAGTATGAATTTCGGAGCTTGTGCCCAAAAAAAGCAGTATGAATGTGGTAATCAATGTTGCAAGAACTGGGACAGTCCTTCTGCCGGCAAGCTGTTTTTTTGCAGTCTGTTTATAAAGTTTTCTGTTAAACATATTATTCTCCAAGCATTTGCGAATAGTAACGGTTTTCGATTTTGTCTTCCGAAATGCCGCATTTTGAAAGCATTTTTAAAAGCTTTTCACGTGATTGAGATACTGTTTTTTCGCTGTTGTTCTCAGAAAGAATTTCAATTTCCAAAAAATCGCCGAGTTTTGCAACATGGCAAAGTTCAAGATTTGCGCCGTCGTAGTGCCAGCTGAGCACGTTTTTTTGCTTTTTTAGGGTTGTTTTAAATCCTGTGTCAAAAAGAAAGGCTTCGATTGCATCTGCATCTGAGAGAAAAAGTTCTTTTTCGTCGTTTACTTCGATGGAGGCTCCTTCTTTTTCGAGAATTTCTTTGCGTTTATAAGTAAAAATTACCGATTTTTGAGAAGTTGTCTGCGGCGCGTTTGGAACTTCCTGTGTGGAAAACGGAGTTTCTTTTCTAATGCGCACCTTGATTGATTTTCCGTTTATTGTATTTGAATAGTAAGTGTCGTCTTTTTCGACCGCTCCAGAAAAAGCTGCAAATTTTTCGAGATTTTGAATTACAGATTTTCGGTCTAAGACGTGGGCTTTTAGTTCAATTTCGTACATTCTAGTAATATAGCACATTTTTTTGCAAAAGAGAATAAAATGTTTATTCTTAAGAAAACTACGTCTCATTTAAATTTGCCATAAAAATAAAAAGACTGTAAAATTGTGTAATTATGACAATAACTTTAAAAAATTCTAATTACGAAGTCGTGCTCAATACTCACGGAGCAGAAATCAATTCTTTCCGCGGAGCTGACGGCACAAAGTATGTTTTTGAAGGACCGGAATCTGTTTGGAAATTCCATGCGCCGGTTTTGTTTCCGCAAGTTGGACGCATAAAAGACGGCTTTTATACATACAACGGAAAGGAATATCATCTTGTAAACAACGGAATGAGCCGCGATCTGGAACATAAGATAATTGAGCAGTCAGAAACGGCTGCAACTTTTGAATTGACAGACAGTGCGGAAACTGCTGACAAATTTCCGTGGAAATTTAGCCTTAAAACTCATTATGAGCTTAAGGACGACGGACTTATTTTTACAACGACAGTAACGAATACTGATTCTTCTGCAATGCTGTTTTCTATCGGAAGCCACACCGCTTTCTGCTGTCCGCGCAACACAGATCCAGCCGGCACTGTAAATTCTGATTATCAGTATGAATTTGAAAAGAAAGAACCTTTGACGACTGTTTTGCTCAACGACGCAGCCCAGCTTGCTGTTGACGAAGAAGGAACTTCTCCTTGCACAAAACTTTACGGCGAAAAAGAAAATGGAATAATTCCGATTGACGCAAAAGGTTTTGGAAATGGACATTTCTTTACAAAAATTACTTCTGACTGGGTTGGCCTTCGCAACAAAAAAGACGGAAGCCTTGTAAAAGTTAATTGCAAAGGTTATCCGTACGTTATGGTTTGGCAGGGCGGAAAAGGCGAAGAAGGCGCTGCTGGTAACGGTTTTAACTGCATTGAACCTTGGTACGGAACTGCCGATGCTGAAAATACCGGACATGAGTGGGAAGAAAAGGCAGGCTTGATTTCTCTTGAGCCTGGAAAAAGTTTTACCGCTGACCAGTCGATTACGATTGAAAAATAATCGCAGTGTTTGACTTCATATATAACGGAAATTTGGGAAAATCTCCTGGTTTCCGTTATTTTTTTGCCTGAGAGGAATTCTGCAGATATTTTGCTTCGTATGTTTTGACTGGAAGCGGTGTAGAAAAGTAAAAACCTTGAAAAAGCTTGCAGTCCATTTTTGAGAGGGCGAGCATCTGGTTTTCTGATTCTACACCTTTTGCAATAAATTCCATTCCTAATGTGTTTGACATAGAAATCATCGTCTGTAGAATTATTTTATTTTTTCCAGAAACTTTTGATTCTGTCAGAAACGAAGTGTCCATTTTTATTCCATCGGCAATAAAGTCTTTTAGTACGTTGAGCGAAGAAAAGCCTGTTCCAAAATTGTCGATGTAGACTTTTATGCCGAGTTTTTTTAACTCAGAAAAAATTTCGATTGTTTTTTCAGGATTTTCAACCATTGCTGTTTCCTTAATTTCGGCTTTGAAATTTTGTGGCGAAATGTCGTATTTTTTTATGAGGTCGGAAAAGGTTTTTGTTATGTCTATAAAAAATTTGTCTTTGCTCGAAGCGTTTACAGAAATAAAAAGGTCAGAAAATCCTCTTTTTTTCCATTCGTGCAGTTTTTTTGCTGCAAGTTCCCAGACGTAGACATCGAGTTTGTAGATTAAACTTGTTCGTTCAAGAACATCCAAAAAAGAGCTTGGCGTTAAATTTTCATATTTAGGGTGGTTCCAGCGTACGACAGATTCAGCTCCGAGCACATTTCCGTCTTTGTCCATAATCGGCTGAAGCTGAATCGAAAACTGTTTTTCGTTCAGTGATTTTTCAAAATCGTTTACAATGTCTTTTTCCATGAGCATTTTTTCCATCATCGATGAATTATAAAATGAAAAAATTTGGTTGTCAGAATCTTTGATTGTATCAACTGAAATTTTTGCTTTGTCGTAAATGGACTGAACGGTTTCTTTTTTATCGTAAATTTCGTAAATTCCTGCCACAATTTGAATGTTGTAAAGAGTTTTTTCGATTATGCAACTAACTTCGTTAAATGCTTCCTCGAAAATATCTTTGTCAAAATTCTGTTTTTCCATAAAAATTGCAAATTTATCGTCTGCGATGCGTCCAATTATGCTTTTCTTGTAACAGAGCCTTTTTATAACTTCGGTTTGATTTTGCAAAACAGAATCGCCGACTTTTTCGCTGTAAATTGTGTTTATAAGTTTAAAATCTTTTATGTTTGTACAGATTAAAATCGGGTTTTTGTAAGTGTTTTGGTTCAAGGCTTCCTGCATTTTTTTGAAAAAGCCGGAACGATTTAAAAGTCCTGTGAGCAGGTCGTGATTTGCAATGTAATTTTTGCGTCTGGATTCCAACGTTTCTTTTGTTTTGTCCTGAAGCCTTAGGTATGAGCCGATGTTTGAATTTGAAATGAAAAAATCCTTGTATTCGGTAACGTAATACCGTTCTTCCCCGTTGTCGAGTTTTAGGGAAAGTTCTGAAGGACGGGTTTTTAAAAAGTTCTGCCGGAATTCCTTTGCAAAATTTTCAAGGTTGTCATTGGATTTTTTTAAGACGTTTTTTGCGGCAGAATTTGCATAGATTAAATTTTCCGAAGAGTCGTAGCAAAAAATAATGTCTTTTATGGATTCTGTTATGGCGCTTAGAGGCCCGATTAAAACAGGAGAAGAAAAATCCTTGTTCACGTAACTTGCTATAAAAATTGAACTTGCAACGAGCATTAAAAGAGAAAAGTTTAGCGGCAAATTCAGCGAATTAAAAATATAATTTGCAATTAAAACTAAGCTTTCGCTTGTTAAAATTGCAATGTATTTTACTTTGTTATACGAAGGCGCTTTTACAATGCTTGAAATTAAAAGGGCAACCGAAGAAAAACTTAAAATTGCGCAGAGTAGTTTATGAAATCCAAATTTTGAAGTGAATTCAATTCCCCAATAAAAAAATCCTGCCTTCGTGCGTGCTGGAATAAGGTCAAAAATAATCTGGACTCTGGCATTTGCAAGAAGCAGAACGCTGTCGATAAAGCACAAAATAAAGTACAGTTCTTTTAGAAAGCCGATTTTTTTTGTCGTGTTTGTAAATGCATGATTAAAAGAAAATGTCAGATAGTATGTCCAAATTGAGCATACTTTAAAAGCACAGAATAAAATGAGAGCTTTTGTGTGGAATTCCGACATCAAAAACAGCGAATAGGTGAACAGCATTGCAGAAATTGCGCATATTACAAAAATTGTCGGTTCTTTTGCGTCAGTCTGCGCTTTTGAAATTGCACGGACAAAGCGAAGCAGAAAAATTGCCGAAAGAAATGAAAAGGCACTGAAGATTTTAAAGAATATGTATAAATTCATTTTGTGCCTCCGAGCGTATTTGTTTTTGAAATATAATTGCTTTCAAAATCTGCAACAGAAATCGGTTTTGAGTAAAGATAGCCCTGAAAAAAATCGCAATTGAGATTTTTTAAAAATTCGGCTTGTTCTTTATCTTCAACTCCTTCGACAATAATTTTAATTCCGAGCTTTTGAGCCATTTTTATAACGGCTTCGAGAATTTTTTTGCTCCGTTCTTCATGTTTTGTTTTTGACAGGAACATCATATCGATTTTTAGAATATTTATGCTGATGTTTTTTAGAATTGTCAGAGAAGAATAGCCAGTGCCAAAATCGTCCATTTCGATTATAAAGCCGAATTTTTGCAGTTCTGTAATAATTTGTTTATGAAGCTTTAAATCGTGAACCAATGCAGTTTCTGTAATTTCAAGCTTGAGTTTCTGAGGCGGAATTCCGTATTTTATTACAAGAGAAGTAAAAGTTTTGTATAAATCTATAAGATAAAAATCCTTTGCGCTTACATTTACCGAAATATGATAGTCGATTCCTAAAAATTGCCATTTTTGAAGAAGCTGAACAGCTTGTTCCCAAATAAACTTGTCGAGATTGTGAATTAGCCCGTTGTCTTCAAGAATTTTTATAAACGAATTTGGAGAATGAATTGCGCCGTTTTCTGTTTCCCAGCGAACAAGAGCCTCTGCTCCAACAACTTTTTCGTCTGAGCATCTAACCTGTGGCTGAAGATACATTTTTAAATGTTTGTTTGCCAGGGCGTTGTTAAATGCGTTTATTACGTCACGATTTTTTTTCAAATTTGAAAGCAGGTCGTTGTCGTAGTAGGCAACGTTTGCCGAATAGTTTTCGGAAATATTTTTTATTGCCAAAACTGCTTTGTCAAACATTGAGCTGACTTTTTCGTTATTATCAGTGATTTTGTAAATCCCTACAAAAATATGAAGTTTGTAGTTTAAAGAATCAGTAAGTTTTTCAAGTTCCTTGATTTTTTGCAAGGCGTTTAGTTCGTCAACTTCAGTTTTGTTCATAAGAATTGCAAAACGGTCGCCTGTAATTCTTCCTGTCAAAACAGCTTTATACTGGCTTTTTTGAAGAGCTTGGGCAAATTTTCTTAAAAACTCATCTCCTTTTTCTGAACCAAAAAGGTCGTTTACAAGTTTAAAGTTTTTAATATTCGTACAAATCATATAATAAGGAGAATCTGGATTGCTTTTTAAGATTTTTTCTGTTTCTGCATAAAACGCTTCTCTTGTTAAAAGCCCTGTCAAAGCATCGTGTGTCGAATCGAAAAGTTCTTTGGCCGCCTTGTTTAGTTCTTCCGTAATATCGCTCAATTTTAAAATATAGCCATAAGCTTTTTTCTGACTGTCGAGAAGATAACTGAACTCTTCTGACAGTGTAAGAGTTTTATTGTTCTGCTTTATTTCTATATTGCGTTTTACAAAATCTTTGCGGAGAGCGAGGAGAGATTTTAGTTCATTTAGAATTTCATTTTTTGCCAAAAAGAATTTTTTCGCTGTATTATTTGAATAAATGCATTTCCGTTCAAGGTTAAAGCAAAAAATTCCAATGTTGATGTTGTCGGACAGCTGCTTGAGCATTTCGTTCTGAATGTTTCGCGGAATAGAAAAAAGTGTAAAATATGAGCAGATAATCGAAAAAATTGAATAAAAAAGAACTGAAAAATCAAGATAACTTTTGGATTTTAGAAAAATGATGTTTACGACAAATGTAATAAGGAAAACTGCAAAAACCAAAATGTATTTTGATTTATAAAATCTGTTGGTTTGAATTATTTTTTTTAGAAGAATTGCAAAAATTACTGCCGAAAGCAAAATGCAGAGGCAAAGGTGAATATAGAACACAAAAAAATATTTTGCGGTCCAGCACAAAAAAATGTTGTGATTTATATAAAGGTCTGAAAGTTCAAATTCATGATGAAAAAACGGATTGATGATTAAAATAAAAGCGTCAACTAAAAAAACATAAAGCCAAATTTTCTTGAAAACCGTGATAAATTTTTTGTGTTTTTGAGATGACGGCATTTCTGTAAAGATAAATATAAAATCAGCCAGAAGAACTATCAGAAAATGAATGCTTATATGGTAAAGACTGATTATAAAATAGGCGAACCAAAGTGTAGTTGTAAGGAGAGAAATATTGTAAAAAACTGTGGACGCAATAACCCCGCAGTGAAGATTGAAAAGACTTTTTGACAGCGGACTTTTGTTTTGCTTTAAGTAAACGCAATAAACTCCAATAAGCACTATAAAAATGCTCGAAAGAGTCATGTAAACAGTTTTCAAATAAAATCCTCGATTTAACTTTTTTAAATTTGATGTTCTAACAGATTTTTATTATATACCAAAAAAATAAAATTGCGAACTTTTATTTTAGATTTTTTTAAATCTGTCTTCCGGGCATTTTTCAAAATATTGAAAAAGTCTTTCCCGCGCGTCTTCGTTGGTTTTTGCATTTAGCATTTGTGTTTTAAAATAACCGGCAAAACTAAAATTTTGACAATAATATGAAAAAAATCTTTGGAGACGTGTTTGAAAAAATTCTGGCGGCTGAAACTTTTCGATGTCGGAAATAAAATCAAGCGCAAAATTGAGCATATCGAGCTTTTCTTCTGGCAGAATGCCTTTTAATTTTGCAAAAATCCATGGCTGTGAAGCTGCCGCCCTGCCAATCATGACTCCGTTTACGTGAGGAGCGCATTTTATGGCGTAATCAAGGCTTTTTTTGTCTTTTATTTCGCCGTTTACGATTATTGGAATTTGAGGATAGCGCAGAGAAAGTTTTTCTGCGTATTCGTAGCGTGGAAGAGCACGCGCAAATTTTTCTTTTTGGGTGCGCGGGTGCAAGGTTAGCTGCTGAACTCCTTCAGAAACCAGCATATCCGTAAAATTAAAAAATCCGCTTTCGGTAAAGTTGTCTGCTCCGAGCCTAAGCTTGACTGAAAGCCGCGATGTGGGTTTTCCGTCTTTTGCACAGTTTTCGAGTGCGGACTTTACTTTTCTGACCATGTTTTGAGTTTCTGCTATTGGTTTTAGCATCCAAGAAATTCCTGCTCCAGTGTTTGCGATTTGCGGAGCGGAACAGCCCATGTTTATGTCGATTCCAATGCCTGAAAGCTCAGAAAGAATTTGCGCTGCCTGAGCCATTGGCTCTGCGGTAGTTCCTGTAATTTGCCAGACAAGTTTTTGGGACTCTGGAGTGTCGCCGGTAATCGTGTAGAATTTTTCAAACCGGCCTTTGTGCAGAAGCGACGGAGCGTTTATCATCTCGTTGAAATATTCATCGCAGCCACCGAATTTTTGTACGCTGCGTCGGAATGCTTCGTGGCTGAGAGTTGCCATTGGAGCAAGTAAAAATTTTTTGTCCATAAAAGTAAAATGTCCTTTTTTTTGAAAAAACTGAACGCACCAGCGCTGGGAACCCCGAAGTTGCGGCGGTAATGAAATTGCCGCCGCAATGGAGCGAAAGCGGAAGGGTGGACATAGCGGCCCGCGGATGCGGGTGGTGCCCGTTTAATTTTGGATTATCGCAAGGGCGGCGTCCAGAAATTCTGCTTCGAGAGTTTCTATTTTTCCGCTGTCGACTGCCTGGCTTATTTTTGGGTCAATCGGGATTTTTGCAAGGAGCGGAATGTGGAATTCCTGGGAAATCTGCTCGACGTGGCTGTCTCCAAAAACTTTTATCTTTTTGCCGCAGTCCGGACACTGAACGTAACTCATATTTTCGATTAGTCCATAAACAGGAATTTTCATTGTCTGCGCCATTTTTACGGCTTTTTCGACGATTACACGGACAAGCTGCTGCGGACTTGAAACGATTATGATTCCGTCGAGAGGAATGCTCTGAAAAACCGTAAGAGGAACATCGCCTGTTCCTGGAGGCATATCGACAAACATATAGTCAACGTTGTCCCAGAAAACTTCTTCCCAGAACTTTTTTACAAAGCCGTTTATCATTGAGCCGCGCCACAAGACAGGATCGTTTTCGTTTTTGAGCAGGAAATTCATGCTCATAAGCTGGATTCCGGATTCTGTCGTTTCCGGAGCGATAAGGCCGGTTTCGTCGCAGTAGACTCTCTCGCCGTTCGACCCAAAACTAGTCGGAATTGAAGGGCCTGTGATGTCTGCGTCTAAGATTGCGGCTCTAAGTCCTTTTTTTGCGGTTTTTGACGCCAAAAGCGAGGTTACGAGGGATTTTCCAACTCCGCCTTTGCCAGAAACTACACCGATTACGTGTTTGACTGTGCTTTTTGGATGCAGATGAAATTTTAAATCTTTTGATTTGCAGTTTGAACTGCAGGTTGAACAATTGTGAGAGCAGCCTTCTTCTGACATGTATTTGCCTCTTTGTTTGTAATCATTCTAAAAAATATGTCTGACCATTGTAATAGAATATTTTTTTGTTTGCTATAGCGTTTTCTTCCTGATTTTTTGTTCCGATAATTATTAAGTTATGGAAAATAAAAAATATAAAACCGTTTTGATTGGAACTGGCCGGATTGGATTTTTGCTCGGATTTGATAAAAAACGTGAACAGCCGGCAAGCCACACTATGGCGCTTTTAAAAAATAAAAAAATTGAGCTTTTTGCTGCCTGCGACACTGACCTGGAGCGGTTAAAAATTTGGCAAAAATACGTAAAAAGACATGGCTCTGAAGGGCTTGTTTTTGAATCGGGCAGAGAACTTTACAAAAATATAAAAAAAATTGATATTGCGGTGGTTGCCGTAAATGAAAGCGCGCATTTGGAAGAATGTATCCGCGCGATTGAGGCACGGCCGAAACTTGTGATTCTTGAAAAACCTGTTGCCTTGAATTCTTTTGAGGCGCAAAAAATTGCGGACTGTGCGGAAAAAAACAAAGTTCCTGTTATGGTGAACCACGAGCGCCGTTTTGACAAAAATTATGCGCTTGCAATGCAATGGATGGAAAAAATCGGGAAAATTCAAAGGGTTGAAGCCGAACTGGATTCTGGACTGCGCATTTACGCAAAAGAATTTGAAAAAGACGGAACTTACAGCCTCTTGCACGATGGAACTCATCTTGTTGATATTGTGCGGTTTTTGTGCGGAACTGAACTTGAAAAACCCGTGATTACAGGCGTTTTTAAGGACGGGAAAAAAATTGTGCGGAATTTTTGCGCGCATTACAGTTTTTGCAAAAGCGAAAAGCTTGGAGAAATTCCTGAAATTTGCATAAAAATGAGCGGACGTTCAAAATTTTTTGAATTTAGAATTGAAATTTTGGGAACAGAAGGCAAAATCTGCATTGGAAACGGAATTGCCGATTTTTATTTGAGAAAACAGAGCAAGCTTTATACAGGATTTTATTCGCTTGAAAAACAGAAAGCAAGGCTGCCTAAAAAAACTCAGTATTTTTCTGGAATGGTGGAAAACGCAGTTGATTTTTTGGACGGAAAAATGCCGCTTTTAAGTCCGTTGAAAGAGGCGGTTGCTGATTTGAAAGTTCTGGAAGAAATTAAGGAAAAACTGTAAACGCACAAAAGATTGGAGTGGCCGCAAGGCGGGTGCGAAGCACCGGAGGCGCGTAAGACGCCGTAGCCACGGAAAGCTTGGTTTTTGCAAGATTCTTGCAAAAATGTGCCCAAAAAAAAGTGGAGATAGCCGGATTCGAACCGGTGACCCTCTGATTGCGAACCAGATGCTCTACCAACTGAGCTATATCCCCATGAGTAAAGAGTAGCACATTTTCCTAAATTATTCAATACAATCAGTATTGAAATTGCTTTTCTGAATTTGTATAATAGATAAATTACACAAAAATTTAATTGATTTTTTTAGGGGATTTAAAATGGCTTATTATTTTGAAGAACCTTCGCACACTTTTGGCGAATATCTTTTGGTTCCTGGCTATTCTTCTGCGGAATGTACTCCAGACAGAGTTTCATTAAAGACTCCGGTTGTAAAATTCAACAAAAAAGCTGGCGAGACTTGTCCGCTTACAATGAATATTCCAATGGTTTCTGCCGTAATGCAGGCTGTTTCTGACGACAAGCTTGCAATTGCGCTTGCGAAAGAGGGCGGAATCAGTTTTATTTTTGGAAGCCAGACAATCGAAAACCAGGCTGCTATGGTCGCACGCGTAAAGGCTTACAAGGCAGGTTTTGTAACTTCTGACTCAAATATTCGTCCGGAGCAGACTTTGGAAGAAGTTGTAGAATTGAGCGCAAGAACAGGCCATTCAACTGTCGCTGTTACAGAAGACGGAAGCCCGAACGGAAAACTTCTTGGAATTATTACTTCAAAAGATTTTAGAATTGGCCATTGTCCGGCAGGTTCAAAGGTAAAAGACTACATGACAGGTCTTGAAGATTTGGCGACTGGCAAAGAGGGAATTGATCTTTCAGAAGCAAACAATATTATTTGGGAGAAAAAAGTAAACCAGCTCCCGATTGTTGATAAAAATGGAAATCTTGTGAGCCTTGTTTTCCGCAAGGATTATTCAACTCACGCAGAACATCCGAACGAGCTTCTTGATTCTAAACAGCGTTACATTGTTGGCGCGGGAATTAACACACGCGACTACATGGAACGCGTTCCAGAACTTCTCAAGGCAGGGGCAGACGTTTTTGTTCTTGATTCTTCGGAAGGTTTTTCTGAGTGGCAGGCCCGCGCTCTCAAGGATTTGCATGCGGCTTTTCCTGGAATTAAAGTTGGCGCTGGAAACGTTGTTGATGCGGAAGGCTTTAACTTTTTGGCAGATGCTGGAGCGGATTTTGTAAAAATCGGTATTGGCGGCGGATCAATCTGTATTACACGCGAACAGAAAGGAATTGGCCGCGGACAGGCGACTGCAACAATCGAAGTGGCAAAAGCACGCGATGAGTATTTTAAGAAGACTGGAATTTACGTTCCTGTTTGTTCTGACGGCGGAATTGTTCACGATTATCATGTAACTTTGGCTCTTGCAATGGGCGCAGATTTTGTAATGCTCGGACGCTATTTTGCACGTTTTGATGAATCTCCTTCAAACAAACTCGTAATCAACGGAAACTATGTAAAAGAATATTGGGGCGAGGGGTCAAACCGCGCGCGCAACTGGCAGAGATACGACCTTGGCGGCAAAAAAGGCATGGCGTTTGAAGAAGGCGTGGATTCTTACGTTCCTTATGCTGGACATTTGCACGACGGAGTTGGAATGACTCTGAGCAAGGTTGTGCACACAATGTGCAACTGTGGAGCGCTTTCTATTCCAGAATTGCAGGAAAAAGCAAAAATTACACTTGTTTCGCCAGTTACAATTCAGGAAGGTTCAGCACACGATGTGACTGTAAGAAATACAACAAGCGTTCAAAACTAAATTTTTCTTTTTAGTTGAATATATGCTAGTCAAAAGCCCGGTTCGTCATATAAAAGCTGTCGAATTCGGGCTTTTTTTGTAATTTTAAATTTTATTCAAAAAGTCTGCTGATATTTACGAATATTCGCGAAAAATTTTGTATTCAACAATTCTGTGTTTTTTAATAAAATGGATTTTGAAATTTTGCTCGCGGAGAAAAATTATGGAACAAGACCTTGCTACATTACAGCTTATTTCTAATACGCTCAAAGAAGATCCGAACGCAAGTCAGCGGGTTTTGGCAAAAAAAACAAATGTATCGTTGGGAATGATGAATGCGATTTTGGGGCGGTTTGCCGAACGTGGCTGGATAATGCTTACAAACGTGAATAAAAGAAAATTCGCTTATGCTTTGACAAGCGAAGGAATGAGAGAACTTCGGGAACGCGGAAAGATTTTTGTGGAAAAAACTTTTAAAATTGCAAATTCGTATAATCAAATAATGACAGACGAAGTTGCGCTTGCAAAAAAGCATGGAAAAACGAAGGTTGTGCTTTACGGAGAAAGCTATGTAAAGTTTCTTCTGGAATACGCCTGTACAAAGAATAAAATTGAATTTGAGAAAGTGTCTGGATTAAAAGAGCATGAGATAAAAAACAACGAATATGCCCTTGCCGGTGAAATGAATGATAAAGAAACAAAAGAAAGGCTTTTAAAGGCAGGCTGTACGGATATTCTGGAAATGATACAGTCAAACTCGTCCGAAGATAAGGTTTTTTAAAGAAAAGTTTTTAGGATTTTTTTTAAAGGGAGTTTTATGGAATACTATTGCTTAATGGTAAGAACCGGCGAAGAGGAAGAATTTAAAAAGAAGGCGCAGAAAGCATTTTGTGAGCAGGCTTGTACGGCGGAACTGTATTATTTTCAACGTACTCTAAAAACAAATCAGGGAAAACCGTATGAAAAACCTCTTTTTCCGGGATACTTGTTCTTTCAGACAGAAAGTTTGACACCTCAGATTATACAAACATTAAAAAAAATTGACGGTTTTATAAGAATTCTCCTTGATAATATAAATCCGATAGAAATTTTAGGAACACAGCTGGAAGAATTAAGACTGTTTATCGGAAATGGCGAGCATTGGGGTATTTCAAAAGTTGAATTTATGCCAGAAAAAAATATTCGGGTAATTTCCGGACCTCTTATGGGACTGGAAGGTAAAATTTACAAAGTGAACAAAAAACGAGGCAGAGTTACGATAATTACAACTTTAAATCCAGATGGAAAGAAAATAGATTTGGCATTCGAGTGCGTTCAGGTGATCGAAAAGTAGGTGAAATGCGAGGATTGTTTTCTTTTTGAACATCTTGACAGATAAAACTTTGCATAATAAAATCTTATCAATATCAAATTGCAG
>ERZ808278.89-NODE-89-length-77789-cov-10.314200_pt1 | contig 77789 bp, 84 predicted proteins | sample MGYA00521239_ERZ808278 | MGnify/ENA primary metagenome ERZ808278 (study PRJEB31516, sample SAMN03275600) | gut metagenome | biome: mammalia-associated habitat; material: feces | host: Papio cynocephalus | place: Kenya | collected 2012-07-17 ...
TACACAGCCGATGATATGCAAGAAGTAATCGACCATGCCTGCAAAATGTCTATGGCTGTTATCTCTGAGGTGTGGCACGAGTCAAAAGACATGGAGCGCCCCGATGATGAAGACATTCACGCCGTTAAGAAAGCTATGCAAGTTCTTCAAATTTCTCGTTCCCTTAAACCTATCCGCCCCCTTGTTGCTAACACTATCTCTCACGCTTAAACCTATTCCCCCTTTAACCTACTTGATCTCTTCCCCCCTTGGATTGAGTAGGTTTTTCTTTGTTTAGATCCCAAATCCAAAACATCAAAAGCGAAAAAATCAAATTCCAGAGTAGACTTAAACAAGATAACTACTTTGGAGGATCTATGAAAATAACACGCTTTTTAACAGCAATATCATTATGTCTTGCTAGCATTAGTTATGCGAATAATTCATTACCAAAACAAAAGATTTTTCCTACTGTTTATAATTTTAATGTAGATGACGTAAATACAGATCAATTAACTAATGCATGTGACAAAGAAAATGACGCAATAGCATGTACAACACTTGGTATTTATTATGGCATTAAAAATGATATAAAAGAAGGATTAAAGTATTTTAAAAAAGGATGTGACTTAAAGTTAGGTGAAGCTTGTCTTAATTTAGCTTATATAACAAATCCTAAAGACGGTAAAAAAGAATATAGAAATCAAGAAAAAACGCTTGAATATTTAGATAAAGCCATAGAATACAGTTCAGTTGAATGTATATTAAATTCTAAATATACAATAGCAAACTGTGACACTATTTGGAAAGCAACAACTACAAACGCTTTTTTCCCTAAAGATGCAAAATTACCAAATAAAAAAAGAGAAGAAGATAAAGAAAAAGAAAAGTTTGCTTTAGGTTCAGCTTGTGTAAAGGGCGAAGCTATACACTGTCTTTTATTGGCTGACATATACGATAACCCTGTTACAACAGAAAAAGATATTACAAAAGCGATACCATACTATGAGATGGTTATAGATAATAACAATGCCAAACCTGTTCTAAAAGCGCAAGCATTTAGAAAACTAGGTGATATATACAAAAAAATTCAGGAATATAGTTCCGCATTAGATTACTACAATAAAGCATGTGATTTAGATGATAAGTATGCTTGTAAAGATGCAGGAGATTTTTATTTTAGTGGTGCTTATGTAAGATATAACAAAGAGAAAGCAATAGAGCTATATGGTAAATCTTGTGATTTAGAATGGGAATACGGTTGTCAGGCTTATAAAAAAGCTGTTACAGAATAATCATATATAAGACCCAACAATGGGTCTTATTTAATTGTTCTTATTGTTATAGCCAGATAAGTTATATAACCTTGATAATCACCACTTGATCTACATACATATGTAATTGTTGCAACTTGTCTGTTTATTGTAATTGTTTTATTTACACCATTAGTTGATCCATATTGATTATTATCAATATATAAATATGGTTCAGAAAAACCAGAATCATTAGTAGAATTATACGTAATAGAGGTAATAAATTTATTTATAGTCCATTCTTTTCTACTATACTGACGCGAATTCACTAATATTTGCGTTGAATATTGTGCAATACCTAACTTACTTCCAAGATCACCCCCCCGATAGATATATAATTTGTAGTAATTCCAGAATTACCAGCTACAAATTGATTACCAATATCAGTACCGTTAGCGGTTTTAAATCCAGTATTTAATCCAGCGTTACCTGATGTGAATACTGAACTAAAATCCCTCCCATCAGGTAAATAAAAACCAGTTGCCATAGTAGATACCTTAGTTAAAGCTCATCATAGTAAAGATAATTTGGATAGCCTCAAGCTCTTCTTTCGTGGTAGCTTGGTTAATCTTTTCTCTTAACTCCCATTTCTGAGCATAGAGATTCTGACCATTTGTAAGAACTTCTGACTTAAGAACTTTTAACTGTTCCAAGGTTAAGGAATGGAACTCGTTATCAGCGTCACAATAAGTTACAGGTTCGACATTAGACGCAATCAGACCATCGATATTATTCTGAGAACGTAAATCAGCATTAGCACGGAATCCCAGTGAAGAGTTGATTATCATATCCTCACAAACTAACTGGTCATCAAACTGATGTGATGTTTCTGTAAGTTCGTTAAGTTTCTTAGTACGTAACTGTTCAAGGGTTAAATCTTCGTCACTGGGCTCATAAGACAATCCAGTAATGTCAATGTTCTGAATGTTCATATATTCATCATTGAAAATTGAAGCTATTTCATTCTGAACAGTTAAATAATCATCACTGGTTTTATAAGAACACTCTGCAATAGCTGTATATCTGTAGTAGTTCTTGGAATCCTTAACAAATATTTGAGCAGTATTAGTAGTAGGATCACTCCATTGGACTACAGAAGCACGAGTAAGATTAAAGCTAGACTTATCTTTTAAAGAATTGAGCTTGTTCATAAAGTAAGTCTGAGCACCAATACGGTCATTGGTATTGTCAAAAACACATGTAAGAGATACTGAGATTGTTTGCATAATTACCTCATTGAATGTATGAACCATAAAGTTTTAAATAATCAACCATTGGATAATAACCATCACTATCTTCATAAGGAACAACTTTTAAAGTTGTTACATATTGATTAACATCTACAAAGTAACGTTTATTACTAAGAGTAGGATCAACCATTGTTGTTTTTAACTTAACTGAGTTATTAATAATTAAGCTAATACTTGCGCTACTTGATGAAATGAATGTATATTCAATTTTAGAAATTGTTTTGTTAATTGTATATGTTGTTATATCCAAAAGTTGCTTTCTTGTATTTATTAAGACTTGCTCATAACTTTTAGTTATCCCAAGCTTATTTCCCATGTCAGTATTTACATTAAAATACTTAGTAGCTACACCTGAGTTACCGCCAACAAAGATATTCCCTAAATCCTGTCCATTAGCTTGTTTAAAACCACTAGTAAACCCAGCATTTCCTGCTGTAAAGATGGAGCTAAAATCACGTCCATCAGGGATATAAAAACCTGTAGCCATTATTTATTCTCCAATACTTCAATACGTTTTTTAAGTGCATTAACTTCACCAACTAGAGCGGCAACTATTGCGTTGTAATCAAGAGATAAATAACCTTTATCATCTTTACGTATAGCATCTGGAATAATAGGTTCAACTTCTTGAGCTATCAATCCAACATAATGCATCTTTTCTTTATCTTCTTTGAATGAATAGCTATACGTTTTCAAAGAGGATAAATCAAAGGATACTTCTTTGATATTATCTTTAAGTCTTTTATCTGATGTTGCAGTAAAGCTTAAACCTTTAACTGCCGCACTAAAAGTCTTAGCACCAGAAATAGTCTGAGCTGTATTAGTAGTTACTTTAGTGTTATTTATATCAGTTTTAGCATTAGTAATAGCAGTATTACGAGCTGTAGTTTCAGCTGATATTTTGGTAGTAACCCATGCAGTAGTAGCAATACTAGTATCGTTGGAGTTGGAAGCAGGATTAGGTGCATTAGTTTTAACAGTACCATCAGGCTTAACAGATACATTGATAGCACCATATACTTCTTTATTTGAAGAATTTATTGCTACAGCTGTTAATTCCATAACATGCTGATTTGCAGTATTATGAGTTGCTTTTACCCAACCTACATTTTTAGCATTCTTATCCTGCCATAACAATCTGTTAATAACATCTGATGATGGTGTAGTTGTAACGTCCATATTAGGCTCTTTGAATACAACACCATTACTTGACCTATTAAATATCTTCAATCCAGATATATTCTGTTGAGTACCCAACGTCACATAATCACTAGCCAAAGAAGTTTTTAAATCACTTATTGCTTTAGTTCTATCTGTAACTTCTTGAGATAAAGCTGTGTTAATTGGAGTGATTTTATCTGTAACAAATTTAGCTGTGGCTATCTCAGTACTAACTGCATTTGATGGAGTGTTAGGGGCTTTGGCTACAGAAGTTCCATCAGATTTAAGCGCAACAGACAAACTAACTGAAATATCATTACCGTTAGCATTTTGATTTACAGCTTGCAAATTAAGTTGATTACTTCCATCAGTAAGTCTATTAAACTGTAATGAACCTATACCTTTATTATTTTTATCAGTAGCCGTTATAGCATTAGTCCAGACATTCTCAGTAGGTGTAACTGTATTGTCATTGTTTGTAATAATGATTCTAGTTACTACTGATTTATTAGTTGTAGATAAGGTTTTCTTTCCTGTAAGTGTTTGAGCCGTATCCAAGGTCACATACTTATCAGGTAAGTTAGTTATTGAAGTTTCTAACTCTTCGTCTTTGGCATCTTGTTCGGTATTTTTATCTTCAATAGCCTGTAAACGTGTAGCAAATTGACCTACATCAGAAGCTGTTTCCATACTATCTAATCGTTTAGTATGATCTGCTAGAGTTGTAGCTTGAGTAGTAAGAGTGGTCTCTACAGAAGAGACTTTAGAATTTAATGTGCTAATATCAGCAGTATTAGTAGTAATTCTACTATCATGATCAACTTTAGCAGTTTCATTAGCTTTAATACGAGTCTCATAAGAAGCAGAAGTATTTTCAAGAGCTTCTACTCTTGGCTCTAATGCAGAAGAATCACCTATATTATCAATATTTTCTGCTACTTTATTGATAGAGCTAATGTTATTAGCAACAGTTTGTACTGGTTCAGCTATATCTGCTACTTTTTTAATAGAACCATCTTCAAGAATTTCTTGAGCATTCTTAAGATTTTTATTTGCTTCTAGATAAGTTGCAACATTACTAGCACAAGTAACAATAGAACTAATATATTTGGCTACCTTAATAATATCATCTGTAGAATTGATGATTTCAGGGAAGGTTTCTACATTATCAGCTAACTTCTTAATATCATCTAAAGAACTATTAACAGTAGTAATTGTACCTACATTAACAGAAACTTTTTTAATATCATCTATATAATCAGTAATCTTCTCAACCGTTTCTACAGATGATTGTATATTTAAAATATCCTCAAGAGCTTCTGCTATAGCTTTTAACTCATTGATATGAATGGATAATAAATTTAATGTATCAATATTATTGCTAACAGTTTCAAGGTGTTCAGCCGATTTTGCTATAGCAGATAAGGAATTGTCACCAATGTAGGTATTAGGGTCGTTCTCTTCGCCTACTTCCCCTAAATCATGTCCTAAAAATAATCCTGCCCCTGTTTCAAAAGATTCTAATAAACTATTAAGTTTTTCAATAGACTCTTTAACTTGCTTATTATCTTCTGTAACAGCTACTGCATTAGTAATTTCACTAAGATTTTCATGAACTTCTTTAATAGTCTGATAGGCTTTACCTAATAACCTATCTACCATAGGTTCATTGAAATCATGTCCTAAAGGGTTATTGGTAAACATTAAACCCATCCTCCTAAATAAAATTTACGATAAGAAGCAGTATGCTTTGGTTCAATAGTTCCAAGGGAATCAAAGTTCTCAATAGCATTGGAATACAATTGAGAGTACTTAGTAGCATTAGCAATACTGCTTTCTGAGTTCATATTTGAGCAAGCTTGTGCAGCTACATAGTAAGCAAGACAATCATAGAGACTATCAGGTAAGGTAATTTCATCAGTATCCTCTAATACTAGTTTATGCTTAGCTTGGTAATCTACAGAGATAATCTGTATAGGGAAATGAGAAGGTATCTCTAACACATTGTATTCAGGGGTGAATACAGAAATAAGAGCATTGGGATTATTAAGTGGTATCTCTATACCTGTATGATCACGAACCAGTAATACCTTAACTAAGTCATCAGTAAAACTATCATCAGTAGTCTTCCAGATATACTTCTCTCTATCTGGTTCATGCCAATTAGTCATATTATGACTAGAGGTTAGGGGATATCTTGTTTTGGCTTCTTGAAGCTCAATGAAGAAAGAGTCTACTTTTAACTGATACTTGTTATACAGTTCCAGTAATCCTGAGTTAATATACTCAATAATTTCAGTACGATACTCAGGATTAAGGGTTCTTGATGCTACTGATTCAGTAATACCAAGATTTCTTAAAGTAGTATTAGTAAGTTTCTGTATAAATGCACTTACAAGCATTAGTACACCTTTACACTAAGTAAGAATCCAAGTTACTACTTGGTTCTTGAGGAAAATACTCATCATCTATTCCATAGATGCTGGTATCTGTCCTACTTATATGTGTTTCGGGTACTGATATTGCACTAGGTCTGAAAGTCTTGAAATAGTACAGTTGGGAAATAGTATCAATAAAATCATCGTGATCTTTAAAGCCATCACGGGTAGCAGATGATATTTCCCGTATTGCTTCCTGCATTATAGCAGATGATTTTAATTCTTCTGGGAAGTACATTTTCCCTGCTTTGAACCAAGGTACTACTAGTGCAAACCTACTTAGTTTGTCTGTTATGGGTCTAATACCTGGTACATTATTAGGAGATGAGGAAGCAAAGTTAAAGTAGATGTTCCTTATCATCATCTCTTTCTGAAGCCAGTTAATAAAAGCTCCTTGCTGACCTGTAATCTCTACTCCTACTAATAATGGATTGTATTCTTGAACCAGTCTAAATAAGTCATCTATGTTCTTATCCATGGTCTGCTTATAGCAAGTTCCATCTACATAGAACCAATCACCATTACTGTTATATGCCCATACAGAGATAACAGAATAGTCAGCTGTCTGTTTAGCAGATGTAGCAAAGTCAGTAGATATATAGAAATTGAAGTTCTGCTTGGTTCCTAACAGAGTTTGTCTAGAGAACCAACGTATCTCTTCATCTTGTATGAGTCTGTTTTCACTAGAGTTAATACGTAACATCAACTCTTGTTGAAAACCATCTAACTTACCATTACCTACAGCAGAGTCATATTGTTCTTTAACATAAGAGTAAGGGAATCGGTCTTCCCATACTCCTTTAAACTCTTCTTTAGGTACAGGGAATTTCTCACATATAGGGTAGGCATTTACTTCCCATACACCAGAAGCAATAGCTTCAAGTAAGATGTCTTGTCTATTGAAAGGGGTACCATTAAGAATAATCTTGTAATGGTTAGGGTCTAGAGCATAGTTAATACCTTTATAGACAATCTCCTTGATCATGTTCATATCTGCTTGAGATTTAGAACTACTATCACTAATTAAGTCATCTAGGATTGCTATTGAAGGCCTCTTACCAAATAACTTAACACCACGTACACCAGTAGTAGCACCAAAGAGTCTTACGCCTAGCTTCTTACCTTTAGTGTTAGTAAATTCAAGGTAATTATCAGTAAAAGTTTGTAGCTTAGGTGGAAGTAAAGACTGTAAGAAATCAGAATTCTGATAACGATATTCTACATTCTTACGTAATGACTTAGCACCATTCTCCATAGAGTCAGATACATAGATCATACCTGACACATCACCAAAATTAGGTATCTTATTAAAGCAAGCTAGATAGAGTATAAGGTACTCACCCATAACGGTGGTCTTACCTGATCCACGGCAGCATATATTGATAAGTCTTTTTGAACCAGATACTAAGCCATCAAGCATCTTAAGGTGAAAAGGAGGAGTCTTATTAGCTTCTCCTTGAGCACCATTAACCATCTTAATGAAGTTCATTACTCCTAATGAGAATACAGAAGGAGAGTAGCTGTTAAGAGAAGAGTAATCTACATTATCTAAATAATCTTCTAGCGACTTGTACTGCATTGTCTTCTGGTTCCTCTTCTACTACTTCAGCTTCTGCTTCTATAACATCACCTACAAGCTTCTGAGCAGCTATATCTTTAGTACTTACTCCGTTATCTATAGCTTGTTTCTGTAAGGTAGCTAATTCCTGTATCTTGCTAGTGAGATCATCTAAACCAGCATAAGAATTAATGTTTATATTTACCCCAGGATTAGTATTAGTACCCTCAGGTTTAGCTAAATGACTCATTAAAGAGTCTGCTGCCATGAATCTAACTCTCTCAGACTTAGCAGTTCTCATAAGTTCAAGCTGAGTATTAACAGCTTCTTGAAACACATCTTGGTTCAAGAGCCAAGAAGGTATCATTGCTCTATTGAGCATCTGCTGAACCAGCTCACCTCTATTGAAAGCAGCTACATAAGCAGAAACTTCTTTACTAGTAGCTCCTTTAGCCTTGAGCTTAAGTTGTCTATCAGGGAAGGTATGGTAATAAGCTTCTACATTAGTAAGACCCATTACTTTATAAGACACATAGATAACAGCGTTAATGTAGTCTTGAGTCTTATATGAACCAGATTTAAGAATATCTGAGTAAGATAAGAAGTTATCTCTTATGAGCTTACCTTCTTCAGGAGCATCTCCTAGAGCATTAAGAGTATCTACTAGCTCTTGATTCACATTGCTTCTTAGTGACTTAGGTACTGCTTCTTTTACCTGAGTCAAGGTAAGTTTATTCTCTTGGGGTTCTATTTTAGTAACAGTAGAATTGGTCATACATTATTCCTATAAACAACAAGCAATTATGAACTTCTTTTGAAATTTCGTTGACAAGGGGCTAGACAGGTTCTAAGATCTGCATACAATCCAACCCCACTTACCAAAGCCAAAAAAGATATATAAATATATACATGTGTAGATCATGTTTTATAGAGATCTCTATGTATTTATGTGATCTTAGTTATATCTCTTTATATAATAGTGATCTATATTAGTAGAAGTAATTTATAGAGGTTATGTATGGCTGATGATAAGAAGAATACTAATGAACCAATAAAGAGTAAGAGTAATACTATAGTAACAGTACTTATCTGTATTATAGGTTTTATAGCAGGTATTTGTTCTATGGGTTTGGCTCATGGAAATGATAGTATTGTTATTTGTTGGTTAGTATTCGCTATATTTGCTTTAATAGCTTTCCTGAACCAGAAGAAAAACTTCTTTAAGTTAAAGTAATTACTATAAGTAATTTACTTTATAGAGTCTTCTTTAAGGGTATCTGTAGTCTATACCTCCTAGACTATGGGTACCCTTTATAGTTTATATGACTATGGGTTCCCTTAGTAAAACTCATAGCTAGATTCTAGTGCTGTACTACACCTCATAGGGTAGCTTCTCTACCCTATCCCCCCCCCTATATATCCATAGCTTAATACTTAGCGACTTCGTCGCTGTTAATTGAATATACATGGTGTATGTTCCTTGTTATTAGCCATAGGAGGTTATTATGGCTAAGATATTTAAACAGTCTAGAGAGATGTTAGACCGTGCACTCACGGTCGGTTTGTCCAACATGGACCTGTACTTACAGGAAACCTTGGTGGACAATGCTCGAAAGAGCATGGAAATAGTCCGTAAGGGCGAGGACAAGTTCAATAAAGAACTGTCCAAATGGCAAAAATACTGCAAAGAGGGTGAAGAACCCTTAGACGCAGTAAAACGTATTGCTTCTAAGCAGCAGCAGATCATTGATCTGTTCTGCAAGAGCTACGATTAACATCAAAAGCCTAGGCGTAAAGCCTAGGCTTTATTTTTTCCAACATCACGAATAACTACACGATTCCTACACGAGATAACAACACGACTTACTACACGAGATACTACACGAAACCACACGAACTAAGACAGTGTTGTTAGAGAGTAAAACCACTCATACCTAAAACTCAAATCATATGTTTTCCACTACATTTGATCTACAAGCTACTTTGTAGCTGTTAATTGAATTAAATCATTGTTATTGGAGGAAATATGATTAATTTAGTATCTCGTAAACATATCTCAGAGAATAATGGTTCTATTACCACTATTGTCTGGAACAAAGTATCAGGAGTAATTCAAGTTTGGTATAAGTATCAAAGAGATGATATTGAAACTTGTATTGAAAATACAATAGCAAAATCACGTTTTGATTTTACAAAACTTTGTGATTATTACTCACAATACTAAACTCACTCTAAACCTCAGTTCATAGCTGAGGTTTTCTATTAAAAGTTGGTACATTTATGAACTTTTAACAACTTAGTTAGCTATCTCTAACTATATAAGTTTCAGAGAGTTCATAAATATATTAACAAATAATCGCTACTTCGTAGCGGTTAAATGAAAGACCTAATAGTTAGGTCTATTGAACCAAGGAGGTTCTACTATGAAATGTTATTCATATATTGATGCTGATGTGGAGTTTTCTTATGAAGTCTCCACTCAGACTTTCATTGATTCTTCAAGTCCTTGGGGACTTGAGAAAGTACGGAGAAATGTCAGTCTCCGTAAATTCTTTGCCATATTGAAGAGATATGGCATAGATAAGCATTCATTTGCTGTATCTAGAGGTAAAGCTATATACAGCAATCTCCCTTTCTAATTAATTAATTAACAAACTCATCCTCATATTGGGGATGAGTATTTTAGGAGGTTTTATGAAATATTGGGAACATGCTGTAGTTTCCCTCGACTTAGAGGAGAACTACCAAAAAGCTTTAGACTTCTACTTTGATCCTAAAGCTCAAAAGCTTGAAGTCTTTGAAGTGGAGTGTGATGGCACATTCCCTCCGAAGACTGAAGGTGTCTTTCAACGTACAGGCGTAGGTTTACGTCTGTACAAGATGTTAATCAAAGCAGCTATGAAGCGTGAAAACGCTATCATAGCAGCTCTGAACCAGTAATAATAATATATTGCCCATTCAGATATGGATGGGCTATAAGGAGAATACATTATGTTAAAAGTATTTAAATATCCTAAAGGTATATCTTTAGGAATTACTGATTTCACCCATCAGGATGATTTCAGTAAGGTGAGCAGACCTTCTGCTCAGGCTATTTGGAGCAGAGTTGAAGAACTCTGTACTAAATATAACTGCAAGCCTCTTTGCACATTTGAAGAGATGCTCAATGAGTATCCCGAAGCCATGCGTGCTGTATTTGTTAAGCATACTTGGTCTTATTAACATTAAATAGCCTAGGAGAAATCCTAGGTTATTTTTTCGTCTAAAAGACAGAAATTACTGATAGTAGTTCTAACAGTAATAGTTAGAGATAGAGAGATAGTTAGTACTAGATAGTTATCTTCAAGCTCTCTATTTTTCTTCAAGTAACGTTATTACTTCAAGTATCGTTGAACTACTGCCACTTGCTAATAATGTTCTTTCCTTTGTCTCTTCTAAGTCTTCTTTCCTTCTCCTTGTTGCGACTTCGTCGCTGTCAATCGAAGCAATATCGCTTCATTACGGTAAGGAGGTTGCTATGAAGACTTACCACATAATTGATGGTGTTGTACTCACTGACTCTGAGTACAGAGCCATCATCAACGGTTAGCAATAACCAGAGTTCACTTGCTCTCTGTAAAAGCAAGAAAACCAATCTAATTATTTAATAACTGAGGATAGTACTATGAACAAAGTGCTTAATTTTGCTGCTGAACTTAATTCCACCAACGAGAACCAGACCCAGAAGGTAAAACCTACCGTTTACCTTAACATTAAGTATAAGGGTACTGACATTACCCTTCCTATGGGTCTGGCTCTCGATACTATGCCTGAAGGTAAGGTTTCAGGCACAGCTGAATGGCAGAAGAAAGTCATTCAGCGCAACAAGTTGCTGAAAACCTTGATCGAGAGCATCAAGGCTAACTGCAAGCCTGGCGAGACCTTAGACATACCTAGTCTTGAGGTTGAAGCCAGGGTTGTCAATACTGCTGTATCTGAAGATTCTGCTGATGATGTAGACTTCAAATTCTTCTAATCAGTAAAGTAACTGCTGTACTGTAAGGTACAGCGGTTATATCTAAAATTTTTTTAAGAGGAAGATAGTAATCTTAGATATAACCAATTAAACATAGCAACCTCAGTACAAAGACCTATAGAGCAATCTATAGGTCTTTATTTTTATTCCTGTTTGTCGAGGTAAAACATGAACTTAAGTGAACTTTTACAGAACCAGAAAGAACTTGAGAAGATTCATAATAAGAATTTACTTTGGAATAGGGTATATACCGAAGTAAAGAAAGATGAAGAATTACAGTCAGTAATTAGTGAAGCTAATCTTAATGAGAGATTAGCTCTTAAGACTCTTGCTGTATTAGCTGTATACAAGAGACTAGAAGTAAATACTCTAGTAGCTATGTTATTTAAACCTAATGGAGAACTATCACTAGATCAAGTAGTAACAGAAATAGAGAACCAGTATAAAGCTGGTTTAATGCACTATAACCCTGATGATAATAGGTTTGTAGTTAAGTACTGTTTAGATGAACCAGTACAAAAAGAGTTAGATGCTTATCAGTATCCTTTACCTCTCATAATAAAACCTAAGTTATTGAAACATAACTTTAGTTCTGGTTATTACATGAAAGGTAAAGAATCAGTGCTACTAAATCATAAAACTACTAAGAGTGATGTGGATTTAGATCACTTAAATCTTATGAACCAAGTAGAATTTAGTCTTAATAAAGAAGTACTTAAGAAAGCTAAAAATACTTGGAATATTGATAGTAGTAAGGATAACATCAGAACTCAAAAGCAATTTGACAGGTTCAATAAGTACTGTAAAGTTGCTCAAAACATTATGCTTGAAACAGGTAATAAGTTCTATTTCTCTCATAGATATGACTATAGAGGAAGAACTTATTGTGAAGGTTATTACTTGAACTATCAAGGTAATGACTACTGCAAAGCAGTACTTGAGTTTGCTAATAAAGAGGTAATTCAGTGATAGAAAGTTCAGTAAAAACAAGAATAGAAACCTATGGAGGTTATCTACTTTTAAGTAGAGTACGTGAACCAGATACAGTTATCTATATGTGGAAAGCTACTTACTACAACTTTGATAATAAAGAGATAAGTTCAACTATAGGTAACAATCAAGTTCTTGGTTTACTTAGAGAAAGTTATCAAAAAGGTTTCTTTCCAGATGGTGAATCAGAGAAAATCTTTAAAGTTATAGAGAAAGTTAAGAAATCTATAACTAATAGAAAGAAGTTCAAATATATCTGAATTACTTCAACTAATTTCAATAAGAACCAGAGATAGAAATATCTCTGGTTTTTCTTTATATATGAGGAACTTGCTATATGCATACTACAACTTTTACTGGTAAAGAATATCTCATGATAGATATTGCTGGTCTCTATGGTTTAGACAAGAAGACTTGGTCTGAGAGACTTGCTTGGTTCAAAAAGAATGAGCCTAAATTAGAGTCATTAACTGATAAAGCTGACTCTCCTGCATGCTATATAGCTGCTGTAAATGCTTGGAGAGATGTACAAGCAGGTAAAGCTATTGGCTATCCTATTAACTTAGATGCTACTGCATCTGGCTGTCAAATATTAGCTCTTTTAACTGGAGATAAGAAAGCAGCTACTAGAGTTAATCTGGTTAATACAGATAAAAGAGAAGACCTATACACTTACATTTATAACAAGATGAAAGAGTTAACTCCTTCTATATCTGGTTCATTAACTAGAGATCAAGTCAAAAAGAGCATAATGACTTCGCTCTATGGTTCAGAAGCTAAACCTAAAGAAGTATTTGGGGAAGATAATTATCTACTCTTTGAACATGTTATGAACCAAGAACTTCCTATGGTCTGGAAGTTGAATAAGTTCTTGTTAAATAACTGGAATCCTAAGAAATCTGTCTATTCTTGGATAATGCCTGATAACTTTCATGTTGATTGTAAAGTTGAAAAGACTTTAACTTACCAATGTAAGGTTATGGGTCAAGATTTAACTTTTAATAAGAAAGTTGAACAATGTTCAGACAAAGGTAGGTTTTTATCAGCCAATTTAGCTCATTCTGTTGACGGTTTAATAAATCGTGAAATAACAATGAGATGTAATTTTAGTGAGGATTTCAAAAATTATCTCAAAAAGTTGGTAAACCTAAATGTCAAACTGGCTGAAAATGGAGAAAAATACTATAACCAGCCTAAAGGTAACTTCACTAAATTTACTACTTTATGGGAAAGATATAAGAAGTCTGGATTCATGTCTGTAAGACTACTTCAGTATGTTAATACTGATACTTTATTGTATGTAGGAGAAGAAGGCAGGAACCAGATAAAAGAACTTATAGAATCCCTTCCTGAACATACTTTTGAAGTCTTTTCTATCCATCAATGGTGGATATAAAACATTGTGAATTGCTGGAAAGCTAAAATTACTTATAGTAATCATGCTAATCAGCAGGGAAGCAGAAAGATCAAATACAAGAAATAATGGGATACATCTAATAGAGTGCAAATCTAAAAGAGGTATCCCATGAAAGATGAACTAACTTGCTATAAAGAATTTTTGAAAAAAGTTACGTTTATTGACCCAAATACGGGAAGAATTGATGTCAAATTTACTTGTGGTAGAGGTAATAAAGGCATCAAAAGAATGACCGATATAGGTTCATTAAACCATGACGGTTATATTCGTATCTGGTGCAATAATCGTTTATCCTTTAAGCATAGATTTTTGTTTTGGTACTATCATGGCTATTTACCTAAAGAAATAGACCATATTGATAGAAATAAACAAAACAATTCTATCAAAAATCTTAGAGCAGTTGATAGGAAAGCTAATTGTTTAAATAAAAGTGCTCGTAAACCATATACAAAGCTCTCTATAGCTAATGTACATGCTCTATGTAAAGATTTGCTTAGTGGCATGACTATTACTGATGTAGCAAAGAAATACCATAGAAGTAGAACACAAGTTAAACAAATTAAGCTTAAACACTATTGGAAAGACATAGCATCTTTATATTTTTGATCTACTGAACCTTCAGAGACTATCGAAAGGCAATAGTGCAATGCTATTGAACCAAGTAGAGTAAGCTACAAGTGTAGCTGAAGTGCAATGATAGCTTTATAAGCTATATGATATAGTCCGATCTCATAGGAAACTGTGAGCTGTGTAAATTCACGGACATAGTCTAACGAACTATGTTGAACATTTGGATTGCTACAGAGTATTGCCTACATACGGTAATGATCTCCGTCAACAATACAGATATGTATGCAAACAAATAGCTGATAGCAATATGCTATCTGACATTTTATCCAGTATGTTTGATACTGAATATACTATAGAAAAACCTTATACATCTTTAGGAGAAGATGTAATGGCTTCAGAATATGCAGTCTGTTAAATAATATTTATCCCACCTGAATAAGGTGGGATATTTTTTTTTATTCCCTGTTGTGATCTCTTTACTCTTACTAATATATTACTTTTATTAATCTAATTTTTTATCTTTATATGTATCTTACCTTTATAATCCACACAACTTATAAAGGAGTATTCAATGTTAAGACCTACAAAAGATGAGTCATTTATTCAGATAGCTGAAGCTGTTTCTATGCGTTCTACATGCTTACGTAGACACTATGGAGCTGTCATTGTATCTAAAGATGGAAGGATAGTATCTACAGGATATAACGGAGCTCCTAGAACCAGAAAGAACTGTTGTGATGTTGGTTTCTGTTTAAGAGAAGCTAAACACATTGAACCAGGTACTCATTATGAGTTATGTCGTTCTGTTCATGCTGAAGCTAATGCCATTATCAATGGTAATCCATTAGACATTATTGGAGGAACTCTTTATTTAGTGGGTATAGATAGTGCTACTAATAAACCTACTAAACAAATTTATCCATGTGCTATGTGTCAAAGACTTATCTTAAATGCACAAATAGACAGGATAGTAATGAGACAAGAAGATGGCAAATTACTATCAATAAATCCTAAAGACTTACCTGATGATTGGAGAGCACAATGAGTAATTTAGCTATTTTAGATGTTATAGATATCTTAGAGATAGTAAGACATACTCGATCAACTAAAAAGAAGATAGCTATTTTAGAGAATAGCAAAGATATTACTTATCTCTATGATGTTCTTAAATATGCTTATGACACTATTACATATACATATGGAGTAACATCAGGTTCTATTCTTATTTATAAAAAAAACCTAACTATAGTTGATAGACCTACAAATATCTTTACTGTCTTAGATAACTTGAACCAGAGAAAATATACAGGTTATGCTGCTTTAACTTACTGTCAGAAATTCATAAAGAATTGTCCTAGTGAGAAAGAACTATTCTTAGGGATTATTGATAGAGACTTAAAGCTTGGCCTTAATATCAAGAGTTTATCTAAAATCTGGGGAGATATTAGTCCTGTTCCTAAGTACAACAGATGTTCTGTATTCAGTGATAAAGCTGTTAGAAAAATAGCTTTTCCTGCTTATCTTCAACTTAAATGTGATGGTACTTATAGAGAAGCTCATGTACATAATGGTTCTGTTATTTTTAGAACCAGAGCAGGTGAACCATATAAGAACCAGTTCTTAGAAGATCAATTAGCTGACTTACCTAATGGATATTACTTAGGTGAACTTACTATTGGTAAAGCTGATGAACCAGAAGCTAATAGAAGTATTGGTAATGGTGAGATCAACTCCAATAACCCTCCTTTAAATAAGATTCATTTCACTATGTGGGATTACATATCTGATGAAGAATATGTAAATCCTGGTTCAATACCTTATGAAATGAGATTCCAACAGCTTCTTAAAGCATATGAACATCATGATAGGCAATTCAGTCTCTTAGACATAGTGCCTACTTATGATGTAGCTGATTTAAATGAAGCATTAGCCCTTACTTATCACTTTATGGATAAAGGATTAGAAGGAGCTGTGCTTAAGGACAGACATATGTTCTTTAAGAATGGAACCAGTAACTTACAACTTAAGATAAAACTTAGAGTTGACTGTGAAATGAGGATTACTGGTTTTACTGAAGGTACTGGTAAAAGAGAAGGTAAGGTAGGAGCTATTAACTTTAGTAATGATGATGGAACTATTAAAGGTAAATGTTCTGGTTTTACTGATAGTCAAATGAATGACTTTACTAAGAACCAAGATAAATATATTGGAAAGATTATTACAGTAGAGTTTAACTCTTTATCCAAACCAGAAGGGCATGATTACTATGCTTTGGTTCATCCAAGATTACTTGAAGTAAGAGAAGATAAAAATGAAACGGATTCATTGAACAAAGTATTGAGATTAATTGATATGGCTAAGGCTCTTGAATAGTGTGATCTAAATCACATTAGATATTTTTAGTACCCAGAAATAAGTTTCTTATTCTGGGTTTTTATTGACAGTAATTTATTCCCTGTTCTGGTTCTACATACTACAAAATAGGAAAACTTATATGGATTCATTAGATACTTCTGTTGATATAACAACATGTACAGAACTTACTGAAGATGCATTAGCATCTGGTTTGGTTCCTTTCTTACACTCATCTCCTGGTTGTGGTAAGAGTTCTATTATTAAAGCAATAGCAAAAAAGAATCGTCTTAAGTTAATAGATTTAAGACTTTCCACTATTGATAGTGTTGATCTATCAGGTATGCCAATGATAGATAAAGACGGTCAAGTAGATTGGAAACCGTTTAATGTATTTCCTCTTGAGAATACACCTATTCCTACAGGTTATACAGGTTGGCTGCTTTTTCTTGATGAGATGAATTCTGCATCTGAAGCAGTTATTGCAGCAGCTTATAACGTAGTACTTGATCACCGTATTGGTATCTATAACCTTCATCCTAATTGCTTTATAGCATGTGCAGGTAATAGGGAAGAAGATAGAGCTATTACTACTGAGATGGGTTCTGCAATGACATCCAGATTAGTACATTTAACTCTTGAACCAAGCGTAGATGACTGGATTCATAACGTAGCTATTCCTCAAAAATATGATTTCAGAATACCTGCTTACTTATCCATGAATCCTAGTGCATTTATGGACTTTGACCCAAAGTTACCTACCAAAACATTCTCATGTCCAAGAACATGGGAATTTGTTAATAAAGAACTTGAATGGTTTAAACAATCTGACCCTAAGCTTGAGAACTTAAGTAGAAAACTACCTTTATTACAAGGAACTCTTAACTCTGGTGTAGCACTAGAGTTTATTCAGTTCTGTAAGGTAGTTAATGACCTTCCTACTATTACTAATATTGTCTCTAATCCTGAAGGAACCAGTATTCCAGAAGATTTAGCTACTTTATGGGCTACTGTAACTATGTGTCTTTCTCATATAGATAAAAAGAATATAGATAGTATTAGTAAATACATCAAACGTATCGATAACAGAGCTATGCAAACTCTCTTCATTAGAGGGGTTCTAATCATAGATAAGTCATATATCACTAATAAGCTTATCAGAGAATTTGTATCTGATTTATCACTAGAAATAGCGGAGATAAACAATGCAATGCAATCCTGAAGTTAAGAAGAGATATAAGCAATTACAGTTAGGAGTCTTTAGTAGAAAGAACTCAGCTTTCTTGGCTCCTTTACTTTGTTCATTAAAAGTTAAGTTTGTTGAACCAGAAGAGATACATGCACCTAGTTGGTTCATTATGGGTTGTGATTCGGACACTCTCTATATAAATCCAGACAGAATATTGTCACTATCTTTTAAGGATAGTGCTTATATTCTTGAACATGAGTTATGGCATATAGCCAGATTTCATAATATAAGAAGAGGAAATAGAGATCCAAAACTATGGAACATAGCGTGTGATCATGTAATTAACTTAGCAATGAACAGTGATGGTAATTACTGTTCTTTACCTTGTCTTGCTGACCCACAATACATAGATATGTCTGAAGAAGACATATATAGATTACTGGTTCAGGAGCAACAATCTAACCCACCTCCTAAAGAAGTACCTCCTTCTGAACAAGAAGGAGAAGACTTCAGCCAAGACTTAGTCTTTGATAAAGATAATAAACAAACTACAAATGCTATTGCTAATGTAGCTAGAGCCAAGCAACAAGCTCAATTAGCTAATGGTCTTAGTGCTGGTTCTATAGCTGGTTCATTAGTAAAGCTATGGGAGAAGATTCTTTCTCCTAAATTACCTTGGGAAAGTATCTTACGTAATCTTATGAAAGATATTGTTCCTAAAGCTCAGCTGTCTTGGAAGAGACGTAATAGAAGATTTATGAATATTCATTTACCTTCTATGTGTCCTGCTAAGAAGAGATTATCGCATCTTGTCTATGCGATAGATACATCTGGCTCTGTTAAACAAGAACAGTTAGATAGAATCAATACTGAAATCAAATACATACATGATCACATTAAACCTAAATTACTAACTGTAATTCAGTTTGATCACTTCTTAGAACATATAGATGTTTTTACTGATAAAGACATTTATGAAAATGTAGAACTTCATGGTGGGGGTGGAACCAACTATGAATGTATTAAAGATTTTGTAGATAGTATTGATAAAAGACCAGATGGTTTAGTTGTCTTTACTGATTTATATGCAAAACCAATGAGTCCTTTAAAGGATGAAACAATACCTGTGTTTTGGGTTGCTGTTAATACAGCATTAGATGAATCTGCTATTCCTTTTGGTACGTATATTCCTGTGGAGGTTTAAATGGGTGTAATGGCATTTTTAGCATGTTTAGGTATATTTATCTTTCATTTAGCTGGTCTGGTTCTATTTCTAGTTACTTTTATCTTAACTGTAATGTGTACTGGTGAGTTAACTACTGCATTACTAGCAGGAGCAATAGCGGGTATTACAGGACTAGCTATACAAGTATATGCAAAGAGATATTTTTAAGGACAATAAATGGATATAGCAAAGCTAACAAATGATCAAAGAAATGCTTATCAAGAATTTATAAATTTTTTACTTAATCCGAACCAGTCTAACCTTATTATTCAAGGTAGTGCAGGTACTGGTAAGACATTTCTTACCAAGTATTTAATAGAAGAAGGTATTAATAACTATAAAGCTACTTGTACTACTTTAGGTATTACAGACCCTTATGTTGATTATGCTGTTACTGCTACTACTAATAAAGCAGTTGAAGCATTAGACCATCAAGTTTCATTACCACCTTATAAAGACATTGTTACTATTACTAGTTTCTTAGGTTTACATGTAGCTTATAACCCTAAACTGCATAAACAAACTCTTATGCCTAATAACAATGATACTTATAGGTGTAATCAAATAATCTTCATTGATGAATGTTCAATGATTAATGAAGAGCTTTTTACTTTCATTAATCAGAAATGTAAGCATTGTAAGATTGTCTATATAGGAGATAAGTACCAATTACCTCCAGTAAAAGAGAAGATAAGTCCTATTTATACCTGTGGGTATCCTGAAGTAGTTCTTAAACAACCCGTACGTAATGCAGGGAACCAAGCACTGGTAAATCTATGTACCCAACTTAAAGATACCTGTGAGACAGGTATATGGAATGATATACATAGTGTTCCTGGTTCAATAGAAGTTATTAAAGATGGTAATGAATGGCAAAAAATAATAGATAAAGAGTTTTTACATCAAGATGAAAATAAGAAAATCTTAGCTTATTCTAATAACTTAGTTACTAGTTATGCTGAATACATAATGCAATTAAGAGGTGAAACTGATTATCTTGTAGCTGGTTCTTGGTATACATCTAATGCTTACTACACGAACCAAGCAATAGAGAACCAGAAGCTACATATAGACTCTCCTGTACTAGTTAAAGAGGTTAATGACAATGTATCTGATAGCTATTATGAAATGTATAAACTTGATGTTGATAAATGGAAACCTTTACATGTTCTTTCTAAGATAAAAGTTTATTCACCTATTCTTAATAAGACTTGGTCTGATATTACTTTCAGTAAACCTGAATACTATCAACAATATATGAAGTCTCTTTATAAGACTTCTCCTCGTTTTTACTATGAAGTTTCTAATCAAACATTAGACTTACGTAAAGTAGAAGCATCTACTGTACATAAAGCTCAAGGTTCTACTTTAGATACTGTCTTTATTGATTTAGATGATATTAGTAAATGTACTCAAAAACATCTTACAGCTAAGTTACTTTATGTTGCAGCTTCTAGAGCCAGAAAGAAGATTATCTTCTTTGGCGAATTAGCTAAACGTTATGGAGTAACTGTCTCCTAGAGGTTATATGGATAATTTATTAGCTTTTATAAATGTAGTTCCTCATATCTTAAATAAGAAAGAAATAGAAGATTTATTTAAGAAATACCCACAAGCAAAGATTACTTACAGACATGACTCAGCAGATGGAATGATAGAGACAACTTTATCTCATAAAGACTTATTACTTAAAGTAAATAAGTACTGTGTAGAGTTGATTAAAGAATCTGATAGTGAATTGCTCTTTCATGGCTATTTAATTGAAGATTTATGGTGATTGTATGGACTACTATTACTTACCAGTAAAAGAGATTAGTGACAAGATAGATAACAGTCTGTTTGCTCCTGTGAGAGATCTCATAAACGAAATGAAAGCAGACTTAATTAGAGCTAATAATGAAGTTATCCATAAAGAAGCTAAAGGATTTAGGCATTTATCTCAATTCTTTACATTAGAAGACATTGGTTCAGAAGTCTATAGTCTACCTTTCTTAGATACCAGTCTATTTGATAAATTTACTGACTATCTTTCTTTCGTGAAAGAATGGGAAAGAAAGGAACTATATGTAAGTCAGTTTATTAGAAAGGTTTTGCTTAAAGCAATAGCACCTAAATTTATTGATACTGAAGACCATTCTGGGTATATAGACTTAGGTAGTGTATTACCCTTATATTTATTACAAATAGCTAACTTACAGCATGCTCATAATGATTATGAAGAAGATATAAGCTTACATAGTGAATGGGCTAAAATCACACCTATCATTAATGAAATGCAAGCAATGAAGATGGTAACAGCTCAATGAAGATATTATTTCTTATGCCTCAAGGAGCCAGAGAGCAAGATATTAAGACTCATTACATTAACTTACTGGCTCCTAATACTGAATTTGAAGTTAAATTTTTACCAAGACTATCTAAGTCTGAGAAGACTTCTTTAGCTGATTTAAGACAGATAATTAAAGAAGATTTTCAGTCCTATATAGATGAAGCAAATATTACTATTATTAGTGAAGCTACTTGGTTCCAAGCTATCTATAAGAACTGTAAACCCGCTCAGTTACTTGGGTATAAACTTACTGATAGTAAAAATAATGTACTATTCTTTGCCCCTAATCCTTTTTCTTTGTTATATGACACAACTGTACCTAACAAGATAATGCAAGTAATGACAGCAGTGAATAATGAACTTCTTGGTTCATATAAAGAACCAGGTAAAGACATTATTCATACTGCTCATTACTGTAGAGATCCCATGGAGGTAATGATAGAACTGGACAAACTTACTAAATATCCCATTCTTACTTGTGATATAGAGACTAAAAGTCTTTGTCATATAGATGCTGGTTTAGTAAGTATTGCCTTTGCTTGGAATAAACATGAAGGTTCTGCTCTATACATAAACAACGATAAAGGTCTTTACCCTATTCTTAAAGACTTCTTTAAAGAATACAGGGGTAAGTTAATCTTTCATAACATCTCATTTGATGTCTATGTACTTATATATGACTTGTTTATGGAAAATCCTTTAGATTATGAAGGTCTGTTAGAAGGTTTACAAGTATTCTTAACAGAGCATGAATGGGAAGATACTAAACTTATTACTTATCTTGCTACTAACTCTGCTGATGGTAATACATTAGGGCTTAAGCCTAATACTCAAGAATATTCTGGTAACTATGCTATTGAAGAAATTAATGATATTGATTCTATAGATGTAGATAGATTACTTAAATACAATCTTATTGATGTACTCAGTACTTGGTACTTATATGAAAAGTACTATGACAAGATGGTACATGATCAACAGAAAGATATCTATTACAAGCTATTTCAACCAGCAGTTAAAGACTTGATTCAGATGCAGCTAGTAGGTATGCCTCTGGATATGAACCAAGTAAAGAAGACTAAAGCAGAACTTCAAGCTGATAGTGATAATGCTATCAACAACATTATGAAATTAAAGATAATTAAAGACTTTGAACGTAAGCTTAATGAAGATTGGGTAACTATGAAGAATAGTGTACTCAAGAAGAAGAAAGTAAGCTTTGCTGATGCTCATGAAGTCTTTAATCCTCGTAGTGCTATTCAGTTAAGAGAACTCTTATATGAAGTTCTTAAGTTACCTGTACTTAAGAAGACTAAGAAAGGAGGAGAAGCTGTAGATGGTGAAACCTTTAAAGATTTGCTATCTCATACAACTGAGAATAGTGAACCAAGAATCCTATTAGAGAATCTTATAGCTTATAAAGAAGTAGATAAGATTCTATCTTCTTTTATACCTGCTTTTGAGAAAGCTACTCCTTGCAATGGTTGGCATTATTTATATGGTCACTTTAACTTAGGAGGAACTGTATCAGGTAGATTAAGTAGTAGTGATCCTAATTTACAGAACATTCCTGCTACTGGCAGTAAATATGCCCATTTAATTAAAGAGTGTTTTAAAGCTCCCCCTGGATGGTTAATGATAGGTTTGGATTTTAATGCACTTGAAGCACATATTGATGCTTTAGTTACAAAAGATCCAGCTAAATTAGCTGTATACATGTATGGATATGATTCTCATATGTATAACGCTATACATTATTGGAAAGAAAGGTGTAAGGACATCATACTGCTTCCTGAAGATAGTGGAAAAAACAAATTTAAATGTACACTTAATGGACAAGTGTATTATTTAGATGAAGGAGAGCAAATTGAACTACCCGACGGTACAATCACAACAATTGAACAAGCCTTTAAACTTTTACCCAATTAAAGGAAAACCTGAATATTTAATTACAAAAGAAGGAATAGTTCTTTCTTTGCGAACTAATAAGTTATTACGTTGGCATAAAGAATGTTCAGGTTATTTAAGTGTACCTATTCGTAATGGTAAAGCTCATTACATGTTTTTACACAGACTTTTAGCAGAAATGTTTATCCCTAATCCTAAAAATCTTCCTGAAGTAAATCATATAGATGGTAATAAAGAAAACAATTCTTTAGATAATTTAGAGTGGGTTACTGGTAGCGAAAATATACGTCATGCTTTTACACACGATTTGTGTGTAACAGGCAATGCAGTTAATTATTCTGAACTAGATTTAATTGTTAATCGTTTGTTGCATGAACCAAAAACTACTTGGAGCAGTTTACAGAAAGAATTTGGGGTATCCGATGCCAGCACTATACGAAAACTGGTTAAACGTGATTTAGAAAGAAGAGGTTTAATTTCTCTTTGGAATCAATTAGTGCAAAAAGTAAATGAAAAAGCTCGTAATGTTACAAGGAAACAAGTAAGAGTTACAGCTCCTGATGGAACAGAAACTTTCTTTAAATCTCAAGTAGAAGCTGCTAGATGGTTAGGTGTATGTCCTGCTACTGTATGTGTTGCCATAAAACAAGAGACTTTGTGTGTGGGGTATAAAATAGAACGTGTTAAAACTAACTAAAGAAGCAACTATTCAAAAACTCTCTGCTATAGAATATAACAGAGAAATTCTTGAATATGCTAAGAAAAAATATAAACCATTAAGACAAGCAAGTAAAAGAGTTACCTTTGCTTTGCAATATGGTGGTACTGAATCAACTTTAGAAAAAAAGAGTGGTTTTTCTAAAGAGGAAGCTGAAAGTATTGTAAATAATTATAAAAAACTTTATCACATTTCTGAAGAAGAAAAAGCTAAACACATACAACAAGCTACTGTTACTGGTTACGTTACTGGTGCTTTTGGTTTAAGAATTAGAACGCCAATATTACAAAAAACTATGTATAACAGTAAATGTATGTCTAATGAAGCTGAAGCTGAGAAACGTACAGCATCTAATGCTAGATTTCAAAGTTTTGGTCTCCTAAATACTAGAAGTGGAATTGCTTTTAACTCCAGTGTTAGGTACAACCCAGATAAGAAGATAAAACTTGGAATCAGACCTATCTGTCAGATTCATGATGCTCAGTACTTCATGATAAAAGACGATCCTGATGTTTTCTTATACTGTAATGAAGGGCTTGTTAAAGAAGATTCTTGGCAAGAACTTGAAGAGATTAAGCATCCTGATGTTCACCTTGGTGGTGAGCTTAGTATCTTCTATCCTTCCTGGGGAGATGAACTAGTAATTCCTAATCATATATCTAAGGAGGATTTACTAAAACTGGTTGATAAATATTTGGAAACTCTCTAAAAATACTCTGAAAAGCAGGAACCCAGTACATAGTACTGGGTTTTCTGTTATGGGTTTGTTACATGGAAGATAGATAGTTTACTAAGAGTAATCTACTACTAGCAGTAATAAATTATTTAAAAGTTGTTGCAATACTGTAAGTAATTGGTAATATAATTAGCCATACACGTAATGTAACGATAGTTACCTTACTATTAGAGAGACATCATGTTGAAAGTACATTTCTATAACATAGTGATCACACTAGCTGTAATCACAGCATATTTTGTTTTAGTAAATTTACTGGAATATTAGGAGAAATAATGATTAGCTTTTACACGTATAGAGGGAACTACTTACCAAGAACTCCTGAAATCTTATTAGCTGAGTTTAGGAACCAAATAGTACAGACTGTAGGAGAAGACAGAGAAAGCTTAGCTATTGCTTGCTCTACACCTGATAAGTTTGGAAAAATATGTAACTTAACTAATGATCAGGTTTCTGTTCTGGTTAAGTTTGCTAAAAATCAGAAAGTAGCTTGGCAGATAGTACTTATGACTCTTGGTTCAGATTTACAGACTAAAGTTGATGTAGTCTTAGGATATGATTTCCCAAGATACATTAAGTCATTTTTACTAAGACTAAATATACCTACCTTTGATTTAGTTGAACCAGATAATCTGGAATTAGCTAAGAAAGCTCTCTTAACTAAAGAAGATGGTATGACTCCTGATAAACTAGTAGAGCATATCATTCAGAGTAAACCTCGTAGATTTACTAGTGATGTAGTTAAGTACGATCAAAAGAATAATAAATTCTACTTTGAAGAAAAGTTAGAATAATCCTCTTCATATAGTAGCCTCCAAATAAAGCCAGATAGAAATATCTGGCTTTTCTTTTTGTCTGTACCCCTTATTTTACTAATAGTAAATACTTACTGTAAGTAATTGATCTTTTATTTATTTTTTAGAAAAGCTGATAAACTCCTCTTACATTAAATTGATGGTAAAAATATATGATTATTGCTAATAACAAGAACCTTCCTTTTGTACTTCAAGTATGGCTAGCAGCAGATAATTATGACTATCAAGCAGGAGAGAAGTACATCAGTGCTACAACTCTCTTAAAGTCTCCAAGAGAAATAATCCTTACAAGACGAATAGATACATCTAATCTTACTTACGATATAGAAGACTCAATAGCAAGAACATTAGGAGATTCTATTCATGCAGGAATAGAGAATGCTTGGCTCAATAATTTACCTCAAGCTCTTAAGGTATTGGGTCAAGATAAGATAGCTAAGCTATTTACTGTTAACCCCTCAGATAAAGAAGATCTCACAGATAAGATACCTGTATATATAGAACAAAGAGCTACTAAAGAATTAGATGGATTTACCATAGGAGGTAAATTCGATTTTGTAGCTGATGGTGTCTTACATGACTTTAAAACTACCAGTGTATATACCTATATACATGGTGATAGAGCAGATGACTATATTAAACAAGGTAGTATTTATCGTTGGTTGAACCAAGATAAGATTACTGAAGACATTATTCGTATCTGCTATATCTTTACTGATTGGTCTAAAGCAGAAGCTAATCGTAATCCTTCTTATCCTCAGTGCAGATGTGTTGCACAAGAATACAAACTACTTTCAGTAAAAGAGACTGAATCTTTACTTAAAGAAAAACTTTCTATTCTAAATCGCTATTGGGATAAACCTGATAGTGAAATTCCTGAATGTACTAATGATGAGCTTTGGCTCAGTAAAACTCAGTACAAGTATTATTCAAATCCTGACAATACCAGAGCTACTAAAAACTTTGAAGTCTATGGTGATGCTATTGCATTCCAAAAGAGCAGAGGTGGAAAAGGAATTGTAGTAACTGTTCCGGGTGCTCCACAGCATTGTAACTATTGCAATGCAGCTCCTATATGTCAACAAAGAAAGAGACTCTGCAAGGATTAAAAATGACTCAAATAATAGATACATCTCAATATAAACATCATCCAGCAATTGAACAATTAACAAACTTACTTTGTAATAGAACTCAGAATTTCGATCAACCTTATTTCAGAGTAATAGTTGCATCTACTATCGCTAATCTAGCTTCTAATATGAGAGCAGTACTCTCTACTGAAGATAGAGGTGATATTCCAGTTAATTTGTATGCTCTTGCTTTGGCTCCTTCTGGCTATGGTAAAGGATATTCCATGTCTATTATGGAAGAACTTACTGCTGGTTTTAAGGATAGATTTATCCATGAAACTATGCCTCAGAGAGCATCTCAAGCATTAGAGAAGAGAGCTAATAGTAAAGCTGCAAGGAACCATACAGCTCCTGAAGAAGAGTTAGCAGGTCTTCAAAAGTATTATCAAGAATTAGGCGAATTTCCTTTTACTTTTAGTGAAGGTAATTCTCCAGCTTGTAAACAATTAAGGCAGAAGCTCTTATATGCTGAATGCGGAGCATTAAATCTAGTAATAGATGAGATTGGTTCTAACTTACTTGGTAATACAGAAATCCTTAATCTTTACCTTGAACTATATGATCAAGGTGTAACTAAGCAAAAACTTACTAAGAACACTAAAGATAGTGTTCGAGGAGAAGATATCTCTGGTAAGACTCCAGCTAATATGCTGTTATTTGGTACTCCAGTAAAGCTGTTAGATGGTGGAATAGTAGAAGATGCTTTCTATTCATTCTTAGCTACTGGCTATGCCAGAAGATTTTTATTTGCATATGGTAAGAAAGCTTCTCAGAAAGCTTATAACCAATACACTCCTACTGAAGCGTATGATAAGCTTATTGATAAAAGTAATTCCATTACTTTTGTTAATTGGAAACAACTCTTCTACTCATTAGCTGACCCTAGTTACTTAGACTGGAAAATAGTAGTTCCTAGAAATATCGGAATTAAGCTTATTGACTATAAGTTTAAGTGTGAAAAGGTAGCTGATAGCCTACCCTCAGGCGGGATAGAAGAGATACGTAAAGCAGAAATATCTCATAGATATTTTAGAGCTCTTAAGCTAGCTGGTTCATATGCTTTCTTAGATACAGCTACTGAGCTTACAGAAGAACACCTGAACCAAGCAATTAAACTTACTGAAGAATCAGGTCAAGACTTTGAACGTATCTTAGCAAGACCCAAGAACTATGAAAGATTAGCTAGACACATTGCTGACCAAAAGACTGAGCTTACTCATGCTGATTTGGTTGAGCAATTACCTTTCTATAAGACTAGTAATCAGTCTCGTAGAGAGATGATGGACTTAGCTAGATCATGGGGAATTAAGAACAATATCTTAATTAAGACAGTAGTTAATGATGGTATTGAGTTCTTCTCAGCAGATACCTTAAAACCTACTGACTTAAATCATCTTATTGTTAGTGCTAGTGATGATATTGCTTTCCATTATCAAGACTTTCCTATGTCTTGGTCTGATGTTACTACATTAGGAAATCAATTTTTACCTGGTACTGAAACTGATCCACAACCAGTTCATTGGATTAATCATCTTGTAAAAGATGGTCATAGATGTGATGACTGTATAGTTCCTGGTTTTAATTTAATAGTCTTAGATGTTGATGGAACACTCCCTATTAAGTCTTTCCAAGAAATGTTTAAAGACTATAAATATGCTTTGTATACAACTAAGAGATCTACTCCTGATTGTGAACGTTACAGAGTAATCCTTCCTATCAATTACATGCTTGAATTAACTAAAGAAGACTATAAAGAGTTCATTAATAATGTACTCAGTTATATGCCTTTTACTGTTGATTCTGCTGTGAACCAAAGAGCTCATAAGTGGCTTACTAATCCTAAAGCTGATTTGTATTCAAATGATGGAAAGCTATTTGATGCTTTACCTTTCATTCCTCATACAAAGAAGAATGAATCATTCTTAGCTTCTGAGGGAAAGATAGCTAACTTAGGTGCGTTAGAGAAATGGTTTACTCGTCAATTTACTGAAGGTAATAGAAATAACGTCTTATTTAAGTATGCAATGTGTCTCTTAGATGCAGGTAAAGATTATCCAACTATTGAACGTAGTGTTAAGTCTTTTAATGCAGCTCAAGAAAATAAGTTATCTGAAGATGAAGTAGAAACAACTGTATTAGTTGAGGTAGCAAGAAAATCATGCCAGATATAAATAATAAACTCTTATTGATTTGTGGTGTTAGTGGTACTGGTAAAAGCTTTAGTCTTAAGAATATTCCTGACCAAAAGAACTGGTGGTATTTGAATACTGAAGCAGGTAAAGCTTTACCTTATAAAAATAAGTTCCAAAGTTATGTAATTACTGACCCTTATGAAGTAATTGGTGCTTTGGAACAAGGTAAAGATGATCCAGATTGTCATGGAATTATTGTAGATTCTCTTACATTTTTAATGGATATGTTTGAGTCTACTCAGGTGCTTGTTGCGGGTGCTGATACTCGTAAACAATGGGCAGCTTACCAACAGTTCTTTAAAACAATGTTACAGAACAAAGTACCTTTGTTTAATAAACCTGTGTTCTTTACAGCTCATGTAATGGAAACACAAGATGAAAAGACATTGGATTGGAGAACCAGTGTACCTATTAAAGGAGCGTTAAAAGGTAATGGTGTTGAAGCTTACTTCAATAACATTATCTATACCAAGAAGATGAGTGTTAAGAAACTGGAGAAATATACAGAAGACAATAATCTTTTACATATTACTGATGAAGAAAGAGAACTTGGCTTTAAACACGTATTCCAAACCAGACTTACTGCTGACACTATTGGAGAACGTATTAGAGGTCCATATGAAATGTTCTCTAAACAAGAAACTTTTATTGATAACGATGTGAACCAAGTTCTAAATCGTATTGATGAATATTACGCTGAATAATTATTAACACTAACTAAAAGGAAATAATACAAATGGGTGTATTTGCTAATCTGAAACGTACTGCTGATATGGAAGAATCTAAGGATACTTTAGGTGGTTCTTATATTCTGGAATCTGGTGTTTATCCAGTAAAAGTAGTAACTGCTTATACTGATTTCTTTAAATCAGGTGCTCAGTTCATTAATGTGAAATTTGAAGTAGCAAAGCCTGATGGTTCTGCTCAGAACTTTAATGAGCGTTTTACTATTACTAATAAACAAGGTTCTATTTTCTATCTTGGTAAAGATGGTAAGAAACATGCTCTTCCTGGTTATGAAACTATGGACGATCTCTGCTTACTTACTACTGGTAAAACTCTTGCTGAACAGGATACTGAAAAGAAAGTTCTCAAGATTTGGAATCCAGCAGAAGGAGCAGAAGTAGGTACTGAAGTAGAGTGCCTTACTGATTTATTCGGTAAAAGTGTTCTTCTTGCTATTTTGAAAGTACGTCGTAATAAACAGGTAGCAGATGCTTCTGGTAAATATATTGATAGTAAAGATGAACAGTTATTGAACCAGACAGCAAAAGTATTTGATTCTGAATATAGAACTACTGTAGCAGAGATGCGTACTGCTGAACGTAATAATGTAGCTCCTGAAGCTAGTTTCATTAATAAGTGGCTTGAACGTAATGAGAATAAGACTCGTGATGAGTACAAAGAAGTAATTACTTCTCAAGCAGGATTTAGTGGAACTACTGGTTCAACTGGTTCTTCAGCTCAATCAAGGGTATTTGGTCGTAGAGCTGGTTAATGCTATCTCAAATAGATACAGATATAACTGAGACTTACAACATTACTGTACCAACTGTTGTGGGTCTCAGTAAAAATAAAAACTGGATCTTAAATCTAAATAACTATCGCAATGCTCATTATCAAATATTGAACAAAGCGAAAGTTAATTTTAAACACATAGTAAATAAGGAAATAAGCAAACTACCAGCATTCAAAAGGATAGATTCTATTGAATACATACTTTATAGGGATACTCACAGACATTGTGATGTAGCTAATGTGTGTTCAATAGTAGATAAGTTCTTTTGTGATGCTTTAGTTGAAGCTCAAAAGCTACCTGATGATAACTATGAGTTCTTAAAGACTATTAGTTATAAATGGGGTGGTGTAGCTGATTCTGCTTATGTAGACATAAAAATAACAGGTTTAATTGAAATGAAACTTAATCTTAATTTGACTCTTGAACAGCAGGACATTATTGAAGCAGTTAAAGCTTATGCCATTAAGCTTTATCCTCAGTATGAGAAGAGTATTTCTGCTACTAATGTTCGGCTTATTCCCTCTGATAAGGGAGTAGTTACTTGTGAACTTTCTTTTGACAACATTGAAGGGTCTGCACCTAAATCCAATAGCAACAGCTCTATTGGGAACAGGGTATCTGGCTCTGGAAATGTATCAAACAATAAGTCAGAACCAGCAACAAAGGAGGAGCCAGCAACTACAGAAACTAAGGTTGAAGCAAAGCCTGAAAATGAAGAAAAGAAAGAGAAAGAAGCTAATGAACCAAGAAAAAATATCTTCGCAAAAAGAGCCTCAGCAATATCTTCAGCTGATAGAACTGAACCAGCAGAATCAGATAATCCGGATAGTCAATATCCCAGCGATAATGTGGAATTAGAAACTCCAGCTAATATTGGAGCTTCTATTTTTGGTCGTAAGAAAGTCTGATTATTTATAGGAGGTAGAAATACCTCCTTTTAGTGAAAGTAAAACTATGTGCACTCGTTCTATTGAATTTGATATTAAAGATAAAAAGTTTCCTGATTTAGTTACTAGTTTAAGTGTATCTGGTAATAGTGAAACTAATATTACTAAGATTACTCTTAAAGATGATGTAACTCATATCAATACAGAATTAGATAAAGATACTCTCTATCAACTTTATATGTTCTTAGGTGAGATCTATGGAAGATTTTCTAAAGATAAGTAAAGATTACTTAAAGTAAATGATGATATGGCAACTGAAATTACTCAAAGCTTAATCTATGAATACATGTCTTATGGACTTACCTTAGAAGAAGCTACTGAATGTGCTAAAGAGGAAATTCATCATCGACTTAAGTATGAAGAGATTGGTCAAGCTGTATTAGATGACATCTTAGAACATGCAGAAGAATATAACAAAAAACAAGATGCTGCTAAGAAGTTATCTAGTTATCAAGAAACATTTAAAAAGAACACATATAAACAATATGTAAAAAGACGTTTAGATACTGATGATACTGATAAACCAGTAGGAAGGAAATATAACAATGCTAGACCTGTAATAGACCCAGATGGTGTGTATTACAGAACTACTGGAGAAATGTGCAAAGCATGGGGAGCTAAGTTACCTACATACTGTAATCGTATTACTAAAGGTTGGTGTATGTATGCAGCTCTTAATGGTAAACCAGAGGATAAATAAATGAACTTTAAGACTTCTTTCAGAGCAAATAACATGGAATATGAAATTGTTATTCCTGTTCCTATTACTGCTGATGATTGTTTTATCTCTATTGTAAGAAAAGACTCTCAAGAAGAAATGTTACGTGTTAATGCTCAGCATCTTGGTGAATTACCTGACTTAGCAGAAAAAGCAGCTAAGTTATTCCCTTGTCAGTCTGTTGATGATTTCATTCAGAAATATGCCAAGCAGTAATAGTACTTATATCAAATTAGTGAACCAGATAGACAGAATAGCAAAGATACAATCAGTTCTTCAGAAGCATATATATGATATGTATGACATTAAGAATAATGACTCTTGTAAGAAATGTGTGAACTATCTGGATTTATTAGAGCATGACTTGGCTCAAGCTAAAGTATGCTGTAACAGCGTATTAAGAGAATTAAAAAAGAAGAGGTAAAGATGTTTTTTACTTACAGTAAAAGAGAAATAGATAGTACCTACAATCACCTTAAGAAAATATTTGGTAGGTTATGGGATAGAGTAAGTGCATTAGAACAAGATAACCTTAAAAATGCTGTTACATGTATACAGGTTAAATTAGATGAATATGGTGTTCGACCTACTAAAGCTCACGCTACAGATGCAGGCTTTGATTTATATAGCCCTATTACTATTACTCGTAGTGATGTAATCCAATCTTGGTATGAGAAAAGAAATCTAGTTATTGCTACTGGAGTTCATCTCAATATTCCAGAAGGATTTGTAGGACTAATCTTACCGAGATCATCTTTAGCTCTTAAAGGTATTCCTGCTCTTACTGGTGTAATAGATGCAGGTTATCAGGGAGAAATTAAGATCACTTATCCTTTACCTGATTTATTTATGCATATGAATGCTAAGACAAGGAATAAAGATAGAGAAGTACCCAGTAAGCATATGCAAATAGGTGATACCAATATCTTTAATAAAGGAGACAGAATAGCTCAAATAGTTATCTTGCCTATTCCTTGTATAGCTTTAACCCAAGTAAATACCTTTGATGAAACTAGCGAGCGTGGTTCTAATGGTTTTGGGAGTACAGGTAAATGATTAATCCTGAAAAACCTATAGTAAAGCAATCTGAATTAGATCAATTTAATGATTGGAAAGCTCAATTAAATAAAAACTATCTTTGGGCTTATGAGAATGGTCTTAAACAAATATTTGGTGAAAGAGCTTATCAAGTTAAGACTAAACTTGAATTAGCAGACCTAGCTAATCAACTTTCTTATTTTTCTAGTCTTTGTACAGGACAATTTGTAATAGAAGATGATTACTATCCAAAGAACCAAGATAAATGACTTTGAGAATAAGAATAAGTTTCTTATAGATATGTTCTTAAATAAGTATATGACTCATGTGGTTCATTGCTTTGGTGAAGATGCTAAATACTTAGTTACTGAAAGTGATTTAGATACTTTAAGAACTGCTTTTCAAAGAGACTTATCTTTTCGTGGAAGACTTAATGTAATTATTAGAGAAGACAAATGATTGATAAATTACCTTTACTTCTATACTTTGCAGATATTTTATCTGGTTTAAGTTCTCTATTAGTAGCAATAATTGCAATATCTACTATTAGTCTTCTTGGTTCAGTTGCAGCTAAGATAAGTGTCTTTTGGTCTGGTTATGAGAGTGATATTAAGAAATATTACCCTCCATTAAATAAGTTCATCAAGACTTCTGTTGTGGCTTGGTTAATTGCAGTAATACTGCAAATTGCTCTACCAAGTAAAGGAACTATCTATGCCTACGCAGGAATAAACATTGCTAATACTGTCAGTAATAATCCTGTAGTAGAGAAGATAGAACGTTTAGTAAATAAGAAACTTGATGAAATGCTTGAAGAAGATAAAAGACAGAAATGAAAGCTAATCAATTAAAAAGACTCTTAATGTCATGTTCACCTAATATGGAAGTAGGTATCACAATCATGACTAAAGAAGGACCTCAATTCTGGGGAATAGAAGGTAGTGGACTATCTATCTTTAAGTCTCCAGATGGTTCTAAGTGTATGTCCTTATTTGAAGCTAGAAAGAATGATCCATATCCAGAAGGAGCAATAGTTAAGGGTATAGATATGTTATTTGATGACATACCTACTGACCCAGATAGCATCTTAACTGAGCTTAAAGCTCGATTTGATGTAACTCCTCATGTAACTGGCAAGAAACCAGAAGACCTTACAGATGATGAACTTACAGACATTATGTTTGAAGCTATTCATAAAGAGATGGGTGATTTAATAAGACTGAATAATAATTTACTTGTTTATGTAAAGAATAAATATAAGAAACAAAAGAAGTATTGGGTTGAGGTTCAAAACAAATGACTTATAAACCCAGCACTATAAGAAAAGCATACAGGTTACTTCAAGAAGTTTTTGATGAATTTGACAAAAAACGGTTCGATATTCTTGTAAAGCTAATGGGGTATGACGATGCTTCTATATATGCAGATCACATACAGTGCCCTAATGATTTTCTTAAATATATGAAAAAAGTTTCATCAAATAACGATTATTTTAAGTATGAACAAATTTGGCAAGAAGAAGAAAAGGTTTTAAAGGGGATTAAAAATGAAAAAGTGTCATGATCATTTAGGTAATAAATTTCCCTCTAAATCTGCATTATGCAGACATTACAACATTTCAATTGTTTTACTAACGAATAGACTTGATCAAGGATGGTCTTTAGAAAAAGCTCTTACTACACCTATAAACCCAGTAGGAAATATAGGAAGCATTTGTAAAGATCATTTAGGTAATCAATTTAATACCATTAAAGAGATGTGTGCTCATTATGGTGTTTCTTATATTTGTTTCTATAACAGAATGAAAAGAGGTTATGGCTTAAAAACAGCTTTAACTGCACCTAAACAACGTGGTTGTAGAAAAACATATACACCTTACAAAATAAGAAGCACATATAATGCACTTCAAAAACTCTTTGTAAGATTTGATAACAAACGCTTTGATATATTAAAAAAGTTACTTGGAAACGATTTAGCTTCTGTATATGCAGATTGTATTAACTGTCCTGATGATTTTCTTAAGTATATGAAACAGATAGAACAAGATAAAAATCATGCTAGTTATGAACAAGTTTGGAAAGAAGAAGAGAATTTTTTAAATGAACTTAAAAGCAAAGAAGCTTAGAGAAGAAGAGGATTTACCTTCAATAAGTTATACCTATTTACTGGAAGAAGTAGATTATCTTGATAATGCTTATAGTAAATATAAGATGCAGAGAGATTCTGTCTTCGATGACTTATTTGGTACTGCTCCTAGTCAACATATGGAAGATAAGGAAGAAGAAGTCTTTACTGGATATGACTTGCTTAAGTATATGGAATACTTACAAGATAATGGCTATATAGACATAGTTGATGATAGAGAAGAGTGGGAAAAGTAGTGAATGCACTTGTCTTTTTAATGGCGATGATAATGTTTGCTGTTACGGTAGCAATTGGTATTAGCGTGATAAAAGACTTAATCAGATAATCAAGGAGAAAAGGAAAGATGATTGGATTAAACGAGTTTAAAGGCTACAAACTCAGACCGTTTAAAGATATATCGGAATTTTGGGAAAAGTCAGAAGTAAGTCCTTTTAGATGCAATTTTATCACCATTGCCAAAAGGGAAGATTTTAAGAAAGGAAAAACAGTTTCAACCAAAGGATACACGCTTGATGAGTTTGTAAACTTTGCAAAAAAGGTAGGTTTCAAAAAACTGTTTGATGAATACGTTTATTTTTGTCAACGCTCATACGAGTTTATACCGTTTGCACTTTTGGATTTAAGTAAAGAGACAAAAGAAAAATGATTAGACCTTATAAAAATATTGATGAATTCTTAGATAGAACCAAGATAAAACTTGGTTCTACTTTTTTCTTTTATAAGCTAAAAAATGATGACTATATTAGACAAGTAATGCTTATAGGTACTGAAGAGAAGACTAATTCAGTATGTTTTAGTGGTTCTTGGTATACCTTAGAACACCTTTCTAATGGTTATATGCTTAGTCTTGATGGTAAAACATATAGTTCTATAGGTGTAGTAGAACAAGATCCAGCTCAAGTACAATTTCATGTTGGTGAGTACTATGGATTAACTGGTTCAGATTCTGTATGGAAAGTAACTGCTAGATATGAAGATAATGGTAATACTTATGTAGTTTTTTCTAATGAGTTTACTGAGAAAATACTAATAGATAACTCAACAGATGATGAACCAAGTACTGAGTATATAGAGAGTAAGTATGGATATATCTATGCTAATAATAGACATTATGTAGCTGGTGGTTAGCAAAGTGTAAAAGTCTCTGGGACTTGATTTATATATTTTTCATAAATTTTACTTTCAGTAAAAAATAGAAATTGAAACCGTTGCACCTTGCCAACGGTTTTATTATATAGGAACCAAGAATAAATGCAATTAATAGATTTACTTCAAGTAATTTCAGGAAACATTATTGTAGTTGTTAATAAGAAGGACAGTACTACCCCTATAGAGAAAATAGAACTTCCTTCTGATACTTCTTATTTAGTAAAACGTAGAACTTGTCAGCCTTATTGTTTTTATGATGTAATTAACATTTATACTATGTGTGATCAAAATGTAACAATAGTACAAGTAAAACAGTTTTATAACGAATGAAAGACTTATTAGTTTTAGTAATCTATTTCATCTTGCTCATTAGTTTTCTAATGGGCATTGTTGTAATAGTAATACATGAGAAATGGAGTTGGACTTATATAATAGTTGGTTTATTATTAATTGGTTCAATTAACATGACGGTACATATCAAATGAAGAATACAGATTTAGTTTCACTAAAGAAATCACACTATGAATCTGCTAAGAAACAGTTAAATAAGATTAATAAAGAATACATTAAAGAAGTTAACTCTACTATTACTGGTCTTGTTGGTAAGAAAGTTTCTATAAGAACATTTGATGTATCAAGTGATGTTATGTCTATGTTCTCATTAGATAACATTCTTGATTCATGTCTTACAGATTATGAGATATTAGCTGATGAATAAAGCACAAATACGAAAAGCTAATAAGAGAGATAAGTTTAACTTTACTGCTTTTATGTATAACGGTAAGGAATACAACAGTTATGGTGAATTAGCTAGAGACTATGGTGTAAATCCTTCTACATTCTATTACCGTATACGTAGAGGGTATTCATTATCAGATGCTTTAAAGCCTTCTCAGTATCCTGAAAGAAAAACATTAATAGCTCCTGATGGTAAACAATACCCAACTATAGCTGCAATGGCTAGAGCATACAAATTATCTAGAACAAACTTAAGTGCAAGACTTCATAGAGGTTTGTCTATAGAAGAAGCTTTAGTTGATAGCTATAAATTGAAAGCTGTGTGTGATCACAAAGGTATTCAATACAAGTCTATTACTGATATGTGCAATGCTTATGGCATTAACAGAACCACATACATTAGCAGAATAGTCTACGGTAAGACTAAAGAACAAGCATTAACTATTCCTGTTGGAGCAGGTAAAAAACATGAAAAAGATATATGAATGCATAGGATTCTTACAGAAAGCTAAGAAGCTTAAACCAGAATATGATGCTGGTATAGATAACGATATAGTAAACCACCCTAAGCACTATGAAGCGGCAGCAGTAAATGCTAGGTTTGAACCAATAGACCTAGCTAGATGGTATAGCTTTGCTATAGGAAATGCTATTAAGTATATTCTTAGAGCTCCTTATAAAGAGCATGAGAAGTTAGACTTAGAGAAAGCTAGGTTCTATCTTAATGATTGGCTTGACTTTACTAGCAGAGACTGTGAGTGTAAAGAACTATCTTCTGCAAGACATGTACAAGATAAATCAGCATTACTTGTTAGTATTATCTGCTTTAAAGCTGCTAATAAATACTTGGCTCTATTGTTTGATGAGAATGCTGAGATCACTACAAAGAGTGTTAAAGCTTGCCTTGAAGCAGTAGATAGCAAGATAAAAGAATTAGAACACAAATAAAGTAAAGGCTTGGCTCATTTAAGAACCAAGCCTTGTTTGTACTTACACACATAGAAGGACATAGTGCATAGACATTATATACCAAATTCAATGAATTAATCACTATGAACCAGTTAGAACCAGTATTTCTTAATAGAGTACGTAACTATGTATCTCAAGGATATAGCTATGAACTAGCTTATAAGTATGCTTGTGAAGAAGCAGAAATAGAAGCAATAGAAGACAAAATAGCAGAAAAGCAACTTAATTGGGCTAAGAAAAGTATGAATAAATTAAGATTTTACAGGAAGTAATTATGAACTTTTTTCTTTTAGGTATGACAGTACTGTTCTTTCTAGGAGCTTTTCTCTTTACCCTAATCTTATTTGCTAATCTGCATAATGGTATTAGTAATACTAGATTTGACTGGTTCTTATCTATAGCTTATTGGTTAGCTACTCTAGTATTTGCACTAGAATACTGTGATATTATCTAATCACTTCTCCCAAGTCTCAAACTCATACTTAATCCCATTCTCACTATGTTCTTCTACCTTGGTTCTCTTGAAGTCTAAATCTTCAAATACTGGGAAGAATGTATCTGCATGTTCAGGAGTTACATGTACACGGGTTACATGTAGTACAGAAGCACTAAACAAGGCTTCATTGTAAAGACCTGAACCACCTATAATAAATACCTTATCTTTATTCTTACATAAATCTAGAGCAAGACTTAAGTTATTCATTACAAGAGCATATCTATTTAACCTTGAGTCATGATTATTCATAGTAGAACTAATGATGATGTTGTATCTATTAGGTAATACTTTACCTATAGACTCAAAAGTCTTTCTACCCATGATCACGGTATGCCCTGTAGTAAGCTCTTTGAAGTGCTTTAAATCTCCACTAAGATGCCAAGGTATCTTACCTTTTGAACCAATAGCATAGTTATCAGCTATTGCTACTATCATCTCTACTTTCATATTTACTCCTAATAAAAAGGGTAGCATTAAGCTACCCTTGTAAGTTACTTAGTTATTTAGAATAACAATCCAAGTAATGCAAAGAAAGGCATACTTGAGAATGAAGATACCAGTAAACCAGGTCCAATGGTATAGCCAAGTACACCTGCTTTACCTAATAAGCTGTCTGACAGAGGAGTAGGTAACCCTCCAGCAGATAAAGCTAGTGTAAGTAATGGATGCTCTTTTAAGTTTCTGAATGCAATCTTCATCATTCTTAACTTGAAGTTATAGAACCAGAGTAAACCATTTCTTTCTAAGAAATCTCTACCTCTTCCAGGTAATCTCTGATAATCAACAAACTCTTCAGAAATACGATTAAGAGCATCTTTAGAAGACCAGTTCTTACGTTCTACCAAGTCCTTATACAGTACTGCTTTACCTAAGAAGTCACCATACTGGTTAGTCTTCTCTAAGAGCTTATATAGTGAAGTATCTGGAGCTATAGCACCATAATGAACAATAGACCTATACAGCTGATTATCTGAAAGCTTATCAGCAGCAGCTATGATCTTGTCACCAATAGAACCACTAGTAAGGTCTAAATCTCTGCTGTTATTACCTAAGTCAGCAATAGAACTGAACTCTTTTGCTTTAAGTAATGGAGCAATAGACAAGTTATCAATAGCCTCAAGAATAACTTTCTTCTGAGCTTCTAACTGATGCTGTCTGTAGCCTAAAGTTTCACCAGCTAACTCTTGTTTTACTCTAAGTAATTCAGAGTTAAGTTTAGTGTACTGGTTCAATTCTTTAGTTACTCTAGGAATATAGGTAACAATGGTATGAAGAGGTACACCTTCAATAGCTAACTGTAATACGTTAGCTGCTAAGTTCATAGCAGGTACTGCCATAGTACGAATGATAATGTTGTTCTTGGCAGTATTAACAGCCATATGAACACCATTCTCAGTCATCTTCAGATACTTAAAGGCATTCTTACCTAAGACAGTCTCACAAGTACTTACAATAACATCTTGTACTGGTTTAGGTATTCTGGATTCACCAGTCCAAGAGTCAGTAATAGAAGCAGAATGGTAACCAATGATGTCATTGATTTCACTTCTGAGAACCATGAACTGATTAGAACCAGAAGCAGCTTTCATATAGTCTCTGAGTTCTTTAGGTATCATGTTAAGAACATTAGTAATGACTGGGTCATTAGTAATAGAGAACAAGTCTACATAAGCAGCTTTATCAGCAGAGCTGGCTTTCTCATACTTATCAACAAGAACGTCTACAGTCTTATGGTTAAACTCCTTAACCATATCTTCTTCAACATTACGACCTTCCTGTATACCTAATAACTGAGAGTAATCTTCTCTAGGAGTAAGGTACTTATTATTCTCAAGTAACTTGGGATCGAGTGTTCTCTCAAAGGCTACTACATCACCAGCTTGATTAAATACTGGTAGTAATTCCTCATCATGAGCTGAAGCATACTTACCCATATTCTTAAGAATATACTGTACTTCTTTGAAGTCAGTAATCATGCCAGCATTAGGTCTAAGACTTGAACCAGACATCAAGTTAATACCATTAGCAGTATTACCAGTGAACTGTAATGCTCCTGGATTGAATGGATTAGCATGGTTAAAGTTAGTATAGAAGACACCTAAATTAGTTCTATCTAAGTTAGAACCTTTATAAGGCTTAATGTACTTATACCCCATTCTCTCCATATCTTTACGGTTAGCCATAGGAGCTACCTTAAAGTTATGAGGAGTAGCATAAGAACTAGTAACAGAAGCTTTATACCAATTATTCTCACCTCTTCTTGAACCAAGAGCTTTATTCATACCTACTTCATACTGATTTTTAGCAGTATTAAGTAGCATCTTCATACCTTCTGGTTCTGATTTAAGTAATGAAGCTAATTCATTACGTTCTGAACTAGATAACATCTTAAGAGCATACAAAGAAGCTAATCTGTCACAAGCATCAATAAACTGCTTAGAAGGGTTAGGTACTTTTTTATCTGAACCAAGACCCTTAGCAATAGATAAAGGATTACGTAATAACATCTTACCTGCTTTACCAGTAAGCATATAAGTAGCTAATTGCTTACACTTATTGATACGATAAGAGTCTTGTATTTGGTTCTTAAGAGAAGCTATTTCTGCATCTACTTTGTCATTATTGGTAAGTAATGAAGTAAGTTCATTAGGATTAGCACTACTGTATAGAGTAGCTATTCCAGACCTACCAATAGTCTTAGTAAATCTCTTCCATTGTCTGTCAGTAGGTTGTTTATTGAACTTCTCTTTAATAGCTAAAGGAGCTTGTTCAAGAGCATTCTGACGAGTCTGCTGTACAGAGACTTTAGCCTTTCTAGCAGTTGCATAGAAATCATAACTATCAGGAGTAGCTCCAATAATGTCATGCATAAACTCTGTTACAAAGTGAGGAACCCACTTAGAGTTATTCATTCCGTTCTCAAAGAACTCAGGTAACTTAGCTAATTGCTCTTTAGTTTGTACACCAAACTTCTTAGCAACAGACATAGCTAAATTAGTAACAGTATTATCAATAAGACCATCTACTTTATCTATAGCTTTCTGTAAGAAGTTGGTCTTAGAAAAATCTTCTTCATCATTAGCCATACGAACCAGTAACTGAGATAGCTGTTCTTGCTGGTTCTTACTAGGAGTAATATCTCTAAGAGTGTTGATAGTCTCTAAAGCTTTGTTTGTAAAAGAGTTGAAGAGCTTATCAAAGTACAGATAATCATCAGTATTCTTTGTATTGGTTCTCTTCATACCAGACAATATCTTCTTAAAAGAGCTATCAGTCTGAGACAAAGCAAATACTACAGGAGTAATTAAATCAGGAGTTAAACTACCTTCATCAATACCCTGTAAGAACTTAACAATATTATTACCTCTATCAAGCTGAGACTGGTCTTTGACATCAGTACAGAAATCTTCAGCACTAAGTTTATCAAGTATCTGTTTGACAGCTTCAGATACATCTCCATAGAAAGGAGCTTTAACACCTTTCAGATAAGACAGAGCATTAACTACATTAGCAAATACTTTCTTATCACCCACATTGAGACCTAAGTTCTCAAGAGGAGTGATAACATTTCTAGTAATACTGAATTTATTGGGATCATCATTGTTCAACCTTTCTTTGAACAACTCAAAGTCAGTATTCTTCTTAAACTCTCTGAATAATGCTTCTCTACGATTAGCTGAGTCTTTAATAGACCTCATAGTAAATGCTTTCTTAACAGCATGAACCAAGCTATTAGATAGGTCAGTTAAGGTAGCTGTTTTACTGCTTCTTGGTTCAGCATTAAATTCAAAAGCTCCATCATTCTCACTACCTCTAGTATCATCATTAGGATTCTCAGTTTCTTTTAAGAAATTGACTTCATCCTCTTCATTGTTAAGTAGAGTAGGAGAAATATCCTTATTAGTGTCTTCATTAGTAACACTATTAAGAATAGCCATATTTGCATGGATAATATCCTGTACAGTAGCTGATTCAGGCTTCCAACCAAATAAATGACTAATGAACTTAGCAAAAGCACTTCTTACAGCAAAGATAAGATTCTTTAGAGTAAGAGCATCTTTGTAAGTATTCTGGGCTATATCTTGTACTGAACCAGTAGCATTAGCTTGAGCCAGTTTAGTAGTAAGGTCACTAATCTCAGCATCAGTCATAGTACCAAAGTAAGCTATGAACTCTTTCATCTTAGATGCTTCAGACATATTGCTATTAGCAACTTGCTGAACATAAGACTTAAGTTGAGTAAATTCACTAGGAATACTGTCTATATCAGTAGGAATAACTGCATCTACTTGAGCTTTAAGAGAAGCTAATCTCTCATAAGCTCTCATAGCTAAAGCAGTTCTTTGATGTCTTAGTTTATTACCAGGATTCTTAGCTCTATTAGCTTTCTTAGTGAAATCGGTAGAAGTAAATCCTTGATCAAACAACTTACCATAGTAACCAAGAGCTTTAACAGTAAGAGCATGGAATATCTCATGAGGTATTCTGGCTCCATTAGTTAAGTCTTCCTGATGCTTACTCATAATACCTGAAGGATTAGGTGTTACAGAGTAAATAGTATCAGTAGCTTCATCATAGAACTGCATACCAATAGTATCATCAGAAGCTACTCTATCTGCTTCAGCATCTACTGCATCAGTAGTACGTATAGGTAACTGGTTATCAGCTAACTTCTTATCAGAATTGTTCTTAATTATTCTCTCGTTATAAGCATCAATATCATCTTTATATTTAGCTTTAAGGGCATCAAGAGCTTCTTGTCTGGTTGAACCAGTAAAGGTAAGTATTTTAGTGTTCTTACCTATACCTTTCATATTAAAGGCATTAAAGAAGTTAGAGAGTCTGGTAGCAATACCATTAGTCTTATTAGATAAGAAGTTCTTTACTGAACCAGTATGAATATTCTTAGCATAAGACTTAGGTTTTACTGGTACTGGTTTATTAGTGTATTCAGGCTTATAGTCAGTACTTGCCTCTATTACACTAGCAAATCCACGAAGAATATCAGCTCTATCTTTAGACTTAGCTAAGAATGCTTTAGGAGTAGGGTTATTCTTCTGTAATGTAGTTAAATCAGCATTAGGAGAGTTCTCAGCTTCCATTGCTTGATTCCAAATAGAATCAATAGTAAATCCTTCTTTAGGAACCAGATGGAACTTAGCTAAAATAGCTTTAAATTCTTTCTTAGTAGGCTTAGCTACATATGGAGCATCATGACTTGCCATGTGATCATATGTTCCACCCATAAGATATTTAGCAGACTGTATTACAGATATATTGTGACTAATCTCCTTGGTTTCCTGAAGTTGAGCTTCAGCTACTTCACGAACCATTTCCTGAATATCATTACCTGACAGTGTTATAGGGTCACCATAGCTGTTATTAAACTCTTTAGTAAAGAAGTTAAGCATTTCTGCTAATTCACTTCTATACATACGAGCTAATGCCGCAGAAGGAGCTTCTTGTTTACCATCAATAGTCTGTAATTTTAAAACTCCTTTAGCAACTAAGTCGTTAAGTGCAAGAGTTAAATCATGAGATGCTTTAGAAACAAGAGGTAATTTACTAATAATCTCTGGATATGCTGTTTCAAATCTTTTATAAATATACTCTTTAGCAGCTTTTCTAAGTGCATAAGCACTTACAGATAAAGGAGCAAATAAGTCAGGAGTAAGAACATCTTTAGTCTTATACTTCTTTTCTTCTAGAGTAGCTGTCTCATAGAAAGGAGCATTCTTCTCTCTACACCATTTCTTAATAGCTTTGTTTCTATCTTCACGGAGATCATCATCGTAGTTAAGTAAAGCATTATTAAGACTAATAACAACATTGATACCAGCATCATTTAGAGTTCCTGGTTCAAGATTAAATGCTTTAGCTACAGCATCATAACCTTGCTTAATAGCGTTATCATCAGTTGCATTAGCAAGAGCCAGAATATCATTAGACTTATCTAAGAATGCTTCTATAGGATTACTTAAATCAGTCTTATATTGAATCTCATTAATGGTTTGACCATAGACATCCATATCACCTACAGCAGCATTACCACCATCAAAGATTAAGCTGGTTCTATAACCAATCTTAGGTAACAGCTCTATCATAGCTGTATTCATCATTGATGCATCACCAAGGCATATGGTAGCATTAGGAAGCATCTTAATACCAGGAGACTCTAGGTAAGTGTAACTGGGTGCTGAAGTTAACCCGTAACCATAGTTAATATTAGAAAGATTATTATCTCTTTCATATTGACCAAAACCACGAGCATTATAGACAGAACCACCAGCTAATTCATTAGAGGTCTTATGCTCTTCATATGCTATCTCTATGAGATTATCTTGCATAGAGATTACATTGTTATCAGCATTTTCTGTATTAGCTGAATTACCTAATACTTGATTAGCATACTCAACAGTAGAGTTCTTCTCTAAAGAAGAGAGTTTGCCAATAACAGCAATACTATTTACAGCAGTAGCTAATGCTGAAGTCTTCTGTAAGATACTTTGAGTAGGAGCTATATTATTTGCTCTAATAGTATCAGTAATAGCATTGAAAATAGGTCTACCATAAACAAACTTAACAGCATTTACAATAGCATCAGTAGTCTCAGCATCAAACTGTAAGCTTGATACATTTTGAGGTCTATCTTTATTAGATAAGAATGACTGCCAAGTAATGTTCTTAGGAGTGATCCAACCAGATTTACTCTTACTAAAGGTATTAGCAGTTTGAGTAGTTCTCTTAACTTTAGTAATACCTAAACTAGAAACTTCACCATCTTCATTGTAAGAAACCTTTAATTTGTACTGAGAAGTAACATTAAGAGCCGTAATGTATTCATCTAAAGCTTTTACATAGTCTTTCTCTGCAAGACCTTTAGTACCTTCAAACATAGCTTTAGCTACAAGTTCTTTAGTAACTTTCTCATTATTCTTCTTAGCTTTAGCTACAGCTCTCATTACCTTAGTATGCTTTTCATACATATCAGGTAAAATAGCTTTAACTTTACCACCACCAAGAATAAAGGTCTTTACAATACTAAGTAATCCAGCTCCGTACATACCTTTAGTACAAGGAGTTTTCATGAAATTACGAGTAATTTCAGGTTCTAACTGAGATTTAGGATACTCAAGTTGTCCTGATAACCTAAACAAGTCACTAACAGCTTTAATGTAGCTATCTTGAGTTACTGGTTTACCATCTTGGTCTTTAGCATTCTTATTAGGAGTATCTCTTGCAAGAGATTTAAGTAGTTTTGTTTGGTCATTAATGTATTGCTGAGCCAAGGAACCAGAAGCAGCATAAGCATCTTTTTTATCAGCAGGAGTATTGTCTTTAACAGCACCAGCACTCTTACCTGAAGTATCACCAAGACGCATATTACCCATATCCATGAGTTCTATAGCATGCTGAGCATTATCTTCATATCTTGAGTAACTAAGATTAGAAGTAAATAAGAACTGAGCATTAATAGTACCGTTAGTAGTACCATCAGCTTCACAGTAGATACTGGTAGTAAATTCTTTATCTCCGTTCTCAAGAGCTTGAACATACTTAGCTAAAGTCTGCATAGCATGTAAACCCATGTAATTCTGGTCTACAGCATCAAGACCAAGAGCTTTGCATTCATCATTAGAACTCATGAAGTTAGCTAATTCACTGTGAGCACTATGGACAGTATCTACAGTTACATGTTTACTATCATTAAGAGCCAAGAGATTCTGGAACATTTCAGGATAATCTTGGATAGCTTTAACTAATGATTCAAAAGCTTTTTTAGTCTTAGTAAAATTCTTTTTATTAAGGTGTCCACCGAAGTTCTGAATAATAGCTCTAGCAAGCTGTTCTTTAGCTTTCTTAGAACCTTTACCTTTAATAGGTACAGTATTCCAAGTAGACAACAAACCTTCACGAACCAGTTTATTAGCTATAGGACCATAAGACTCTAACTCTTGAATACGTCCTACAACAGTAATACCTAACTTATAACGCTTACGCATATTAGATAAGGTAGTACCAGCTTTATTAGCTTCCTCTTGCATCTGGTTCTTAATCTTAAAGAGATTATCAAATGCATTGGTGATTTCTAGGTTACTACCTTTCTTAGAAGTGAGATCGTTCTCATCCATAGTATCTGGGTCAGAAACGTCATTACCATAGAGCTCTAATAGACCTTCTTTACCAAGAGACTGATAAATATCAGTCATATCCTCATCTATCTTGTACTCTATCTTTTCGCACTCATCTCTAGCTTGTCTGATACGGTCAGGAAGTTTTTTATTACTATGTTCATAAGTATCATGAGATGAAGTATCATTAGGATTTGAACCAGCTACAAAGATTGCTCCAGTATCTTTCTCTCTAGTGTTACCAAGTAATCTGTCTAAACCTTCAGGTTGTTCAAGAGTATTGAACAGAGAAGAAATAACTTTACCGTTTTCCTGAGCCAAGGAGAATACTTTGATATGAGTATTCTCTGCCTCAAACTCAGTGTAGTCGATATCACCGTTATCTACTAAGGAAGCAATAGTTGCATTAGCTAAATCTTGTGCAAAGATACTCTTAGTAGTATTAGTAAGTCCTTTAGAGAAACTTAATCCTAAAGAACGACTGATATCTCTTGCTAAGTTATTAGTAAGAAGACTACTAGTACTGCCAGTAGTTATTTTGCTTAAGAACTCTCTTCCTACAGAATCACCTTTACTATTCTTAGCACTAAGAATAGTAGATAAATCCATACCAATACTCTCAGCTATGCGATCGTATGAGTTACCTCTGGAATTTTTATGCTGGTTAAAGTAGCTAATAGCATTAAGTAATATGTTAGTCGCTATATCCTGATTGACTACTGCTACTAATTTACCATCTTTGCCTTCATTGAATGACAATAGAGCCAGAGAAGGGAAATTATCATATAGAGTGTCTATTTCACTATCTGACATTTCAGATAAGGTATTCTTATCACAAAGAGCATTACGAGCATTCTGATAAGACAGAGTAGTATAACCATTACTACTTACAGTAATATAACCATTCTTATACAGAATAGAGTCTTTATCAAAGTCTATATGTACTGGTTTAGTCTTATTATTAGTAAGTACTTTATCTTGTAACTTATCACAGAAATTGTTGATAAGAGAGTTTTGAACATTAGTGTTCAAAGCATGATCTAACTCATTAGCATCTTTAGATGTTAAGTCTTTATAGTCTTTTTTATTAGTACTAAAGACTTCTGATAACTTAGCTCTAATGTCTTTAAGAGACTTAAACTTATCTTTCCTAAAGCCAAAGAGCTTATTACGTCTATTAGTAAGTCTATCAGTAGCAGACTGCTGTACTGGTTCAGATACTACCTTAGTAGTAATGTCCTGTACTGGTTCAGTTTTAGTTTCTACTTTAACTTCTGTAGTAGGTTTAGCTTCAACTTTTTTACCAGTAATTTCATCTCTAACAGTCTTAAGTAATCTACCTAAAGTATTAGAACCAGAATAGTTACCTTCATTGTCTTTAGTAGCACCCCAGAAGTTATCTTTACCAGAACCATCTATAAGATTGCTTTCACCAGTAGCTACTAATTTATCTTTAAGGTCTTGGTTCTTAAACTTCTCTCTAAGAATCTGACCCATTACTTTAGTCTTAGTGGCTACACCATTATTATCAGTAGCTTCCCAATCATCTTTAGGTTTAAGGGCATTTCCTAACTTTCTAGCATCTTCAGCAGAAAGGTTAGTAAACATATCTTTAATTTTAGGATCGGTTACTTTAGATGCTTGATAAGCTGCTTCGGCATTCTTATAAGTTTTACCTTCATAAGTAATAGGGGATTCATAATCATTACTTAAGAAAGTAGGTTTCTGATTATCATCTACAAATGAAGTAATATCTTTATCAGTAGGCTTATATCCCTTACTTTTAACTGGTTCAGGAGCTTTTTGTACAGAAACAGTCTGTTGTTGAGGAGCTACATTAGTCTGAGTATTTGAACCAGTAGAAGCTGTATTAGTAGCTACAGGCTGAGCAGCTTGAGTCTGCTGAGGCTGAACAGTAGCTTGAGTATTAGCCTGCTGTACTGGTTCAGTATTAGTACTCTCAGGTTTAATAGCTTCATTTGTATGAGATACATCATTAGTAGCTTTAGTGAAAGTAGCTTTCTTATTATGTTGGGATAAGTACTTGTTATACTCATTATTGATGAAGTCATCAGTAACAGTCATAGAAGTGTTGTCAGCTAAAGTTAAGTCTTTAGCATTAGGGAAATACATACTCTTAAGAGCATAGAACTGATTCTTAAGAATTTGAGCTTCTTTAAGCATCACTGCACCCAGTTCTATTGAACCAGCATGCATACCGCCTTCAGACATTTCCCAAGTACGAGTTTGAGGGTTATAGGTAGGATACTGAATGGTTTTAGGCATAATGCGTGCCTCACCTTTCTTAGTATTCTTATTAGCCTCAACATTTTCTGCTTTAGATTCTTTCCAAGCATTAAACTTATTTATCTGAGATTGAATGAAGTTACGATGATCAAGCATTGCTTGATATGCACCATCAGTATCACCATCCATAAGTCTTCTAGTAAGTTCAACATTCATTGAAGCAAAAGACTTACGATTAGTCAGAGCATCATCATAGATAGTTGTAAGTTTTTCATTACTTACATCATCTATACCTTTCCCTGCTTCGGAACCTCTAGTAAAATCTACTTTATCAGGTTTAACATTATGAACTTTGTCATACAGCTCTTTTTCAAAGGCTTTGTTCTGAGCATCTAATGCTTTAATCTTCTGATACTGTTTTTTACGATTCTGAACTTCTTTTAAAAAGAAGATACGTTCATTTTCATCTTTAATACTTTCAGCAGCTTTTTCAGCACCAACTATCTGGTCTTCTTTAAGTAATTTATTACGAACCAGATACTTATATGCTTCAACAGCTAAATTTACTTTCTTCTCTGCTTGCTCTTCAGTAAGAGAACTATCATTGTAAATAGCAGTGATATCTTTAGTAGCATTGGCTAAATCACTAGCAAAGTGGTTAGCATTAGATACAGCTCTCTGATATCTCTTATTTGAACCAAGCTTCTTATATGCAGCATAAGAATACTGAATAGCAGCTTTTTCTTTAGGATTACTTACTTGAGATAAGATATCCTCTTCAGATTGATTACTGAACATGCTGTCATGAAGTTCTTTAAGAGCAAATGCTTGATTAAGCATTGCAATCTTATCGCTATCGTCAAGCTCATCATTGCTGTAATTAAAGTTTTTTATAACTTCATTAGATAAACCCGTTAAAAGTGCAAGCTTATTGGTACCTTCTTTAATAGAATACCCAAGCTTATTACTAAGATTATTTGCTTCCTCTTTACTAAGAGTAGCTTTAGTAACATTGTTTACTTTATTAAGAGTATCTATAGTAGCTTCTTTAGATACAATTGAACTAGGATCTTTATAGTCAGGTTTAGTATCAGTAGTATCTGAAGCAGTCTGCTTAATGGCTTCAATAGCACTGTTAAGATTGTTACTATTACTGTTAATAGTATTGCTTAACTTATTCTCATAATGTTTCTGAGCCGCATTGATACCAGCATTAACACCTCTACCAACAGTATTACGTAGAGCACTCTTAACCATTGAAGGTGAACCAGCCATACCAGTACCAAGACCAGCTCCAGCCATACCTTCACCTATGTTGGTGCCAACACCTTCAAGCAAATCTTGTTTGTTATTGTAGGTATTCGCAGCAGCATAGTTGGAACCAAGCTGACCAAGACCTTCCATGCCTTCTTCAACAGTTTCTTTAGCAGTCTTTTTAATACTACCATTAATAAACTGACTAACAGGAGTTCTAATCCAAGCTTTATCAAGTAATTTACCCATAGGAGCTGTAATAGCGCCAGTAAGTAAAGTACTTCTATTAACAGCACTATTAGTTACTTCTCTCTTAGCTTGAGCTTCTGCTTCTGGTTCAGACATACCTTGAGCCAGATACTTAGCCTTCAAATCTCTATACATCTCTGAAGACTGAGTAAGTTCTTCATCAGACATACTATTAACTTCATTGTAAGTCTGTAAACCAGCTCCACCACCTTCTTGGAGTCCTACAGCAGTCATAGGATTAGTTAAGATACGTTCTAATGCACCTTCTTTAGCTTCATTCTTAAGAGCTTGTTTACCAACAGTAGAAGTAACTTTACCTGCTAAAGCATTCTCTATGCCTTGGTTCACAGAAGGAGCTAATCTTTCTAATGCTCCTTTACCAACTGAATTAGTAATAGCTGAGGTAGCTTTAGCAGCAGCCTTAGCGGCTGCTTTAGCACCTAAGTTATACCAACCCATGCCAACAAATGAACCAAGAGTATTAGCTGCTGAATCTAGTGCTGAAGTAGGGTCAGAAAGTACATTACCTAATGCTGACCAAGCATCTTTGGCTATACGGGCTGTTCCAGCTGAAATAGAGCTTTCACCATTAGCTATTGCTTCTTGATATTCCTGTTCATGCTGAGCTTCATCGAGCATATTCTTATACTCTTTGATTTCTCTAGCTTGTAAAGTTTTATTAGAAGTAAGTCTATCAGCTAATGATTGAACGCCATTAGAAAGTGCAGATAATGCTCCAGATACTATTTGGTCTGATTTACCATCAGTAACAGCATTAGCTACTCTACTAAGAGGATTAAGAGTATTAATAGCTTGACCAAGACCAATAGTACCTTGAAGAGCACCATTAACTAGACCTACAGCAGCATCTCCTAATATCTGCCCAGCAGAACGGTCTATTTGACTAGTAGCAATATCACCTACAGCTGAAGATCGAATATTACTATCTACAGCGTATGCTTGTTCACCATATTTAGCTACATTATCTGCTACACTTCTTGTAGCAAAATCTCGTTCAATATCATTAAGACCTGCTAATGATTTATTCTGTTGAGCTAAATAAACTTTTCTAGGATCTACTGCTTGAGTAATATCGCCAGTAGTTTGTTGTGCAGGCAAATTAGCTACTTGAGCCAATGCTCCTGCATTTTCAGGAATAGGAGCAAAAAATGAATTAGGGGAATTATCTGCCATATATGTACCTTAATTAGTGTATAAGACCATATCCAGCTGCTTTTTCTAATGCAGAAGCATTATTAGTGCTAGTAGGTTGTGTTGAAGTGTTATTTTGAGGTTGTGTTTTTGCTTCTTCCCAAGTAACACGACTATCAGCATTATAAAAACTACCTAACTTTTTAAAAGCATTTAATGCTTTTTGTCCTGCAATATAAGCGTATTTATTAGTATTCTCTGCATCTTCTTTTAACCACTTTTGATAAGTTTCGTCTTTAGGATTACTTCCCCAAGCAGTTAAATCTCGCATATGAGTGTTATAGTGTTTCATTGCTGTTTCTACAGCTGTTTCTACATCACCTAAATCATTCATCATTTCTTTACAACGGTTATAAGCATCTTTAGTTCGCTCATAACTAGTAGCAGCAGATCTATCATTTAATGCATCAAGAGTACTTGCTACGTCTGAATCTAAATACTCTAAGCCACCACCAATATCTGTATCCATTCCCCAATCAACAATTGTTGCATCATTTCTTGAGTTAGCACCAATAACAGTAGCAATCACTGCTGGAGTAAGATTTTTATATTCACCATTTAATTTATTGATAGTCCTAGTAACATCAGATAAGTATCTTGGCTCTAATCCATGTTTTTGAATAAAATCTTGTGCTACTTTTTCTACACCTGCTTCAGCATTTTTAACAGCATATTCAAGTCCTGAAGCACCACCTAATAAATAAGATTGTCTATTAAGTTCTTCTATAGCATTGTCTTTAATACTACCAATACTACTAATTAAATTAGTTAATTCTGGTTTACCCACAGTACCATTTAAAGCAGCGTTCATAGCTGCATTTATACCTTCCTTTTCTTGAGGAGTAGCTTTATATACAGCTCCTCCTTTATCGGGGGTTACACCATTATTAGGATCATTTGCAGTAAGTGCTCCTTGATCTTGAGGAGTAGTTTGTTGTTGAGTAGTATTAGTAGTAGAAGCTTGCGGATTAGTAGCACTAGCTACAGTAGGTGAGGTAAGGGCAGTAGCTACTCCTAAAGCAGCAGTAGCTTTTTTTACTTTCTCTAAACCTCTACGTATTGTTCCTGGTTGCCAAGGATATTTCTTATTACCCTGGCTATCTAACTCAAAGTATTTACCTTGCTCATCAATACCATGAGTCATTAGATAATCCCTACTTTCCTGTTTTTCTTTAAGAACAGAAGAAGCTTTCTTATTCTGATAATCTGAAGCATAGCGTTTAGCTAACAAATCAGCATTAGCTTCTGCATCACTATTACCTGAACCAGTTATAGGTTTAGTAACCGTATTATCCTGATACTCTTTTTCTAAGGTTTCATTAGATGGTAAAGGTATACCTGAAGCAGACATAATAGTATTACTATTATCTTGAGCAGGATTGTTCTGTTCAGGAGTAGCTTGCTGAGTAACTACTTGATTATCTTCAGGAGTATTAGCTACTGGTTCATAATTAAAACCATTAGAGTAGTTAATACCACTATTAAAAGGTTCAGGAGCATTCATTGCTAATGCTCCTGATGAATTAAAATCTGGAACCTCAAATCCTATTGTTTGTTTAAAAAAATTAGGATCTACAGTTTTTGCAGCTTGTAATGCTGAAAGCTCTGCTTTATTAGCTTTAGCTTGAGATTCCCTTACTTTATTAGCATTAATGGCTTTTTCTTCAGCTAATTGCTGTGGTTCTAATACTTGACCACCTCTATATTGAGTAAGAATAGAACCAGAATAAGTAGGTTGGGTTGGTTCTTGTCCTGAAACCATTGCAAGCAATGCTTGCATATTATCTTGAATACTCATTGTATTTACCAATTAAAATGTTTATTAGCATTAAGACCAAAATTATTAGATTTTTCAGAAGATGCAGATGTGGCTTGTTGAGTAGAAGTTGCTTGAGGAGTAATTGTATTTTGTTCTTTATATACCCCAACAGCATTAGGGCGATAAAGTGCATTACCCATAGTTTTATTTAAAAATTCCATTCCTTCTTTAGTTTTAAGTAAAGGAGTTACTAATTGAGGATTAGCATCAAAAACTTTCATAATTTGATATTGAATTCTTGATGGATCACTTTGCGTGTAATCAACACCTTTTTGAAGTTTTTGCATTAAATACCAAGAAGCAGAATTAGCATTCTGCATATCAAGTAAAGCTTGTCTTTGTAAAGCTAAAGCTCCACCTTGATTAGCTAAAGAACGTTGGGTATCTTTTTCTGCTTGTCCATTTAAACCAGCATACATTTCTTTAACTTCCCAAGGCATATCACCAAGATTCATACGAATTTGAGCTAGTTTTTCAGGATGACCTGCTTGTGCCTCATTTACTGCTTCAAGATATTGATTACCATTTTTATCTAAGTAATTATTAGCAGTCTCGGTTCTTCTTTGAATATAAGACCTACTGTAATTATTACCAATATCCTTAAGTCTATCTTGAGTTTGGTTAAGAGTATTAGCAGTAACATTACTAGTATCAATATCACCATTAGCTAATGCTTTAGCTAGACCATCAGGGTCATTGGAATACTTATTCAAAGCAGCAGAGTATCTTGCATCAGCATTCTCTTGAACCAATCCTCTAGCTAACCAAGGTAAGTTAGCTAATTTGTCATAGCTATTGTTAATAGCTTTGAAAGCATCTCCCATAGCACCTATAGTAGATGCAGTATTATCCTGTAATACAGGTAACTGACTATTACCTACTGAATATGGCATAAGACCTCCTTAGACTGCATTCTCACTACGCTTATAGTTCAAGTAAGAAGAATCTGCATTACCAGTTTGCCCTCTTGCTAATGAGTTATTTGTGATCTCATCGTTATAAGCAGAAGAATTACCTGTCTCAAATGCTGCTCTAGCTCTTAATCTATCAGCTAATGAAGTATTGTATTCTTTAAGTTTATTGTTATAGGTTTCATTGAATTGAGCATTCTGTTGAGCCATCTGGTCTTTAAGCATAGACATATACTTCTTTCCATTAAGGTATGAACCAATACCACTAAGAGCACCTAATCCTAATCCTACAGCACCTAGTACATTACCCATAGCATTAGAACCAAGGAAACCTTGATCATAAGGATTTTTTTTGTTAGCAATTTGCTGAATTTTAGCTACATTTCCTTCCAGATTTTTTTGGAAATTCTTAGCCCAATCAACATAGCTACTTGAACCAGAAGATACAGTAGCAGGGGTGGTGTAAGTTAGACCACTAGATGGTATTGAAGAAAAGTTGCTAAGGGTATTGTTTAGAGAGAATGAGTTTCCTATCCCATATCCTGTTGAACCAGTAATACCATTATTAGTATTACTAAGAAGATAACTATTAGAGCCAGTAGTATTGAGAATACTATCGGGATCATTAAAGGTGTAATTGGTAAGATAATTACCGCTGAAGTCGGGCATATAAACCTCTTTTACTATTAGTAGTTAAAAGGGAAGTTCAATATTATTTTGGTAGTCCTCGAAATCGGTAATATAAGATTTGTTTAAATCATAGAAATCAAGATCGAAGACTCGGTAAAAGAACGTGTCTGGATCTTCTGCTATGACTTGAGATGTGGAATTACTGTTAGTAGAAGAAGTAGTGTACGTACTGTTCACAATTATATCGGTAATGTTGTTGTTTTCTAATGAAGTAAGTTCATACATCTTTTGGGTTAAATCATTATTTAGTTTTTCTTGTTCTTTAACTTGATTAGCATAATCATTTTGAAGATTGTTCAATTTATTTTGTTGGAAAGATGTTGCTAATTGACTACCTTGTTCAATAATAGATTTGGTTAAAGTAGTGTAGCCTTCCCATGTATTCATAGCTTCCCAAAAACCACTAGAACCTGCTCCAATCATTCCAGTAGAATAAGAAAGATATACAGTTGCTACTATAGCGGCTACAGTACCAATTATTTGTCCTAACGCACCACCTATAAATTTATTAGCAGCAGCTGAAATTAATTTTGCTATTAAGGCAACAAGTATTGCTTTACCAACAGCAATAGCAATAGCAGATAAAGTAGCAGCTAAAGCTGCACCACCTGCAACAGCGGCAGTACCAGCAGCACCTGCTGAAGCAGCCGCTCCTACAGCACTAGCAGACGATGAACCAGCTCCCCAAGTAACAATAGTTATAATAATAACAATAATAATTAAAACTATTAAAAATATACCTGTTTGGTACCATTTAAGTTTGATGGTTTTTTGTTCATATCCTGCAATAAGAACATTATGACAAACTTGTAATAATCCCGTTTGCCTATACCAACCCATGGACTCTAATGCACCACGTGCTATAGGGATAATAATAGGAGCAAATCCAGCGTTCTTTTCGTTAGCAAGCGATTCCTGGATTTCTTCTGTCCATTTACGTTGAAGAGAGGATTTTAAGTAGTAAACAAGAGGGGCACCTTTAACTAAGTGCCAGAATATAAAATTGTTTACTAATACCTTTTCATATAAATTTTCTGTAATTTTGTAATAAAAAGCTAATTGAGTAGAGTTGCCACTACCTTGCCCTAAGGTAAATTTATTTTGTTTTACTAATTCATCATATTCTTCATCAGATAAATCAGGGTAATTTTCTCTAGACATATCAAATGACTGGGATGGTATAGTGTCATATGATGTCATAGGAATAAAATTATTATAATTAAAGTCAGTAAGTTTACCCTTCCATTGAAATGATGTAGAGTCATCTGGTTCAGTTGTAGAGAGTTTAATGACTCTCTTATAATGGTGTATTTTGCAATCTACAGGACATTCTCCTGTCAAAAGACTGTAATATACTTGAAACTTATATTGAACATGAAAATCAGTTTTTACTGAGTTATCCTCAGCACGCATCATTAGGTGTATTTGTGTACCTGTTAAACCAGTACCACCAAAATTTACTGCTAACCATTTAAAAAAATGGAATAAATATTCGTTTGAATAGTCTTCATCTACATTTATTGGCACAGATGGCCAATAATAAATCATTTTTACACCACTACTATCACCAGAAGATGATTTAAAACTTTCTACAAAATCATCCCAATGGGATAAGGGTTTATCTGTTATTTTTTTATAAGCTTTACGCTCAATTTTATAGAATTCTCCCCAATTTTTAGAGCAATACTCTTCATTTGCCATTACAGGTAAAAAGGGACAAAATCTCTCATAAAGTGTTTTAGTATTATTTAATATTGTGTCTAAATAGACATTACCAGAACCAAGTAAGTAGTTATCTTCATACGTTTCTGTTTTATGAAGAAGTTCTTCTGTAGAGCTATTGGATGAACTTGCTCCTTCATCTTCTGTAGATGAAATTAGTTCATTATCTTTATATTTTTCTTCTACTAAATATTCAGTATTTATTGTAGAAATTGTTTTAGTTCTAGTTGTTTCTACAAAAGTAGATGCTATTAAAACTTTTTTAGAAGAATCTGCTTCTTTATTGGTAATAATAATAGCTTTACCAAAAATCCAGACACCATGCGATTCTGCATTAAGTAGTTTTGGTTCTTCTGGTTCACTGCTATCTGAGTCAGTAGAGTCATCTGTTTCAGACTTTTGCTCTTCATATGTACGATTACAATAAGCTTGAACAAATAGCCCAATATTTACAGTTTGTATAGAAGCTTCATCAGTATTTAAATTTAATACTGTAATAGGGTCATCAATAACATCTTGTTTGATCTTAGCTAAGTTAGTAACTTCTTGTTTAAAGACATCTGAACCAGTAAGAGGGACTTCTGTAATAATTTCCTCTCCTTTATCATTAAGGTCTTTTTTAATAGTAGCTAAATCTTCAGTATTTATAGCTGTATTTAGTGCTAGTAATACTGTACCAGTTATGGTTACTTCTACATCTTTAGATGCTTTATCATCTAATACTATGATTGTTACAGATTTAGTGCTAGTAATTAGAGAATCGTTTAGCTTTTCTACAAAAGTATCTGTATATAAATTTATTGTACTTGGGTCGATTAGTTTTACTAATTCAGGATACTCTGTTTTAAACAAATTATTTATAGCTAAGTACCCAGTATTAGATCCTTGATAATAGGAATCAACCCTTAAATTAGATATAGTACTGTCAGAAGTTTTAATAATCTTTTTGGTTATAGTGTATCTGACAGTTTTAATAACATGTTCACCACTAACATAACTAGATATTTGTTTAGCAGATTCAGTTATTATTTCTGGTTCAGTACTAACTTCCACAAAAGAAGATGGGAAAACTATATTAGAAAGGTAGGTGGAATATTCATTAGAATTGGAAAAAGCTTCACCTTTTAGACCAGAAGTTTCCCATTTTAATAAATTTGTATAACCTTTATTATAAGTATAGTCAATAAAATTACGGAGCTTTATTCCAGCTCCTGTTTCAAGATTGTTTTTAAAAGAATCTCCTAAATCATCATTATTGATGATAGCAGATACTGAAACAGTAGTAAGAAGTTTTTCTACCTCTCCATTTAATAAGTTCTGTACAGCAGAACCTACTCCTGAAAAAGTTTTCTTCCTACTACCAAACATCCCCATAATTACAGACCTACATTAGATAAATGTTGTGCAACATTTGTGTTGATTTGAGCAGATTGAAATACAGCAGGTGCAACAGTACCCTCATCAACAGACTTTTGAATAGTAAAGGCATCTGCTTGTAATTTAACAGCATTATATTCATCACGTCGTTTAAATGATGTAGTTTGCTGTGCAACCATAGCTTCCTGTTTAACAGTAAGATTAATATCTTCTCTAACTTTATCAGTCTGCGCTAAGATGTTGTCTCTTTGGGCTAAAGCATTTCCATATTGAGCATCAAGAATACCTAATTGAGCTACAGCACCTGCATATTGTGCTTTAGTAGTAAGAGCTTGTCCTTGAGCAATAGCCAATTCAACTTTGGCTTTATACATTCCATATACAGAAGATATTGCTTGTAATTGTGCAATAATTCCTTCCCAATGAGATTTTTCTCTATTAAGCTCAAAATTAATAGCTTGTTCCATTGCTTGACCCAGTAACTGAGTATAAGCATTAGCATAGTCAGCACCTTGAATGCGTTTTTCTATAAATTCTCGTTCAAGGTGTTTCATATATGCTGACATTATGAGGTCAAAGGAACCAGTACCCTGAATAGTATGTTTATTAGATTCTTTATAGGTTTCTTCATTTATATTAGTGACAGACTCTCTAGTCACCATGGCAGGAGCAGACTTTAGAGCTTCTAATAATTCTTTAGGTATTTGTAAAGATGAATCATCAAAATCAACATCAGGGATGTTGAAATTGAGGTTTTTAGTGAGGGAATCTAATACTTCTAGTGATCGGACATCATCAAGATATTTAGTAGTTTCTGCCATATGAATTAACCTACTATTTACTGTTAGTAATTTATTGATTTAGTAGGTTAATTTTAACATAAAAGACTAATCAGTCTTTATTCTCAAGTCTCCCAGTAGCTTGCTGTTCTTCAGCTAATTTCTTGAGTTCTTCCTGAGTAAGCTGAGGTAAATCAGTGACACTAAATGAAGCCATTTCAGTATTAACAGTCTTAGTATGAGTAAGACCATCATTACCACGTCTACCTCTTTCAGAGCGATCAATATATTTACAATCTTTGAGGTAATCATAAAGCCATTTAGTAATCATAATAGGCTGATTAAAGTAAACAAACCATTTATGAGTACCAAGTACAGCATTAGAAAGGGAGATAAATACACCGCCTGAGTTCTTATATTGTGGGTCTAAGCACTGAACCTGACAACGAATAAGTCTCATCTTTTCATCATAAAGAGAAGTATAAACAGTCTGTTTTTCTTCCTCTTTTTCTATGGTTCCCTGTACTTCAGCTACTTTCTCACGAAGTCTTTCAAGAGAGGTATTACCTGAATATGTAATACCCATTAAATCAGCTTTTTTACGAAGAGATTCAAGCTCTGCTTTCTCTTCATCAGTATAATTTGCCATTTATTTTCTCCAAATAAAATAAATCCCCATACATATTACTATATGGGGATTATTTTAGCTGTCTAAATAATTACTAAGAGTAATTAGATAGGAGCTACAACTTTAATCAAACCAATACGCTCAGGACGAGGGATCATAATACCGTAGTACCAAAGCATAGAGGTAAATCCAGTCTCACCATAAGGGTCATCACGAGAAGCAGTATCACGACCAGGATCTTTGGTAATAATACGGAACTTACCACCAGCACCAGCACCAGTCTGGAAACCAATGGTAGTAAATGAACCCTTACCTACGCAGAGCATAGGGAAGACATCATATTTACCACCAGTAGACAAGTATTTGGAATTACCAGCGGCAGTAGCAGTAGCACCTTTACCAGCCCAATGAAGCATTTCAGGAACCTGAACAATACGGAAAGGTCCAACAGCACCTACTTCACCATTGAGCAAAGTCTTACCAGCTGCATACTTTTCACGACCAACAAAGGCAGGATTACCAAACGGGTCTTTAAGAACACGCAGAGCACGTACCAATTCTTTACCACAGTAAAGAATACGAGTAGAGTCTACAGTCTTAGTATCAGTCAAACGAGTACCAGTAATAATGGTAGTCTCTTCAGGAGTCTTCTGCTCAGTAAGTTCTTCATCGAGACGCATAAGCATATCGTAAGTAAGAACAGAAGGATTATCTCCCTCACCAGTAACTTCACCATCATTGGTAGCAGCACCACCGTACATAACAGTACGTGCACCATTGAGCAAGTCAATCTGAATCATAGCTTCAGACATTTGATGAGCTGCATTCATCAACTCATGCAAGCAATGCTGAGCTAACTCCTCATCAGAATCAAACTCACGTGACTCACGAGACCACTCAAAGAACGTACCATATTTAGCAAAGGTGCCTTCAATAAGACCGCGAGAGAAACCAATACGGTTATAACGACCACCATTCTCACCTAAGGTAGGAAGAGCACCCTGAATAGTCGTAATATCACGAGATGAACCATACAGATTACCATTCTTAACCTGTACACCAGTAGCATCAATACCCTGATCATTAATGTTACGGTCATCCAACACAGGGAAATAATGATACTGCTTCAACTTCTTACCAAAATGCTTAGGCATAGTGGTAGTATCAGCCAACTGTGAGAAGAACTCTTTCTTACGAGTATCTACCAGAGCTTTCTTAATCCACTTAAAAGTCTGTAACTGCTCAGAGTTAGACTGATAATCAATTGAAGATTTACCCTGATCACTTCCAGTAAAACCAGGATCATAATTGATGATGTTTTTTCCACCACCGTTTTCGTAGCTAACACTCATTTATATAATTCCTTTGTAAATTAAAGTCTTCCTTCAAATTGCTTGAGAAACTCATCATCAGGCATATCGAAAGGATTAACAGTTTGAGTAGACCTAGGAGACTTTGTTTTAGGAGAGACACCAGCAGACCTAACCCTATCATTGATACTGGTTCTATGAGTAGAACCTAATCTCTGATGGACTTCGGGTGCTGCGGTATTAAAGGAATTATTTACTCTGTTAGATGGCTGATTATTAGCTTGACCTGACTGTCTGAGTAAATTATCACCAACAGTTCGATACGCATCGAGGAAAGGCATGTTCTGAGGTAAACGCCCAAGAGCTTTCTCGTGGTCGATTTCATCCTTGATAATTGTATATAAGGATTTGTTATTTCCAACATTTATGTGCTGATGCTGGTAGAAGGTCTGGAGTAATTCAGGCTCTTTCAAGAAGTAATCTTGTGATTGTTTATCAAGAGTGTGAACCAGCTCATCATAGCAAGCTCTACCATCAGGCATACTCATAAGATTGTTTACACTATCTCTAAGATTAAGAGTAGCATCATCAATCATCTGAGTCTTAGGCTGATAATTAGGGGATTCAGACACATCAATGTCATAAGGATTAATGTTCCCATCAGCAAAGAATTTCTTAATTGCTTCAGGGTCTTTCTTTTTGAGGTCAATCAAGAAGGTTAAATCATCATTAGAAATTCCTTCACGTTGAAGTAACTCTATCTGTTTGCGATGTTGAGCCAGTTGCTGAGTCTTATACAGGTAATCAACACCCTGAGACATAAGAGTCTTAACTTCATCTATATTTCTAGGTGTGAAGTTATGTCCTCTAGCCCATAAAGGTTTAAGTAAATCTTTATAAGCTTTCTTATAGTCTTCATCAGTGAGATCTTTAGTCTGTTCAGCAATATTCTGGTCTACTTGAGCTTGTTCTTCAGGAGATAATTCTCTATTAGCGGAACGTCTCTTACTACGCGGTTTAGTAGTAGTAGTAATTTCTGAACCAGAGCCAGTAGAAGTATTCTCAGTCTCTGAACCAGTAGAAATGTTTTCATCTTCTTTAGGAGAAGATTCTTCTTCAATTTCTGATGATGATTCTTCAGAATTAGTGTCAGTAGATTCCTCTTCTTTATTGGAGAAATCAAGTTCACCTTTGCTATCTGCTTCAGTGAACTCTTCATCTGACATATTAAGTAAATCTACACCAGACTCAGATACAGAATCAGTGTTACTAACATCAGTGTTATCATTCTCAGGTAATTCCTTTTCTTCCATATTATTCCTCCGCTTCCGCTTTAACTATTTCATTATCAATAGAAGTTACTTCATCAATACAACCTTCAGCTATGATATGAAGACTGTTTAAATAGTCTCTGGTTCTACTAAGAGCTTTAGCAAATTGCAAAGATTTCTTAGCATGTTCAGGGTTATTTACTATTGAGTAACCATCTTGAATATGTTGTTTAAGCAGATCATCGAAGAGAAATTCAAAGACTTTTTTATAGTCTTGATTTGCCTCCAGTCTGGTTAGTGCTTTATCTACATCAATGATGCGTAAACAACGATCTTTCTGCTTATGTAAAGCATCTATTGTTGCTGTTTTCATCAGAGTTTAAGCTCTCCAATTTGGACGGTAGTTAATGTTATTGGGATTACCTGTAGATGGGTCTACATTCTGGTTAGCTAATTGTTGATTAGCTTGGTTCAAACGAGATGCTTCATTAGGCAATCTCATACTATCTTGAGCAGCAAAAGCACGGTTTATCTTGTCATCTTGCATCTTTTGTAATGCTTTATGTGACAATTTCCAGCCTACTGCTGCATCAGGATTCGGTTTATATTCTCCAGGTTTAATTGGAGCCATCATTGACTTGGCTATCTCGAGATCAATATTGCCGTCAGCTTGTGCCTGTTGTTTTTCCATATCTTGTGCATGTTTAGTACCGCTAGCAGTGAGCTGATTATCAATATTCTGACCTTCAGCATTAGCAGTTTCTTTCTGAGCACGAGAATTATTAAGAGCGATTTCACTCTTAGTCTTTTCAACTTCAAGCTGTTTTTTCTCTTCTTCAACTGGATCGGGTTGAGGTTTCCAAGTCTTAAAGTCATTAGCTAAATCAGGAATATCCTTCAAATCAGCTATCTTACCCATAGCTTTCATAAGGATATCAGGAGGCATATTCGGTCCAATAGTCTGAAGCATGAAGCCAATATCATTAGCTTTAGAGTTTTGAGACTCAGGAGTATAGATATCTACTCTGAGGTCAAAATTTCCTTTAATATCTTCACGCTTTACTGTTACAAATTCTTTGTTAGTAATTCGTACAGTTTCTTCGTCGGACAGGAATGCAGAGTTATAAGCTATTAGCTTTTTACCTATCTCTTGCATTCCTTCGGCAATGTTATAGAGAATATCCATCTCACGTTTACTACTAGCATCAAGTACACCTTGAATACCAGCAGCTACTTGTCCATAAGCATCACCGGATATACCACCTGAAAAGGATTTAACCCCAGTAAGTGCTTCTGCTTCATTATTAATTAATTCAAGCATTGTTAAAGCACTTTGAGGAAATTCAGGATATGTATGCATGATGTAACCCTGAGCAGGGTTTACACCTACATTGAACTCGTAGTCTTCCCCATTTTCAAATCTCCTGCGATTCATGGGATCTAACATTCCTTTAGCAAAGCCTTGCTGTGAATTAGCACTCTTTGCTAGTAGATCTACCATACCTCTAGTTACTGCGCCTATTATCTTTTGATGTTCTTCAAGTAATGAAGCATCTGGTTCACCATAGAGTGAACGAGGTATAGTTAAATAGGGAATGACTACGAAAGGAGCTTTCCCATCAGGAAAAGGATTTTCTTCAAGACGTATTAAAGTATTATTAATCCAAGTAGCTACTATTGGAACTAATTTGTCATCATTATTAATGTTCCAATAACCCCAATATTCATAAGCTACTTGTTTACGTCTTAAAGGGTCTTCAATATTAGTATTGTAATCTACTGGAGTTTGAGACTCATGGTCTGGGTCAGAAAATACATCTGAACCTTTCCAATCAATCTTATCTAGATTCTGATAAATACCCGCTTTAACTAAGTCAGCTTTAGTAGTTTCAAAACTTTGTATGATAAACATACAATCATCTACATTCTCTGCACTTGGGTCAAAGAATATATTTGCAGGATTTAATATCTCAAGAGTAGGGTGATTCTCTATTACTTTCTCAGTAGGAACCAACTGAAACTCACCAGTAGGTTGGCATAGAACAGGTGATTGCATCTCTTCAGATGCTTTAACAGATTCTTGCATTTCTTCAGGAACTTGTTCATTAAACATTCTAGGATTAGAGTGTTTAAGTTCCATTGCTTGCTGTATCTGTTCTATATACTGTTGTGTTTGTGGGTCTTGTGGATTAAGAGGAATAGTATTGTAAATAGGTACTTGTTCTACTGATGGTTCAGTTACATTCTTCCATCCAGTGCGTACTATTGCAGTACCTTCATTAACATCTATACGAACCAGATTCTTAATAAACTTAGTCTTATTAAGTTGAGTTTCCATTTGATAATTGAGCAACAATTCATTTTGTTCAGCTGCTTCAACATCTTCAAATGTTCTAGGTTTTACTTGAAATACTCTAGGTGCTGAAAGAAAAGGTACAGTTAAAGCACTGTATCTCCATTCAGCTTGTTTTTTAATAAGCTTAGGTTGTATAGAACTTTTACCAGGTCTTTTCTTAATTGCACATTCACCAGTTACATTTAGTAAATTGACCCAGTGCTTAATCTTACTAAGCTGTTCATCATGATATGACTTAGCTACTTCAAAGTCTTTCTTTAAGTCTAATACTGTTGGTTCATTTGCCCAATCAGTTAATTTATTTGTTTGTTTGGTTTGCTCTTCCATATGCTTTCTCCATTAATTTGAGCTGTTCTCCGCATTGCTTGAGTTGCTCATCACGGAGTTCAATAATTGCTTTGAGTTCTGTAACCAGTTGTCTGCCTTCGACAATGGTTCTGTCGAGTTTGGCTGTGTAATGAGCCAGATACTCTCTGGTACTGTCGGAGTCTCTGGACATTTGGCTATATAAATTTGCTCTGGACTCTGACTGCTGCAACTTGTTAGCATAAGAACGCTCAACAGCAAGAAGTTGCATATGGTAGTTTTCTTTGGATTTAGAAATCTGTTGAACCAGATCTTGCGTCTCTGACTGATACTTCTTTTCTTGTTCACGATAATCGTTCTCTAACTTTTGTACTGTTTCTAATTGTGTTTGTTTGTATGCAATAAATTTTTTATTACAAGCATCAAAACCAACAGTGTAAGCATAACTATAAAAACAGAAAATTACTGCTAGTAAACTAAGCCCACCTAATAAGAAAAGTAAGAACTTAGGTTTAATAGTATTAATAAGAAAAGATAGCATATCTGTGTTTACTATTATTTAAACAAATTACTGGAAGTACCAAAGTGTTTCTTTAATAAATTACATACTACAGTAATAGCTCTTGAACCAAGATTACCAACTATTATATTGAATAAGCAAGCGTTAATAGCAGATACTTCCAAATCTTGAGTCAAGTAAATGTAAGTATAGGCTCCTAAGAATACAGCAGTTAAAGCATCTATTATGTAGAACCTGATATTTACTTTATTTCTTTTGTAATACTCACCATATCTTATAGAGCATCCACCAAATGCAGCTAATACTCCTAATAAGAAATCAGGATTATGTATTATGGAAAAGATCATATTTACTATCTCTAATTTGTATAGCGGGACAATTATAGCAATACCTTTAAAATTTCTTTTTGGGTCAAATTAGAGAGAATTTTCCAAGAGATTTAGGTATATTTGCTGTGACATCAGGTACTTGGCTCATTACCTTTCATCTAAGATACCACTTATATGTAAGTTTCTCAGGTTCAAATTAGTAATAGTAATAAGTAGCTGTATAAATAATCTATTGCAGAAATAACTAATATTAAGTATTTTCTACTTACATTAAATCTACAAGGAGTTAATTATGGTAGATACCTCAGATAAAGAGTTTGTTGATTTGGTTGCTAAGATGAAATCTATGCTCATTGATCCTGCTTTCTTTAAAGATATTGAAGCATCTTTGGCAGGCAATAAATCAGCTTCTAAGCGTGTTCGTCATGCTACCGTAGAACTTGGTAAAGTATTCAAGGAATACCGTGCTAAGTCTGTTGCTATTGGTTTGGTTTAAACTAAAGCAGAAAATAAGTGCTCCAATTAGTTTTACTAGTTGGAGCTTTTTATTTATGAGGTAACTATGAATAATGCTTTTGATTTAGCTTTTCAAAATATTCTTATTTATGAAGGTGGGTATACCAATGACTCTAAAGATAGAGGTAATTGGACTACTGGAATAGTTGGTAAAGGTGTATGTAAAGGAACCAAGTATGGTATCTCTGCTATGTCTTACCCTAGTATAGATATTAGAAACCTTACTGAGAACCAAGCTAAAGATATTTACTATAAGGATTACTGGCTCAAGAATAAGTTAGATAAAATTGAACCAGTATTAGCATTTCAGTTATTTGACGCTTGTATTCAACATGGTTCTAGTACAGCTATTAAGCTGTTACAGAAAGTATTAGGTCTTCCTGTTTCTGGCTCATTAGATGACAACATTACTCTTACTACTCTTAAATTTGAGAACCAGAAAATAATTGCTTATAAGTACATAGCTAAACGTTTAGAGTACTATACTTCTATTAAAACTTTTTCTCTTTATGGAAAAGGTTGGGTTAATAGAATGGCAGCAAATCTTAATATTACTGCTAGTAATTTTGAGAGTAATTCTTTATGAGAGAGTTCATAGGTCTTATTACTAATAAAAGTATTTGGACAATACTCTTACTAATAATAGCTGTTTGGTCTGCATTTGCTTTCTATAAAGCTGGTTTTGATAAAGCTGAAGCGGAGCATGAAAAGATCATACAAGAACAAGATAAAAAGATACAAGAACTAAGAAGTCTCTTGGTTCAGAAATCATGTAAGAAAATCTTTACTACTCAATACCAGCTTCTTTAAGACATTTCTCTACAAAGTCATTCCATTTTTGCATAGCAACTCTTCTTTGTTCAAGGAGAGTTGTTCTGTTATATGCCTGTGTTATTGCACTACCTACTTTATGTGATAAACAGTTTTCTGCTACTTCAAACGGAATATTATTCTCTGACATCCAAATACGTCCTGTAGCTCTAACACCATGAGGAACCATTACTAAATCGTTTATAGATGCTTTCTTAAATAAGTCATCTAGAACTAGATTACCTCCTCTAGCTTTTGGATTAGGGTTTCCTGGTTTCCTATGTTGAAAGATATACTCATTTATATGATCTAGTTTACCCAATAATTCATCTATTTGAGTTGTTATAGGAACTATGTGTTCTACCCTAGTCTTCATGATTTCAGCAGGAATAGTAATAATCTTTTTGTCTTGGTTTATATATTCCCATTTAAGTGCAGATACCTCACCTACGCGTAATAAGGTATAAAACAACATTTGAACCAAGTACCAATGGTTATATCGTCTAAAAGTACTGTGGATAACTGTATCTATATTTTTAAAGAATTGAACTAGTTCACTAGGCTGAGTACAGTGTCTATGTTGCGTTCTTTGTGTAGGGAAATTATTAGATAAAAACTGAAAACGTACTCTATCTGTGTAGCCCATGTTTAGAGCATATTTTTCTATATTACCTATTTCTTGAGCTATTCGTTTAGCCACACAATTTGATATTGTGCTTCTTTTTAATGTCTTTAGTAGTAGCACTGGAGTAAGGTCATTCCACAAAGTTTTACCTAAATAGGGAAGCAAGAATCTTTCAAATCTACTGTTAGTATCTTTCCAAGAAGATACAGTGTTCTTCTTTAAAGTTAACCAATCATTAAAGATACTGCCTAAAGTATAGTCTTCTGATTTAGTTGGATCTTCTACATAAGCTCTTACTGCTTCTCTAGCTTGTGCTAGAGACATTTCTTTAGGGTATGAACCAAGAGTCTTAACAACTCTTTTACCATTGATAGATTTATTGAGTTTCCATACCTTCTTTCCTGAAGGATGAATACGTAAAAACAAGCCAGGAACATCGGATACTTCATAGGTCTTATCTTTAACAGGTAAGAACTTAATAGATTGGACTGTAAGCAGAGGTTTTTTCATAGTTGTCTCAAAAGGTGTAAAAGTTGATTTGATCTTACACCTTTAAAAAGTAGCATAGAAAGCATATAAGACTGTTTTTACTATCAGTACTTGTAATTACTTATAGTAATCAATTAGTTATAGTGGTTTATGTTGTAAAAACAATGGAAAAATTTTTAGTAAAAATCTAGAAAATAAGAACAAGCATTTAGGTGATGATTGTATCTTAGTTACTTAATCTTGTTGATTTATAACAACAAATCTCTTTTTACAGGTGTAACATAGGTGTAAATCTTCTTTTACATCTTTAAAGTCTCTAAAAATATTTATTTAGATTACATACACTTACTGTTAGTAATGATCTAATATTGCTGGTATACTGCATATACGCCCAGTTTATTAATAGTAAGTAGCTTTTAAGTGACATCTTTAGATCAAAAATTTTATCTATATCACAAATTGATGAATTGGCTCTACACATCGTGTATAGTTAATATTAATCTACAGATGCTCACTAATGAGCTACCCATACATACACGAGGGACATACTATGTATATAGGTAAATGCAATAAATCTCCTGAAGAGATGAAGAACCTTCCTAATGACCCTAATGAACAAGATCCAATGGAGCAACTTAAGGAGATGCTTCATGGAGCCAAGCCTAAAATTCCTGATGAGGTACTAGCTAAAGCTAAAGAGACCATGATTAATCAAATCATGCAGAAGAACCAAGAAATAGCTGAAGATTTAGCTCAACTTAAAAGAGCTGAAATAGCTAACAGTAATAAATATTAATTACTTAAAGTAATTTCTTAGAAATCTAGGTTATACTTATTACTGATGGATTTCCTAGTTATGAAAGCTCTTCAATGAGCTTTCTTTTTATAAAGTTACTTGCCTTAAAGCTTCAGCCAAGCTTATTAGTATTAATAGGAAATCCATTACAAATAACCCACCATATAGGTGGGTTATTTTTATTAGTAGTGGTTTTTAGCTAACCAACATAAAAACTCTAATGAATCTAAGTAATAAGATGATTTACTTACTTTAGCATTAGCAGAATCAGTTGTAACAAGGTTATATACAGCCATAAATCCTGTATAAGTGGGATACATAGCATCTGCTATTCCAGAAGAAACAATATCTATTGCAGCAGGTGTTTGCTCTATAGTGTCTTTAGTAGCATACCAATTTTTCCATAAAGTCACCCAAGCATGTTCTTTTGAATACCAGTAAGCATATAAAGGACATCTAATAGCATCCCACCCAGATTGTCTGTTATGGTCTGGGTCAAAGTTAAATATGCCACCTTCTTCAATAATGAACCAGTTAGGGAGTATCTTTTCTGCTGGATTTACATTTGCAATGAAATCCTCAGTTATACGTTTACCATCAGCAATTAAAGTATTCCACGTTTCATCTTCTGTTACTAAGTAAAAATCTTTAAATGCTTCAAAAATGTAATAACAAGGATTTATTACTACATACTTATAATCAGGATCTGTAGTATGATCAAAACCATAGCATCCTGGTAGTAAAAGTAAGTATCCTTCATACTGTTTTAAACAATTTTCTTTAATAGCATTAATAATCTGTTTAGCTCTATCAAGATAAGTTTGATTTTGCCATTTAACAGCAGCTTTTATTAATGCCCATGCTGCAAGAATATCTCCATCTGTAGCATTATTTTTATCAGCTACAGGAGTAGTAGAACTAAACTGATACTTCCAACAATAAAGACCTGTATCTTCATTAAGAAGATTACTATCTGCCCAAGATAAAGTTTTATTAAAATATGTAGGGTCTTCTCCTGCTACTTCAAACATTAGTCCATACCCAGTACTTTCTGAATGAGCTGCATTTTGGGATTCATCAAGAATATACCCATTCTCTTTTACATAAGCAGTTTTATAGTTTGTCCAAGCATTGGCTACATCTAAATTTTTAATAGTAATCTTAGAAGATAATCTCTCAAGTTCTGATTCTTTTTCTGGTTTCTGATTAATGTCAGTATCATCTGACACAGAATCCTTTAAGTTAAAAGTTACATCTTCAACAATACCTCTTTTGTACTGTAAATATAGAGCAATAGCTCTTAAAATTTCTCCAGCTTGATACCCATAAAATTCACCTGGTTGATCATGTCCTGTTAAAGGACTATCTAATGCAGGTTTCTGGGACACACCGCCATTAAAAATATGTTCTGGTTTACCAGATACAACAATGTACTTATCCCGTATATATTTTGCACACCAATCAATACAAGTATCCATATCGGATATATTCATACCTGCCATCTTTAATGTGCAAAGTGAACCAAGGTATAAAAATATAATAGGGAAGTCATCATATCCTGCTTGTTTGGATGGTCCACCATTTTCAGGAAAATAATCTGGTAAATAATGATGTGCTCTATAAAAGCTTCCTAAAAAGTTTACCCAATTCTTAAGATATTCTTCCAAATAAGGAGGAATAGTTTTCTTTGCTAGCTTTAATAAATAATAACAACGAGCCGGACCAAATAATGCTCTTGGTTCATAGCCAGACCATGAATTATCAAAAGTAGTATTAGTAAAAGTATCTGCTACACCTTTTTCTACAGAGTCCCAACGTTCCCAATAATAACTTTGCATTACTGGACCAAGAACACCAAACTTAGCGTTATATTCTCGTTGTGCATCATATAAGAATTTGATCATATTGTTCATATAGTCAGATGTAGCATACTCTGACCATATATAAATAACAGGATATTGATAGCCTGAATAAGGATATCCTCTCCAAGCCTCTACTTGAGGAGATTCTGTGGTGGAATTATTACCATATGGCATGGTTCCTGGGCAGTATTTTAAGTCTGATTCATAATTTACTGGATAGCAATTGCCCATTGCTAAAGCCCATGCAGTATCCGTCTCATTTTCTGCCATTATTGAGATGTAATGGATATTGCCTCCACTAAAAACTAATGCTTTAGTTGGTTTATTGACACGTGCCCAATCAAAATAAGCACCACCAGAAGGTAAAGCAGTATCATCTTCAATATCTAAAGATATTTGTTCAAAACCAGTAGGCCAATTAATAGAACCACCAAAATCTGAATTCCAGTTTGATCTATCTGTAGGAAGATACCAAGTAGACCATTTACCATTAGTATTAGGTATACCTGTTTTAAGCCTAAATTCATTACCACTAGCATCAACAAACTTCATTCCTACTTTACAATTAGACCTATATCTAATTTGTGCAGGAATTACTTTCAGTGCTACTGTTCCCGATTTATCAGCATTATCATAAGTATGCCAAAAACCTAAAGTAGCACCAGCTTCTGCTTGATTAGCTTTCATTAAATAGCGTGTTACACCACCTTTACCAGTGTAATCACCATAATCAATTATTTCTTCTGAATAAGAAGCTTCTGCCTTACCCCATACAGATAAGTTTTCTGTAGCTTCTGGATAATAGCAAGTATAGTTAGTGTATGCTCCTTTAGGAGCTTCATCTGTAACAGCTGTATCATAAACTACTTCAGGGATAACACTAAGAGGTGTTCCGGATAATGTTTTATATGTAAAACTATTGATAGTAATTTCTTTAACAGCTATGTTTTTACTAGTTACATTATCTTTTTCTGTATAGAGAAAACTTCCTGCTTCAGTTCCTTTAAATGTATATGAATAGCGTATATCAGCATCTTCATCTGTACGTATTTCAATTTTATAATTCATTTTATCTGGGTTAGAGCACCCAAGTTCTAAATGAATTAACCCATTCTTGTTTTCATCAAAGGTAACCCAAGTACCTTTATTATCTAACCATACTTTACCTGCTTCATGACAAGAAGTAATTAAATAACCTTTTGAACTTCTTGAATAAGTAGGTTTAATTTTGCTATTTGGGGACCATGAATAGGAAATAGCTAAACCATCTGTTTTATACCCATAATTTCCATTACAAATGCGGAAATACTTTAATCCTTCAGAAAAGTTAGCCATTGTATAAAGAGTTAAATCTTCAGACCTGAAGGCTTTTTTATATTTTTCTTTTTTAGTAAAAGTAAAAAGCATTCTTGTAGCATCTAAGAACCATTCAGTTGCATCAGATGCTGGTTGTAAATTTGCTAAAGCAACTGGTACTTGTAAAGGCCAACAAATATATTGTTCATTTCTTTGTAGCTCATATCCCCCAAGTGCCACAGGAACTTTGCAAGCAAAAGTAGTTTTATATGTGCCATTAACATTAGTATCAACTAATTGAATAGTCCCAGATTCTTCTGTAGCAGGGTCTTCTATAATATCTGCTGATACTCCTCCCCAATTACCATTAAACTTAATTTTCTTTCTATCTTCATTAACAATCCAATCTACAATATGGGACTCACCATTACCATCTTCATCCCAATTAACAGAACCATCTGCATTATATTTTTGAACAAAAGCTTTTACACAGGGATAACCAAGTTCACCATGATATGCTTGATAGGCATAAGTTAAATATTCCCCAAAATAAGGAGAACCATAAGGTACCTTGGTTCTGCCATTGACATAGTCAAGTTCAACATCAAGAAAACCAGAAGAATATGGAATAGTCCAGTTAATAGGGTAACAAGCTAACTTTGGCTCTTTACCATTAATTACCCAATTATCTGGCCAATAAGTTGGTGTATCTGGTATTGCTACACCACCAAAAAAATTTTTAACATAAGCATCCCAATAAGTTTCGGCTCTAGTTAAATATTCTTTATTTTGATAATTAGAGGCAATATACATATGTAGATAGCCGAGAATAGCCATTACAGTTGCTTCTGTAGGAGCATTTTCATTAGGCCATCCTGTCATTAAAGAGTTATATGAGTAATGGCGATTGTTTGCTACTACATGTTCATTGTTAGAAATATAGTGATCAGTTCTATAGTCATTTGTTTCACCTGTGTTATTGTCCCAGAATTTTATAAAACCTTCTGCTATAGACTGAAAAGGCTGAGCCTCAAGCTCAGCACTATGTATATTTAAAAAAGCCATTTATTCTCCTAGTTCCAACTAGAAACAAAAGACCCAAACCAAGTCTTTCCACCATCTATGGAAGACATTTGCACAATGTCATATTTACCAACAGTAAATGACAAAGTAGGTGTTAAACCATTTAGCCATTTAATGTTATTACCCCAAGTAACGGTGTTTGATCCAGTTCCTTGTTTTAAATACAAACGAATTTCCACTAAATTTCCACTACTAAGATCATTAGCATTGATACTAATAGAAGTATCTGCTGAAGATAACGTAATTAGAAATATATTGTATTTAGCAGGAGATAAAACATAAGAATTTGAACCAGTATAAGAACAAATAGCATAATTACCAGAACCAGAAGAACCAGAACTTCCTTCTTCAACTTTCTTTTCTAGTTCTGCTAATTTAGCGTTAATTTTGTCTATCTCTTCTTTAGAAAGAGAGCCACCACTAGCAATAAATTTAGAAACTTCATCAAGTTTTTCTGAATCAACAGTACGAACAACCATTTGTTCTACTTGAATGTTTCCATCAGAATCTTTTTTAAATGAACCATCTGCATTGATAAGAGGCTGTCTCCACCAAAAATCTGCTGTAGTGGGTTTATTGTTAATAACTTTGTATTTAGCCATTTATTATTCCTCAGTAGAATTAGTGGTAGTAGAACTTGCTGCATCTTTTTCAGCTAATGCTTCATATCTAGCAAGTAAGTCCTCAATTTTCTGCATATTAGTTGAAACATTATTTATTGCAGACATTCCCTTAGAAACATTATTAACAGCAGTTAGATTATTACTTACATTTTTTATAGGTGTAAGATTGGTATTTACAGAACTTATAATAGGTAAATTACTTTCTATTGAGTCAATCTTATCTTTGTTAGTAGATACAGTATTTATAGAAGTAATGTTTGTTGCTACAGTTGAAATAACAGACATTTTATTAGAGATTTGTGTAATCTCTGACATATGATCTTCTACATTATTGATATGCTCTTTAATATTAGCTAAGTCATTGATGTTACCTATATTTGTTGCTACTTGAGCAACATTAATAAGGTCGTCGTCAGACATATTAGCTATACCAGAGAATAAAGCATACTTCTTGTCATATTCACCTACGCTACTTGAACCAGCAGGTAAGCAATAACCTAATGACATTACTGAAGCATTAAGGCATGCAGAAAGATTTGCTTGATTGTTGGTTACTGACCCATTAGAAATATTTTGTTCAGCTATCCAATATGAACCAGTCCAAGTTACAGTTATGCTATAGATTTTATTAGCATCTGTTGGTAATACAGGTTCAGAACCAGACCATTTAATTACCAATTCTGGTGCAAATTTTATAGTGGATTCTTTATATAGATTCTCTACTACAAGATGTAACTTGGTCCCAATTTTTTTAGGTTGAGCAATATTTACTGTTACTGTACCAATAATATGTAAAATAGCTGTCTCATATTCAGAAGGATTAGCTGTAAAATTAGTATCAGTAAGTGTTTTGCTTACACAATCAGTACTGATGTTTTTAAAAGCTGCTAAGTACTTAACTTCATCAAAATCAGATTGAAGAACTGTTTTTTCACAGTGACCTAATTTATCACCATACCAAGCTTGCAAACGATTTTTATCATTTGGATCAACAGTTAATTGACTTGCTAAGCCTCTATATAAAGGAACTTTAGTAGAAGGGACTCTTCTAAAAGAGAAGTCATATCTACCATCTGGTTCGATTTCTTGACCATTAAGTAATATGGCTACATTTTTCTCAGTATCACTCATAATTACTCCCATTAAATTGTTGAGATATCTTATTTTATAACGTAATTAAAATATCCCTTGGAGTAATCTTAGTAAAAGAAAAACAGGTAGTATTTCATACCTGTTTCTTAGTTTACTCTTTCATAAGAGATTTCATTCTATGTGTTATCTCTAATACTTGCATAGCTTTCTTAACAGAATGAATAGTATCTATGCAAACTTCTTCATCATCTTTATTATGATGATAGTTGGATTCAATAGCTCCCATAGCTATTTGTTCAGCGTGTTCTATACAACCCTCTAAATCATTATGGTTGTATTCTTCTACATCTTTCATGATGCTAACTCCTTAGCATAGTTAAAGACTTGCTCTAAATCTTGCTTATCAAAGTTGTAATTAATCAGAGGAATAGTAAATATTCCATTCATAGCATCTAAAGCAGATGATAAATTAGTATGCAAATCCTCTACTTCAAACATTCCATTATCATCAGCTAAGAATTTAAGCTGAGAAATCATTTGTTTTAATTTGGTTTTGCTTTGTAGAACCAAGAAAGTAGTAAAACCTTTCTGTAACACTGAACCATGACTAATCAAATCATTCTCAGCCCATTTCTCTATAGCTGTAATAAAGTTATCTGTAGAGATTTGCATACATCACCTCTTAGCTTCCTGAGCCAGTAGTAGGAGCAGTCCATGAGTTATATCTATTCATATACTCAGGACATACTGCATCTTTAGGTACTACTGTTTTGGTAATATTACTAAGAGTATTGTTAATACCAGCTATGGCAGTATTTGTAGCTTGAGCCAAGGTAGAAACCTGTCCTTCAAGTACTCCAATACGTCTTTCATTGTTAAGGGAAAGAGTAGCTAAATCTCCAGCTACTTTATTGATCTGGCTGTTAAGAGCTATATAAGTCTCTGACAGTTTGTCATTGGTATATTTTTCTGCTTTAAGCTGACCTATTTCAGCATCTTTCTCAGCAAGACTAGCAACGGCTGCATTACCAGCAAGCATTGCAGAATTATTACCAAATAAACCACCAAGACCATTGTTATTGAGAAGTGCTAAAGCAGTTCCTGCTATACCTAGACCTAAGCCTGAACCAGCTACACCTTTAGAAGCATAATCACCCATAACTATTCTCCTTGAACTAGTAGCACCATTACTACTTGTTATTAGAATAGTTGTAAGGTAAGAGTAGGGGAGAAATAAAGATGAGAGAAATTACTGCTTAGTAATAGATCTACACCAAGCCCAGAAATCACCATAACCTAAGTTATTAGGTAATGTCTCAAATAATTGAACCAGACCATCATAATTAACCCATATTATGGGATTATTACTATCAGTATTAGTTACTCTATGCTTATGCTTGTATTGGTTCTTTATCTTACTTGCTACATAAGAAGGATTAGTTAATTGAAGAACTTTACAGATATCAGCTAATACAAAATACACTTGATTAGTATCAGTATGCTTATGTACTCTTACTACATGTTTACGATATGAAAGAGGTAAGTAATCAGCTCTTTCTTTTGGATCAAGCATAGTAATCACCTTTAATCTTGTATATTAGATAATTACTAATATATAACAAAAAGCTCTTGTATTTCTACAAGAGCTTTAATCATGTCAAAATCTAAGAAGTAAAGGTATTATCTCACTTTCTTTCATATAGTCCAACAGCATCATGTCTATATGCTCGTTTGCAATGTCCCCATTTATATCCATAAAGCAAACGTTCTGGAATATACATAATACAGTTCACCACAAACTCCATTGCTTTACCATACCAATACTGATTATGACGGTAGCAGTAAGAGCTCATTGTCTCATCTGCATCTATCTTATGCGACCATAAGAAGAGTGAGACAATACAGCCAATAATTACTTGTATTAGTTGATCAATGCTAATAAGTAGTTGTTCAAAGTTATGTAAAAAAGCAAATTTCATTTTATACCTCTAAGTTATTCTTCAGGCGTATCAGAAGCAGGTCTGGTTCCAGCACTTTCATAAATTGCAGTATGAGCAAAATATACCCAACTAAGGGTATTCATAGTTACTTTTAATACAGAACCTTTCGGCATAAAACAATTACCATAACAATAAACATTATCTCCTTTATTACTACCAGAACCTGCAAACATAGCTTCTACACCATGGGATACAGCAGCATATAAAGAACAATCTTTACCAGAAGTAGTACCACCTTTACCTTCAACAACTACCCAACAATTAGCTGGAGCAGTCCATGTATATGTTGCTTGAACTTTAGAAACTTCATGTCTAACACCAGTACAGCGAGTATCTGCTGTAGTGTTGAACATAGGGAACCAACCACAAAGATCTATTGAACTTTGACTTTGTGAAGTTATACTGGCTAATTTAGTTTTAACCCACGCAGTAGTAGCAATACTAGTATCGTTGGAGTTGGAAGCAGGATTAGGTGCATTAG
>ERZ808278.90-NODE-90-length-77422-cov-15.493880_pt1 | contig 77422 bp, 51 predicted proteins | sample MGYA00521239_ERZ808278 | MGnify/ENA primary metagenome ERZ808278 (study PRJEB31516, sample SAMN03275600) | gut metagenome | biome: mammalia-associated habitat; material: feces | host: Papio cynocephalus | place: Kenya | collected 2012-07-17 ...
ACTTCGCCCATTTTCTGTATGTTTTCTGCCGAGATAACCATATCGTTATCCAAAATGCCTTTGTTTACTTCTTTCATTGTATTTTACCTCCGATTTACTTCGCCTTTCGGCAAAAACGGGGGTAGCACCGGGAAAAGTCGCAATAACAATGTAAGTTAAAGTCGCAATGACGTAAGTCAACGACCAGCAAAAAGTTTTATGTAGTAGTCGGCAATTTCAAAGTTTTCGGTAAAAATTTTTGCCGTTGACTTTCGCTTTTCGCTGTGCTACAAACGTAAACGAAAGGCGATAAATCGGACGATAAAAAAATAGCAGATATCGGACACTCAATACCTGCTAAACGATAATTATTCGGTTGTATATGGCGAAATCAAAACTTAAATCTAACGCCGAAAAAGTCTCTTGAAAAGAAAAAAGCGAACTCCGTTTTTATATCAGAGTTCGTTTTTTTCATCTGTGGTGGAGACAATAAGACTCGAACTTATGACCTCTACGATGTCAACGTAGCGCTCTAACCAACTGGGCTATGCCTCCAAAGCAAGAGATATAATACACTAATTTCGCGGGGTTGACAAGCGTTTTGAGATATTTCCGCAAAAATTGTAGATTTTCGGGAAAAGAAATACGATGGACGTGGCAGTGCCCCGAGATGAGGATACTTGATGTCGGCGTGTTGGTTGCGGGGGAATAGAATTAATAAATAATGAGAAAAACAACTGACGGTGTGTGTGAATAGATAAATTGTGGTAGATTTTCGGGAAAATCAAAGGAAAAGAATTTGCGGTATGGCGGGATATGCGATTGACGATTGAGTGTGGAGACGTTATTCGTCTTGAACACCGAGGTTTGGTGTGGTTGGTAGACCATATATAATATAGAGGGCTATCATTGGCATAAAAAGGACGGTAGCCGTTGGGTGTAGTAGTGTTTAAGAAGGCAGACCGTGCGGATATTAAGCGGAAAATTAACGAGAGGGGATTGGAGTTTGGCGGGGAGGAATTTTTGAAAAAAATTGATTTATGCGATAGGGTGTGGTAAAATGTGGCTATGAATACCAAAAATTACGACGTTATCATTATAGGCGGAGGTGCGGGCGGATTGTTTCTTGCGTCGCAGTTGCCGACGTCACTCAAAGTGGCAATTTTGGAAAGCAACGACCGCGTGGGCAAAAAGTTGCTTGCGACGGGCAACGGCAAGTGCAATCTTACCAACCTCGATATGAACATAGTCCACTACAACAAGCCGAGTTTCGTTGAGGAATTTCTCGACAAATTTGACGCGCACGACACGATTGCGAGCTTTGAGAAAATGGGCTTGCTCACGAAGGTGGTGGACAAGCGCGTGTATCCGTACAGCGAGTGTGCCGCGTCCGTGCTCGACGTGTTGCGCAGAGCGGTTGAGAGAAACGGCGTAGACGTGTGCGTTTCGCACGTCGTGAACAATATCGACGCTTTCAACGACGCCTTTACCGTGAGCGGTGTGGTGCGCCGTGAAGACCGTCCCAACGAGGCGTTTTCAATGCAAGCGGACAACGTTGTTCTTGCCACGGGCTCTCCCGCGACGTTCGGCAAAGACAGTCTTTCGCTTTACAAAGTGCTGGGGCACAAAGTGCGCGATTACGTGCCGTCTCTCGTGCCTATCCGAACCAACAAAGACGCTCTCAAAGGTTTGCAAGGCGTGCGCGTAAAAGCGGGCGTGCGTATTGGCTACCGCTACGAGACGGGTGAAGTGCTTTTCAAGGACTTCGGCGTGAGCGGAATTGCGGTATTCAATATGTCAAGCGAGATTGCGAGAGGACGCGCCAAAATCGGAGATATGCTCACGATAGACTTTATGCCGGAATATTCCAAAGCGGAAGTCGAAGAGATTTTGCGCAAGCGCGACAACAATCTCACCGTCGGAGAATTGCTTACGGGCACTTTTCACAGCAAGGTCCAAGAGCGCATAATATGGGCTTCGGGGTGTGAGGCTTCGGACGTTGCGGCGGGCAAAATAAGCGCGATTGCAAACGCTATAAAGAACTACAAATTTACCGTGGAAGGTCTTGGTGACGCCAGCCTTGCGCAAGTGATGTCGGGCGGTCTCGACGTGCGTGAATTTGACGAAAATCTTATGTCGCTCAAAGTGAAAAACGCGTACGCAATCGGTGAAGCACTTGACGTCGACGGTGATTGCGGAGGATATAATTTGCAGTGGGCGTTTTCAAGCGCAAAGGCAGTTGCAACGGCAATTGCAAAAAACAGTTTATGACAAAAAACGCGGTTTATCCGCATAAAAACGATATATAAAGAGGTGTTTATGGTATTTATCGATACGAATAATACGACCGAATACGTAAAAATCACGATGGCAAACGGTGACGAAATCGTCGTGGAACTTATGCCGTCCGTAGCGCCGATAACGGTGAAGAACTTTCAAAAACTCGTGGGTGAAGGCTTTTACGACGGACTGATTTTCCACCGCGTCATCTCCGGCTTTATGATACAAGGCGGAGACCCCAAAGGCACGGGTATGGGCGGAAGCAAAGAGACGATAAAAGGTGAGTTCCGCGTAAACGGCGTGAACAATCCGCTCTCGCACGAAAGAGGCGTTATCTCTATGGCGCGCAGTCAATTCTATAACTCTGCGTCTTCGCAATTCTTTATTTGCCACGCAGACGCAAAATTCCTTGACGGACAATACGCCTCGTTTGGCAAAGTAGTCGAGGGTATGGACGTGGTTGACCGCATTGCCGAGGTGCAAACGGACTACAACGACAGACCCGTAGTGGAACAAAAAATGAAAAAAGTGTCCTTCGTACAAAAAGCGTAACTCAAAAATCGCCGTATTTTCACGGCGATTTTTACGTTTTTCATGTTTACAAAAAGGCAATTTTGATATAGACTGAATTTGCAAAATTTATTTGCTTTTTATTCTTTTAGGGGGTAATTATGAAGAAAATTCTTTCTCTCATCGTCGCGACGCTTTTGATTGCGGTGCTTGCCGTATCTTTCACGGCGTGCGACGAACAACCCGAAAACGACGATAAATACACCATCGTCTATCTCGGCGACTCCATTGCGGAAGCGCTTATAGGCCCGTCTCCCGTATCCGAGCGTGACAATTACGGATATTACGCGCTCGTCGGCAGAGTCAACAATATGAACTATTACAACCACTCGATTTCGGGACACCTTACGTCGGGAAGTATGGTTGACAAAGACAACGGTGACGGACTTTTGCAAATCGTAAGCAGAGACGACGAGACCGCAACGCTCATCAAGACGCACATTATAGAGGCGGACGTAATACATATCTCGGTGCTTGGCAACAATATGTTGCAATTCAGCCTCGGCTCGCTGATGATGGAAATGGCGGATATCGAGCAAAACAAGACGGGTGCGGACAGATGGTATCAAGCTTGCTTTGCGGGTGACGAGAACGAGACTGCGTTGCGTGCAAAATACGACGACGATAAGTCCTTGTTCGATTACTTGCACGACGGCGGAAGCGACGAAGTTATCCGTCCTTCGATGTGGTACGGTTGGGATAGCGACGACGTTCAATACGGTGACAGATACGACGGCGCAAACGCGTACACCAAAGACCCGACTTTCAACTTCCCGAGCACGTATCAAAATATCGTGGATATAGTGGCAAGACTCAGACAACTCAACCCCACGGCAAAAATCGTGTTCCAAAAGGTTTACAACCCCGTGTACGAAGGCTCTACGCTTCTCGACGCGGCGGAATACGGCGCGCTTGCGGACAGAGGTTACGATACGATTGAAAAAGTGCGCACGCTTGCGCAAAAACTCCTTGACAAACTCAACGGGCTGATTGACGAATACAACGAGAAAAATCCCGATATGCAAGTGGACGTTCTCGATATCAACGAGGTTTTCAACGATTTCACGGAAACCGTCGGAGAAAACGATTTGTCGCAAGACGGTTTGGGACGCTCGCTCATCTTTGCGGACTGGACGCACCCGTCCAATCTCGGACACGCGATTATTGCGGGCGCAACTCAAAAGATGCTCGAAGGCTGGGGTATGGCCGACGTAAACGCACTTGCCAACTACAAGGTTATCAAATGCGACCAAATCGCGAGAATGTACGCCTCAATAGACGGCTTTGACGCACAATCTGCGTATAACGCAATAAACGGCGCAAGCGACTTTGACGCGGTTACGACGGCGTACTTCAACGCAATAAAAGGCTACACGCCGATAAATTATTGAGGGGGGGGACGAGAAAATGAAAAAGAATTTCGTTAAAATATCCGCAATAATAGTTGCTCTTCTCACTCTTTGTTGTTGTGCGTGCGTTCTCGTCGCTTGCGATAAGGACGAAAAACCAGCGCAATTCTCGCAAGATACGCGATTTGGCATAGACAATTCCGTCACGGACTTTATGGGACAAATCAACGGCGGTGAAGACGGTGAAAACGGTCTTCTCAATCTCATCGAAGATATCGCGCTCAATATGGACGAGACCTATTTCGAGTTCAAGAAAGACGGCACGCTCCACGCGCAAATTCAAACCGCGGACGGACTTTTCGGCAATATCAACAATATTCTCAACAGCACTCTCGTAAAAGGTATGCTCGGTGATTTGAATGTCGGTGAAATGCTTTCCTCTTTCGATATCGTCGGCGGACTGGATTTCTACGTCGAGCCTATGTTCCCCGGTTTTAGAGCAAAATTGGAGGCGGCGGATTTGAAAGGCGCGCTCGAACTTATTCATCACAGTCTCGGCTTCAATATCGAAGGTCTCGATTACGAAGACGAGGGCGTGAAAGAGGCTCTTGCATACGTCGCTCAAAATATGAAGCTCCCGAGCAATTTGCTCGACCTTATTCCGTCGGATACCGTGCTCAAACTCACGTTTGACACGCAATATGCAATTAGATATCTCAAAGGCGCGGACGGCAAGGAATACAAGGCAATCTACCTCGGATACGCGGTAAAAGACAATCCGACGACTGAGCCTTTCGGCGTATTCACGATGACGGAAGACGGCGGAGTGCAAAAACTCTTCCTTCGCCTTGAATTTATGGATATAAACATCGGTCTAAAAAAGGCGTAATAGTGCGAAATATTAAAATTTTGCAGTCAAAAATCAAAGTCCCGTTTGCAAATAGCAGACGGGATTTTCGTTGCGTGCAAGTCGGAAATTTTTTGCAAAACGCCGTCTTTTTGCTTGAAGAGTTATCGTACGAACGTATATAAAACGTACGGATTGCAAGACGTGTTACGCTTATTGCAAATTATATGAATAATTTTTTATCTATTTGTTTGTCAAAATAGATTGTGTTAAGAATAATATTTTGTTATAATTCAAGCGAATTATTTTTTGGAGGCCCTTATGGGAAACGACAATAAAAAACAAAAAGTGTTATTTACCGAAACGGTGCTCAGAGACGCCAACCAATCTTTGATTGCGACTCGTTTGCCGTATTCCAAATTTGCCGACATTCTCCCCACGATGAACCAAGCGGGATATTATTCCGTAGAGTGCTGGGGCGGTGCGGTGTTTGACGTATGTTTGAGATATCTCGACGAAGATCCGTGGCAACGTTTGCGCAATTTGCGTAAGGCAATGCCCGATACCAAACTTCAAATGCTTTTGAGAGGTCAAAACCTCTTGGGGTACAAGCACTATCCCGACGAAGTCGTCAAGATGTTCGTGGAAAAATCCGTTGACAACGGCATTGATATTATCCGTATTTTCGACGCGCTCAACGACCTTCGCAACCTCGAAACGGCAACCAAAACCGCTCTCAAATGCGGTGCTATGGTGTCGGGTGCAATTAGCTATACGCAAAGCCCCGTCCACACCCTCGACGCTTTTGCAAAGATGGCAAAAGAACTTGAAAATATGGGCGTAAACACCATTTGCGTAAAAGATATGGCGGGCACGATGACTCCGTTTGAGGCGTACGAGCTTATCGGCGCGATCAAGAACGAAGTCAAAATCCCCGTAGTTTTGCACACGCACTGCACGACGGGTATGGCGTATATGACGTATATGAAGGCAATCGAGGCGGGCGTTGACGTAATCGATACGGCAACTTCTTGTTTTAGCGGCGGTACGAGCCAACCCGCAACGGAAACCATCAACTTTGCCCTCAAACAACTCGGTTACGAGACGGGACTCGACGACGCGACGCTCAAAAAGGTCAACGACTTCTTTAAACCTATCCGCGACGGATACCTCAAAGACGGCACGCTCAACCCCAAGATGCTCGCAACGGATACGGACGCACTCAACTACAAAGTCCCCGGCGGAATGCTCTCCAACCTCGTATCACAACTCAAAGCGCAAAACGCTATGGACAAATTCGAGCAAGTGCTCGAAGAGACGCCCAAGGTCAGAGCAGACCTCGGATATCCTCCGCTCGTCACGCCTATGAGCCAAATGGTGGGCGTTCAAGCAACCAACAACGTGCTTGCCGGTGAAAGATACAAGAACATCTCCAAAGAAGTCAAAGCGTATTGCAGAGGCGAATACGGCACTTCTCCCGCTCCTATCAATCCCGACGTTATGAAGAAAGTGCTCGGCGACGAGAAGCCCATCGAGGGCAGATACGCCGATACGCTCGAACCCGTCTTTGAAAAGACCAAGGCGGAACTCGGCGACACCGCAAAGAGCGACGAAGACGTACTCTCTTACATCCTCTTCCCGCAAGTTGCGGAAAAATTCTTCGACGCTCGCAAGGCAAAAGAAGAAAAAGTGGTCAAATATACAATCGCTCCTATCGAATGAGGTGAAATATGGGATATATGCTTTTAAGCGGTATTATGAATAAGGACGATGCGCTCAAAGTCGGTGATGCCGCGCTTTTGGCACTCATCGGCATCGCAATAGTGTTCGTCGTTCTTATCCTTTTGATGCTCATCGTTCAACTCGAAGGCAAGATTTTCGAGGGCAGTGAAAAATTGCGCGAAAAACACCCCGAGTGGAACGAGAAAATCCAAAACGCCAAACAAAAAATGGCGTTCTGGAAAAAGAAAGAGCAAAAACAAGAGGAAGATACCCAAATCGAAGAAAAACAATATGCGCAAGGCACTTGCGGTGAGCTTAAACTCATCAACACCGACGAGCGCGACGCGGCTATGATTATGGCAATCGTTGCCGACGAAACCAATACGCCTCTCAACGAGTTGCGTTTCAAATCCATCAAGAGAGTGGAGGAAGACAAATAATGATTTACAAAGTTACTCTCAACGGCAAAATTTACGAAGTAGAAGTTGAAAGAGGAGAAGCGGTTATCCAATCTGAATACGAAGCCGCACTTCCGCAAAGCGCACCCGCAGCAGCACCCGTAGCGCAAGCACCCGTGCAAACGGCAGCTCCCGCACAAAGCGCACCCGTGGCGGCGGCAAGCGCAAACGCAATCGTCGCGCCGATGCCCGGCACTATCAACGCCGTGAAGGTTACGAGCGGACAGCAAGTCAAAAAAGGCGATGTGCTTGTCATTCTCGAAGCTATGAAGATGGAGAACGAAATCTACGCCGACAAAGACGGCAAAGTCGGTCAAGTCTTCGTGCAAAAGGGCGCAAGCGTTCAAACGGGTACGGCCCTCGTCGAAATTCTGTGAGGTAAACTATGGATATCGGCGAAATTTTGAAAAATATATGGAACGGGAGCGGATATCATCTCTTCGGTGAGTCAAACGGTTGGCAATCCATCGTGATGATTATCATTGCATTCTTCTTCCTTTATCTCGGCATTAAAAAGCAATTCGAGCCGTTGCTTCTCGTAGGTATCGCGTTCGGTATGCTTTTGACCAACCTTCCCGCTCTCGACGGTGACAAAATCTTCCACGCAGAGTGGTGGACCGGCGTTACGCAAATCGGTGTTGACGAGCTTGGCAATCCCATTATGTGGGACGCGGTAAAACAAGGCGTCAACTATCAATACGTCTTGCAACACGGCGGACTTCTCGATATGCTCTACATAGGTGTTAAGACGGGTGTATATCCTTGCCTCATCTTTATCGGCGTAGGCGCAATGACGGACTTTGGCCCGATGCTTTCTCGTCCGAGTTCGCTTATCCTCGGTGCGGCGGCACAAGGCGGTATCTATCTTGTGCTTATCCTCGCGGCGGCAATGGGCTTTACGGGCGGTGAAGCGTCCTCAATCTCCATTATCGCGGGCGCAGACGGCCCGACGGCTATCTTCCTCACCAAGTCTCTCGCACCGCATTTGCTTGCTCCTATCGCGGTTGCGGCGTATTCGTATATGGCACTCATTCCGCTTTTGCAACCTCCGTTTATGAAGTTGCTCACCACCAAGAAAGAGCGTATGACCGTTATGCAAGAGACGCGCAAGGTCAGCAAGAAAGAGAAGATCATCTTCCCGATCCTCGTCACCGTCGTCGTATCGTTGCTCTTGCCGTCCGTTGCTCCGCTTCTCGGAAGCCTTATGTTCGGCAACCTCTTGCGTGAGTGCGGAGTTACCGAGCGTTTGAGTGACACCGCACAAAACGCACTTATGAACATCGTAACGTTGTTCCTCGGCATCTCCGTCGGTGCAACCGCAGTCGGTGCAACCTTCCTCACGACAAAGACCTTGCTCATTGTAGTCCTCGGTCTTGCGGGCTTCGTCCTCGCAACCGTTTGCGGGCTTCTCATCGGCAAACTTTTGTACGTCCTCTCCAAGGGCAAAATCAATCCGCTCATCGGTTCTGCGGGTGTCTCCGCCGTGCCTATGGCAGCCCGCGTCTCCAACGTCGTCGGACTTCAATACAACAAAGGCAACTATCTCCTTATGCACGCAATGGGACCGAACGTCGCCGGAGTTATTGGTTCGGCAGTAGCCGCCGGTTTCCTTTTGGCAGTGTTCGGATAAGCACGCCAAACGGCGAATAGCATTGGCAAAGCCCTCCGTCCACTCGTCGTGTACGCATCAGTACACTAGGCGAGAGTACGGAGGGCTTTTTCGCGCTCTTCATCCGTTTGGACGCACTTATCCAAACACTGCCGCGCCTTTCTTGTTCTTCATCTGTTTATTGCGTTTTAGTCAAATACGGTTGTTTATTGCAATTATCATTCGTATATAATTAAAAACGATTGCTATTGAGGCAATCGCTTTTGAATGAATAAAATCAATATGAATTATCGGTTGGAGTCTTTTTTCGTCTTAAACTCGATCGTATTAGGCTTTGTCGGGGTTTTACTATTTCGTCAACCCAAATTTTGAATTGATTGAAGTCGACGCACTCGGTTTGTACGGTTATTTCGTCGCCCTCTTTCAATACGGTGTCCGATGCTGCTATTACGTTTTCACCGTTTCTTTTTATCGAGCGTATTAGAAGGTTGCCCGGCCACAGTACGTTGCGTATCGGTTTATTCATAGCGATTGAACCGTTTTCTATGACGGTCGAATACGTGTGACGAGTGAGATGTATATGTTCGTCTTCGAGTATCCCGTCCAAAATAACTTCGTATATAGGTTTGGCACCGAAAATTTCGCTTACCATATATCCAAACGAAACGCCGAGTATTACCGGAATAAGCAGTGTAAATTGCCACGTGAGTTCGACGACCATTATAATTGCTGTTATCGGGGCTTTTACTATCGACGCAAAGAAGGTTGCCATACATATCATAACGATACAATCGGCGTATATTGAGTTCATACCCATAACTCCGCAGAGCTTTGACACGAGAGCCCCTATACACGCTCCTATCGACAACATCGGAATGAATATTCCGCACGGCACGCCCGCACCAAGATTTAATGCGGTTGCGATTGCGCGCAATATTAGAATAATTATTAAAGATACTACGATGGGCGACGAGAAAACGGTCGTTACGTTTTGTGCGTCGACGCCTCCGTTTGTGCCGAGAGATTGAATAAACGAATGACCTCCGCCCATTGCGGATGCGGTGATCAGTCCAAATACGCCTGCTGCCAAAAACGGTATAAGCATTTTTCCCAATCCTTTTGCAAACGTGATTTTTGCAAAGACTTTTCGAGAAAGCAAGCAAAGACAGTAAAATCCAAACCCCAACAAACCGCTTATAATTGCCGCCAACGCCACGAACCCATAGGTGTTAAGAGGCATCTGGACGAGGGAAAAAGTCGAAAACGTGGATACGATCGGCATTTTCATTGCTTGATATAGTGCGTTGCGCGTTATAGTTGCGGAAAGGACGGATGAAAACGCACATATAAAGATTGCGGGAGTAAAACGTCTATGCGCTTCTTCAAACGCAAACACTATTCCCGTCAGCGGAGCGTTAAACGCCACTGCAAGTCCGGCGCAAGCGCCTCCGGTCAATTGATATCTGCGCTCCATATCCGTGCATCTCAATATTTTGCTCGTGCCGTCGCCACACGTTGCGCCTATAAACATACTCGGACCTTCTGCGCCTGCCGTGAGTCCCGAAATAATGCAAACGAGGCACGCTGCTACCATCGACGGAAGAGATTTGTACCATTTTAGTTCCAACAAACCTCTTGCCGCGCCCTCCGTTTGCGGTATTCCGCTTCCGCGTACCATCGGAACGAATTTTGAGAGCGTCGATATTGCAAACGCTATTATTGCGAGTGCAACGAAAAGCAACGGGACAAATGCTGGATTTTCGCGAATAAGAGAATATAAGTCTTTTGCGTACTTTGAAAACAGTTCGGCCGCTACGTTGAAAAAAGTAACGATAACGCCCGCACAAATACCCGTAATTATTCCGACCGCCATAAGTTGAACGCCGTGGCGGTATAATCTGGAAAGCAAATTCGTTTTAGTCATAGAGATACCTATTCCGTTCAACAATTATAGTCGGTTGCTTCGATAAAAGCAAATATTTTTTATATCGTAACGTTTCAAAGCGGATTGGCATATGACGGCGCAGTTGCGGAATATCGGTGCGACGGGTATTGACACCGTTGCGGTTGCTTGCTATTATATAATAGCAAAATATCTTTTTAGAGGATTGAAAAATGAGATTTTCAGTTGACCTTGCACCCGCAAAAGAAGACAACGTCGTAGTGTTTGACGACGTCAGAATAAGCGTGTTGAGCGATAGAATTATCCGCGTTGAAAAAGGTGAATTTACCGATAAGCGCACGCAACTCGTTGTATGCCGTGATTTTGCCAATCCGCACTTTACTGTGCAAAAAACGAGTGATAAAGTGCTCGTTGTGACGGATAAGTATATGTTTTGCATAGACCTTGACAACGCCAACGTATACGTCAAGACCGAGGATGAAAAGGACTGGCGCGCTATAAGCAACCGCCTTAATCTCGGCGGAACGGCACGCACTTTGGACGGCACTTTCGGCATCGTCGGAAGCTGGAAGGGAAGACGCGAAAAGCAAGACCGTTTCTGCTTGGCGCACATTAGAAAGGGTATTTTTGCGAGCAACGGAATAAGCGAAATAGACGACGGCAAGTCCGTACTTTTGAACGAAGACGGAAGCGTAAGTCCGAGAGAAAAGTATTGCGTTGACAAATACGTCTTTGCGTTCGAGGACGATTATCTCGGCGGACTCAAAGAGTATTACGCGCTTACGGGGTACACTCCCGTTTTGCCCAAATACGCGCTCGGCAACTGGTGGTCGCGCTATCACGCGTACACCGACAAGGAATATCTCGAACTTATGGACAAGTTCGAAAGCAAAAATATTCCGCTCACCGTCGCTACGATTGATATGGACTGGCACATCGTCAAAAATACGCCCAAGGACGCGGAATACAAATCTTTCCAAGGCGCGGGTTGGACGGGATATACTTTTGAAAAGGAACTTTTCCCCGATCCCAAAGGCTTTTTGAGCAATTTGAAAGGGCGCAATCTTGCCGTAACTATGAACTTGCATCCCCGCGACGGCGTGAGATATTTTGAGGAGCAATATCCCGATATGGCAAGAGCGTGCGGTATAGATCCGAGCACCAAAAAGACGGTCGAATTCGATCTTACGGACGAAAAATTCCGTGACGCGTACTTTGATATTTTGCATCACCCGTACGAGGAAATGGGCGTGGATTTTTGGTGGATAGACTGGCAACAAGGTACGAAGTCCAAGATGAAAGGGCTCGATCCGCTCTGGCTTCTCAACCACTATCATATGCTCGATATTTGCCGTGACGGCAAAAGGGGCATTATTCTTTCAAGATACGCGGGTCTCGGCTCGCATAGATATCCGCTCGGATTTTCGGGTGACACGTGGGTGGTTTGGAACAGTTTGCGCTTGCAACCGTATTTCACCGCGCTTGCGTCCAACGCGGGCTACACGTGGTGGTCTCACGATATCGGCGGACACCTCTTCGGCAAAGGTGATAACGAATTGTATTTGAGATGGCTTCAATACGGCATATTTTCACCCATAAACCGCTTGCACTCCAACAACAAAGCGATGAGCAAAGAGCCTTGGAATTATCCGCAAGTGGAAAGCATCGCAGAGGACTTTTTGCGCTTGCGCCACGCGCTTTTGCCGTATCTTTACACCGCAAACGTGCGTACGGCAAAAGAGGGCGTTCCGCTTATTTGCCCGATGTATTATTACGTCAAAAACGATAAAAACGCTTATGGCAAAAAATGGCGCAATCAGTATTTCTTCGGTGAGCAAACGCTCGTTTGCCCGATTACGAAAAAGAGTAAAAACAGTGTATCTAAACACTCGTTTTGGTTGCCCGAGGGTAATTGGACGGGCTTTTTCGACGGCAAAAAATACGAGGGAGGAAAGGTTTACGAGCAAGATTTTTCGCTTGCGGAATATCCCGTTTTCGTCAAAGAGGGCGGTATTATCCCGATGACGGAGGCAAAGGATAATTCCACCGAGTTTTCCGATATCAAAGTGCGTATCTACCTCGGTGAAAACGAGTTTGCGATGTACGACGAGCAAGGCAAAATCGACTTCGTTATGCGCAAAACCGAGGACGGCGGATACGAGATCGAGATAACGCCGACGGACGACGTCGCAACGAAGAGATTGTCGCTCGAACTCGTCGGCGTCAAGGGCGCAAAAGTGCTTTTGAACAGTGAAGAAACACCGATAGAAGGCTTGAAAGACCTCGATTGCAAGCACTTGGTTGTGGATATCTCGGACGTGCAATACGCCTAAAAATCGGCTCTAAACCGCAAAAATCTTCGGTTTTTGCAAAAAAGATTGAATTTTGCGGAAAAACGCTTGACTTATATTGCACAATTTAATATTATTAACAAGCATATTTTTGGAAGAAGTATGACCTTGCGAAGAACTAGCCCCTCCGAGTTCGGCATACGCCTTGCAAAAACAATTTATGGAGGTTAGCACTATGGCTAAGGATTTGTCTTCAATGGCAAAAAACAATAAGTCTTATATGGCAAAGCCGGGCGAAGTGGAAAGCAAGTGGTATATCGTCGATGCAACCGATATGGTTCTCGGACGTCTTGCATCTCAAGTTGCTACAATCTTGAAAGGCAAAAATAAACCCCAATACACTCCCAACGTCGACTGCGGCGACCACGTTATTATAATCAACTGCGATAAGATCGTCCTCACGGGCAACAAACTCGTGGACAAATACTATCGTTATCACACCGGATACATCGGCGGTCTCAAAGAAATCCAATACAAGAAATTGATGGCGGAAAAACCTGAATTCGTCGTGTACAAGGCTGTCAAGGGTATGCTTCCCAAAAACACGCTCGGTGCAAAAATGCTCAAAAAACTCCGCGTTTACGCTGGTGCAGAGCACGATCATCAGGCACAATGCCCCGTTGAGCTCAAACTCAACTAATTGAGAGGTGGAATATGGCTACTAAGAAAACCAAGAAAGTTCAATATCTCGGCACCGGTAGAAGAAAGACCGCTATCGCAAGAGTTCGTCTTATCCCCGGCGGCGAAGGCGCAATCATCATCAACAAGCGCACTCTCGACGAGTACTTCCCGCTTGACACGATGAAACTCATCGTCAATCAACCTCTCGTTGCAACCGGCACGACCGACAAGTTTGACGTGTACGTCAACGTTTACGGCGGTGGTTACACCGGACAAGCCGGCGCAATCCGTCACGGTATCGCAAGAGCACTCTGCGTCGCAGACAGCGAAGCCTACAGAGCAACTCTCAAGAGCGAAGGTTACCTCACTCGTGACCCGAGAGCAAAAGAGCGTAAGAAATACGGTTTGCACAAGGCACGTAAAGCTCCTCAATTCAGCAAACGTTAACCAAACGCGTTCAAGACGCACAACCAAGCACAGCGATTTCGCTGTGCTTTTTCTTTGTCAGCCTGTGCGCGTGTTGCTCACGTACTTCCGTGTACGCTCCGCTACGCGTGCTCGGCTTTCGCGACTTGTGCGCCTTGCTCCGTGTTTGGTCAGCGTTTGCTTCGCAAGAATAGGTACGCTCCGTGCGCTGTCCTCGTCTTCCTTGACTTTTGCCGTTTGCTCTTTGGCAAATCATCTCTTGTTACTCATTAGTTGTCCGCACAACTAAGCACAGCGATTTCGCTGCGCTTTTTCATATCCTAGCAGTAGTGTGATTTACTTTTTTATATCCGCGTAGTACGGCTTTTTTGCGTTGGCTATATGCAAAACGCGTATTTTCTCGTTGATTATAATTCTTACGTAATTCTTACAAAATGCGGAAAAGTGGCGGAAAAGCGCGTGAAATTGTAAAGTTTTTGTCAAGATTTTTGCTGTTTCGAGGTGCGATAATATAGCCGTAAAACGAAGGAGGCAATTATGCAAAAGGTTATCGCACTTACGGGTGCAAGCGGAAATATGGGGCGTGAAACGCTGATGCAACTATTTGAAAGCGACGTCGTGGGCAAAATCAAGGCGTTGCTTGTGAGCGGAAGAAGAGAAAAGAAGCTCGCAAGAGAGTGGAAGCGCAAATACGGCGCGAAATTTGAGGCAATATTCGGTGATATCGCAAATATCGAAGATTGCAGAAAGCTCGTTAGCGGTAGTGATTACGTTCTCAACCTCGCGGCGGTTATTCCGCCCACGGCAGACCATTATCCCGTCCTTACGGACAGATGCAACCGCCTCGGCGCAATGAATATCGTGGACGCGGTGAGCGAGATAGGTGAAAATCAACCGAAACTCGTGCATATATCCACCGTTGCCATATACGGCAATCGCAACTACAAGCACCCGTGGGGAAGAGTGGGCGATCCGCTCATATCCAGCACCTACGACGAGTATTCCGCAAGCAAAATCAAGGGTGAACGCTACGTCATAGACAGCGACGTGCAAAATTGGGCGGTGTTGCGCCAAACGGGTATGCTCCACTCAAAGATGCTCACCAACAATATGAAAGACGGGCTGATGTTCCATACGTGCTTCAACGCGCCTATCGAGTGGGTTACGGCGCGCGATAGCGGACTTTTGATGCGTAGGCTCGTGGAAAAGGACGCAAAAGGTGAGCTTGAAAGCGCGTTTTGGAAGAAGTGTTACAACATAGGCGGTGGCGCGTGCAACAGAGTTACGGGTTACGACACTTTTGACGAGGGATTTAAGATTATCGGCGGTTCTACGCAAAAGTATATGAAGCCGAGTTGGAATTCCTTGCGCAACTTCCATTGTATGTGGTTTCAAGACAGTCATATCCTCAACGATTATTTCGATTTCCAACACGAGGACGTAAAGGACTATTGGCAAGAGATTTTGTCCAAACACGAATACTACCGTCTCGGAAAACTCGTGCCCGCAAAACTCGTGTCCAAACTCGCGATAGAAAGGCTTCTCAAAGACGATAACGCTCCGAGATATTGGGTGAAAACCAAACAAAACGGCAGAATTCGCGCGTTTTTCGGCAGTAAAGACAATCTGAACTGTATGCCTACGGATTGGGAGCATTTCCCCGTCCTTGCGCACGGACAACTTGCCGACGGAAGCATAGATTACGACGATATGCGAGATATAAATAAACTCAAAGAACACGGCTATATCCTCGACCACGGTTACGACGAAAGCAAGCCGGATAGCGAACTCGATATAGAGGATATGCGCTCGGCGGCGGAGTTTAGAGGCGGTAAATGTCTTTCGCAAAGTATGACGAAAGGTGATTTGTACACCAAACTTGAATGGGAGTGCCACGACGGACACAAGTTTTGGGCGTCTCCGTATTGCGTGCTCAAAGCGGGACACTGGTGTCCCGAGTGCTGTCAACCGAGTCCGTGGGACTACGACAGACTGTCAAAGTTTATGCCGTTCTACGCGCAAGTGTGGTACGACACTCACGCAAAGGGCGAAAACTGCACTTATTTTTACGACGACAAACACAACGCGTGCTATACGCATTTTGAGGGATAATATGAAAAAGGCAATAATTTATACGTTTTCGGGCACGGGAAACACTAAAAGAGCGTGCGATATATATAAGCAAGAATTTGAGAAAAACGGCGTCGAAACTACGGTTTTTTCGCTCATAAAAGGCTTTGAAGATTTGCCTAATCCAAACGAATACGACTACTTGGGGTTTGCCTATCCCATACACGGATTTAACGCGCCGTCCATTATGCTTGACTTGGCAAGGGCGTTGCCAAATGCAAACGGAAAAGAGTATTTCGTGCTAAAAACGTCGGGAGAGCCTCTCAAAATCAATAACGTGTCTTCTATCAAGATGAATAGTATCCTCAAAAAGAAAGGATATATCCCAAAGAGCGAATATCACTACGTGATGCCGTACAATATGATTTTCCGCCATACGGACGAGATGAGCGTAAAGATGCTCGATACTCTCAAAAATCTTGCGCCTATCGAGGCAAGAGAAGTGCTCGAAGGCAAGGTGCACAAACTCTCAAAAGTGCCTTTCGACGCGCTTTGGGCGTGGATAGTGCGTATAGAACAGCCCGCAATGAAGATGAACGGAAAGCATTTCAAAGTGGATAGCGACAAGTGTATAAAATGCGGGGCGTGCGCAAGGAATTGTCCCGTCGGTAATATAAAAATCGACGAAAACGGCAAATTTAGCTTTGGCGGGGACTGCCTTATGTGTACGAGATGTTCCTTCAATTGCCCGACGGACGCCTTTGATATAGGTATTCTCAACGGGTGGCGCGTCAACGGTAAATACTCGTTTAAGCCTCCGCAAACGCCACAAAAGGACAAGCACGCTTGGTATTGCAAAAAGGCGTACGCGAGATACTTTGCAAACGCAAAGAAGAAAATCGAGCAAAATCAAACGCCGTTGACAAAAAATCTTGAAAATAATGCGGATTGTGTTGTACAATAATAAAAAAGATAAAAGGAAGAGGATATGAGAAAGATACTTATTGCCGAGGATAATAGCGAAATTTCCGATATGATGAAGAGCTACCTTCAAAGAGCGGGACACGACGTATATCAAGCCTACGACGGCGTGGAAACGTTGCAAAAGGTCAAGGACGTGAAGCCCGACCTCGTGCTCTTGGATATTATGATGCCCAAACTTGACGGTTTCACCGTGTGCGAAACGTTGCGCAAGACTACCAATATTCCAATCATCGTGGTGTCGGCAAAGGTCGCGGAAGAGGACAAAGTGCGTATGTTCGACCTCGGTGCGGACGACTATATCACCAAGCCGTTTTCTTTCAAAGAAATGGTGATGAGAGTGGGCGCGCAACTTCGCAGATATTACGAATTTAACGTCGTGCCGACGGGTGACAGACGTTACGGTGAATTGCTTATCTCACCGTCGAGATACGAGGCGCGCGTTGGTGAAGAGCCTCTTGCGCTCACGTCAAAGGAGTTCAAAATCCTCGACTATCTCACCGCTCACGAAAACCAAATTATGCCCAAACAAAAGATAATCGACGACGTGTGGGGCATTGACGAATATATAGACGAAAACACCGTTGCGGTGACGATTGCAAGGCTTCGCGACAAGCTCTCGAAGGTGGGAATAAACAACGTCGTTACCGTATGGGGACTCGGATATAAGTGGCAAGATTAACCGAGTAAGTTGCAAAAACGCACTTTTATGCGTGCAAAACGGACATATAAACTGTGAGTTATGAAAAGAAGTGAAATCGTAAAGATAGAAAGAACGCTTGCGCGTTTTCAAGACGGAGACTTGTATACGCGCGTAGATACGAGCGGTGTGGGAGAGTATCACGCAATTGCGGTGAGACTTGAAACGTTACGACTTTCTATGCTCAAAATCAAGGACGAGCAAGCACAAACGGAGAAGAGAACGAGCGTGTCAATATCTTCCGTCGCGCACGATATGAAGACGCCTCTTGCGATAATCTCGGGTTACGCCGAGTGTTTGTCGGACGGTCTCGACGACAAGGATTATCCCGCGTTGATTGCTCAAAAAGCCGAGCAAATGAACGAGATGGTCGTGGGTATGGTGGAAGCCGCAAGGAACGCAAAGAGCGACGGTGAAGAGCATAGAGTGCTTTACGACGCAAGGGTGCTTTTCGGCAATATCCTCGATAAGCAACGAGCACTCGTTGCCACGAAGAATATAAAACTCAAAGTTGGCAAAATTCCGCACGTCAATATCCGAGCGGACAAAACCAAAATCGAAAGCGTCGTGCAAAACCTCATCTCCAACGCCGTCAAGTATTCCAAAGAGAAGACGACTATTAAAGTGACGTTCAAGCGCAACGGCGGATTTTTGTGCTTTTGCGTGAAAGACGAGGGAATAGGCATTGCCAAAGAGAATATTCCGCTCGTGTTCGACCAATATTACAAGGAAGACGCCTCTCGTCCGAGCGGAGCGAGCCAAGGCGTGGGACTTTACGTGACCAAGTGCGTGGTGGACGACTACGGCGGAAGCATATCCGTAAAGAGCAAAAAGGGCAAAGGAAGCAAGTTCTTCGTCAAACTTCCCATTGAGCAAAGCATTGAAGATCGCAAGTCGTTTACGGCAAAATTCGACGGTTTGCCACTCGTGGTGAAGAGTCTTATTATGTTCGTATTCGGCATATTTTGGGGATGGATATATCGCTTTGCAAAGTATAGCGAAACGAAATATACCACCACTCTCATTGCGGGAATATTGTCTATCGCACTGTTTATTTTCGTGTGGCCGATAGATTATATAAGCATCTTCGTGTACGGAAAGCCCACGTTTTTGGCGGACTGAAAAGAGGTAAAAACGATTGCGTTTTTGCATTGAAAACGAGGAAGAAACGGTGGTTCTTTGCGCTTAAAGGTAAATGGAAACGGTTGCTTTTTGTGTTGAAAAACCAATAAAAAATATCGTGTTTTTTCGTTGAAAACGAAGAAAAATATTGCTATTTTGCGATAAAAAATAAAGAAAAACGATGCCGATATAGGCGTAGAAAAGTATAAATAAGCGGAACGATCGGGTATTGTCAATTGTAAAAATATGGACGACGGCGCACGAGGTGCGCGGTCGTTTTTTATAAAATCGATTGATTTTGTGCCACACGATACACGAAAAGTGTCCGCTTTTATTAAAAACTCTTTAATGAACGTTAAAATCAAAATGTATAAAAATTATAGTCGAAACACGCTCGAAATCGTATAAATTTATAAAAGCAATCGTCGCAAAAACGGGATAAAAAACGGTACTTTGCCAAAAGTGTGGAAAGCGCAGTTTTTGCAAGAACAAGCGTTTTACGGTGTAATTTTGAATGGATAAAGGCGGTTTTGCGATAAAAAGTTGCGGGCGTTGCGTAACGGTGTGGACGTGGTTTTTGCACGGTTTTGCGTGCCGAAAGGGCGCGAATTTTGGCGTTAAAAGGCGTTTTGATTGCGTATGCAACCGTATGCAAAAATTATAATTTATGCATAAAAATACAAGTTTGTAAATAAAAATCGAATTTTGTAAAAATTGTGTTTGACACTTATAAACGGGAGTAGTAAGATAATTTAGTATCAAAAAATATGCGCGTGCGTAAGTGCGTGTATATGTGAATGAAATTTATACAAAACGTATGCAAGAGGAAATATGAAACGAAAGGTATTGGTCGTAGCGTTGATAGTTGTTGCACTGGCAAGTTTGCTCGTGGCGTGCAACTCGTCCACCAACTACGACGGTATGACGAAAATTGTTTACGAATTGGAAGGCGGTTCGTATATGAACTGTGATTTGCCCGTGTTGCAATATTACGATTTCAAGGCAGGGACGAGCAATCTCATTTACGACCCGACCGTTCTTTCGCAAGAGACCGTGCAAAGAGAAGGCTACAAGTTTACGGGTTGGTTCAAAACCAAGACCGTTGACGGCAACGACGTGACTTACTCGGATAAATGGAATTTCGAGACGGACAAAGTCGGAACGGAAGGCGTCACGCTCTACGCGGGTTGGGAACTCAAAGTGAAATACGCTTACAACGTCTGCTACGTCGACGACAACGGCAACGTGAAAGTGCTCGGAACGTACAGCGTCAAAGCGGGTGAAGAGTTCAACGACAGAAAGAAATTTGCCAACAAGCGTACGGGTTACACCGCTTACGTATATCAAAACGGCAAAGTGCTCAACGGCGGATATTATCTCGACAAAGAGTTTACGCAACCGGTGGAAGGATACAAGCACCCCGGCGGAGACGAGAGCCTTACGATTAACGTTTACGCAAAGTACATCAAGGGTGAGTATTCCATAGTGCGCACCGCAAGCGAACTTACTCTTGCGAAGTCGAGCAATATCTATCTCGACGCCGACATCGATATGGGCGGAAAAGTGTTGTCATTCGATACGTACTCCAAGAGAACGTTTGAAGGAAACGGACACACAATTTCCAACTTCAAGCTCGCATACAACCTCAGCGACGCGGGCTTAGAAGCAAACTTCGACAACGACAGTAAAAACGCGATTTACGTGTGCTTGTTCAAAGAGATTGCAAACTCGACGATACAAAACGTGAATTTCAAGGGCGTGCAACTCGTAATAGAAGGTGAGTTCAGCAAGGCTCAGTACGTGTACGTCGCACCGCTTTGTATGAAAGCTACGGGCGCAACCGTGAAAAACGTGACCTTTGAATTGACTTATCAAATAGTCGGATTGCCTATCGGCAGTAGCACGACGTTTGAACTTTCAAGCGAGGGTTACAGACAAAAGGACGAGACGTCGAACTTTGAAGGCTTCGACATCACGATAAACGAAACTAAATAGTAAAAAACAAATTCGCAAAGAATTGAAGGAGATAGTAATGAAATCTAAAAAAGTCAAGACAATCGTAAGTCTCGCGCTAGTTGTCGTAACGGCACTCTCAAGTTTGATTGCGCTCGTTGCGTGCCACAAGGATCAAGAGACTTTCGACAACGAAAACGATCCGTTGGTCTTCTCGACGCAAGCGGTCGATAAGGTTTTCAACCCGTTCTTCTCGTCTACGGGCCCCGACAACAGCGTCGTGGGTATGACGCAAATCTCTATGCTTTCCAACGACAAGAGTGGAAACGTCGCTTACGGTGACGACGAAGCGGTCGTAGCAAAAGATTATCAATCCGTATACGAAGGCAACGACGACGAAGGTATCACGACGTATTACTTCGTGCTCAAAAACAACATCCGTTTCTCCAACGGCTCTTATCTTACGATTAAGGACGTGCTTTTCAACTACTACGTGTACCTCGATCCAGCATACACCGGATCAAGCACCATTTATTCGACGGATATCGTAGGTTTGAAAGCGTACCGCACTCAAAGCCAAGACGAGAACGAACAAGAGAACTTCAACGCGCAATTCAAGGTTGCGGCTGCGGGCAGAATCAGCGCACTCAAAACCGCTTGCAACGCAGTGTTTAAGGCTCACGACGACGCAGACGAAAGCGTTGAATTGATGACTTCTTATCTCGAAGAATACGCAGACGCAAACTCGGGCAACGAGCACGTCGTCGCGGACTTCAAGAAAGCGGTGGAATTGTTTGAAGAAGAACTTGCAAACGACTATTCAAACAACGTCGACTCCTACAAGGACATTTCCTTCAAGGATGAGGACGGCAATCTTTACAAAGATTTGTTCACCACCGACCAAGAAGCGTTCTTCTACAACGAAGGCTTGATCACGTGGAATAAGAAAGAAGCCAAATTGGAAGTGTTCAACGACGACTTGGCGGGCATCAAATCTTGGTCCGTACCCAGAGAGAATGAGAACGAAGAGCAAGCAAAGGAAAGAGCAAAACAACAAGCAATCGATATCGTGTTTGCAGAGAAGATGCCCAAAGACGTCGTGGAAATCGTGTCTTACTGGAATACTTCCGTAACCCTTTCCGAATTCCTTGAAAAACAAGCGATGGAAGAGTTTGCAAAGTCTCATACCAAGACCGTTGAGAACATATCCGGTATCAAGTTTGCAAACCACACCGAAAGCGTGGTTGTAAACGGCACGGAATACAGACCCGTCGAGTACGACGCAAACGGCAACGTCAAAGAAGGCTTCAACGAAGTGCTTTCTATCGCTATCAACGGCGTTGACCCCAAAGCAATCTGGAACTTCGCAATCGGTATCGCTCCGATGTATTACTACTCTACGCACAATTGGCACGGCAAGGATTATATCAATTCGTTCAACTACGAAAACGAATTCGGCGTTGAATTTATGTCTCAATCCTTTATGAACGAAGTCGTGAAAGACCCGAATAAGGTCGGCGTTCCGGTAGGTGCCGGCGCATATGCGGCAAGCAAATCCAGCGGTGGCATCGACAACGTTGCTTCCGGTGAATTCTACGACAAGGGCGTCATCTACTTCGAGAGAAACCCGTACTTCTGTATGGGCCCCGCAAAGATTAAGAAAGTGCGTTATCAAGTAGTCGGTTCAAACAACGTCACCACGACGCTTTACACGGGTGCGGTTGACTTTGCAGAACCCAACGCAAAACCCGAGACGATTGAAGAAATCAATAGCCACGAAGGTTACGCAAGCCAATCCGTCTCAACGCTCGGTTACGGCTATATCGGTATCAACGCCGGTAAAGTTCCGTCAATCAAGGTAAGACAAGCGATTATGCACGCAATCAACACGCAAGAGACCGTCGATTACTACAAGACGACCGCAAGCCCGATTTACCGTTCTATGTCTCGTTCGAGCTGGGCATATCCCGGATACAACAACGGTGAATACGGCACGGACGATCCGACTCCGTATTATCCGTACGTCGGCGATCCGGTGCCCGAAGACTTGTCCGTAGTCAACCCCGATTACAGAGAGTTCGTGCAAAACGAAGGACTTTCCGCGGGACAAAAGATGAGCGAAGAACAACAAAAGAGATTTATCACTTCTTTGGTTGAAAGCGCGGGCTACACCATCAACGCAGAAGGTATCTATCAAAACGGCAGCAACAAGCTCAAATACACGTTCACCATCGCGGGTGAAGAAACCGATCACCCCGCGTTCAACGCAATGTTGCACGCAAGAGAAGTGCTCAACGAATGCGGATTCCAAATCACCGTGACGACGGACTCCAACGCACTCAAAAAGTTGTCCACGGGTGACCTCACCGTATGGGCGGCAGCTTGGGGCTCTACGATCGATCCCGATATGTACCAAGTCTATCATAAGGAATCTACCGCAACTTCCGTACTCAACTGGGGCTATAAACAAATCCTCAACGACACGAGCGGAAAGTACGCAGTGGAACAAGAACTCATCGATCAATTGTCCGAACTTATCGAAAGCGCTCGTAAGACGGACGACAGAACGTCGAGAGCAAGAGATTACAGCGACGCACTCGATATCGTAATGCAACTCGCAATCGAACTTCCGACGTATCAAAGAAAAGACTTGTTTGCGTACAACACCAAGAAAATCGACGCAAGCACGTTTACTCCGGTCAGTGAACTCTCACCCTTCAAGGGATTGACAAGCGAACTTTGGAACGTATCGCTCGTTACTGCAAAATAAGCAATAAAGCAATGCGCTACGGCGCGAAAATACTATGAGGAAAAGCGCGATTTGAGGCAAATCGCCTCAAATGCGCGCGTGTATAAAGATGTTTAAGTATATCGTCAAAAGAATACTAATTTCCATAATAATATTGCTTGGCGTGTCCATCATCATCTACACGATGGTGAGATTGATGCCCAACGATTACGTGGATTTGAAGTATTCTCAACAACTTCAAGCCGGAACGGTTACTCAGGAAGACATCGCAAGGTTCAAGGAATTGTACGGAATCGGCGACTCGTCTTTCGAGGGCATAATGGGCGGATATTTTAAGTGGCTCGGCAATATGTGCAAGGGCGACTTGGGCGTATCGTTTAAGTACGAAAAACCCGTGGGACAAGTCATAAGCGAAAATATGTGGATTTCGTTTGCGATTGCGTTTATAGCGACGATTTTGCAATTCTTGATTGCAATTCCGCTCGGTATAACCAGCGCAACGCACCAATATTCCGCTCGCGACTACGTTACTACGGTACTTACGATGGTGGGGATTTCCTTGCCGACGTACTTCTTTGCGGCTATCGCAATCAAGATTTTCTCCGTCGACCTCGGAATTTTGCCTCCTAACGGACTTATCAACGCAAGTATGGACTACGCCAACGATTTTGCAGGTCAGATGGCAAAATTCGGCGATATGTTGCAACATATGGTATTGCCTATCTTCGTCAGCGTGTTCTTGTCCATCGGCGGTCTTATGAGATACACCAGAACCAACACTTTGGAAGTGCTCAACGCCGACTACATAAGAACGGCAAGAGCCAAGGGTTTGTCCGAAAAAACGGTAATCTACAAGCACGCTTTTAGAAATACGCTCATTCCGCTCGCAACTTTGCTTGCGGGAATTTTGCCGTCTTTGTTCGGCGGTATGATGATCACCGAGCAAGTGTTCGGCATCGACGGTATCGGCCGTCTTGCGTACCAGGCTTTGAAGGAAGGCGATATCCCGTTCGTTATGGGATACAATATGTTCCTCGCAATTTTGACCGTTATCGGCACGCTGTTGTCCGATATTATGTACTCGATAGTTGACCCGCGCGTCAAACTCAGCAAATAGTAGGTGAATTATGGAAGAAAAAGATTTGAAAAACATAAACATCGATGACGTTGCCTCTGACGTGCAAGACGCGACCGCTCTTGAAGAGCAATCCGCAGTGATCGAAAATACGACGGAAGCGGAAAACGCCGCGACGGTCGACGAGAAGCAAGAAAAAGAAGGCAAAGGCGATAAAGTCGAATACGTATACAAGGAAATGAGCCCTTTGAGAATGGTGGGAAGAAGATTTTTCCGCTCCAAACTCTCAATAGTCGGACTCGTTATGATAGTGTTCCTTATTCTGTTCTCTTTCCTCGGCCCCGTGATTTACGACAAGTGGGGTGAAGAAACGGTTGACAGAACGGAAGTTACCAACACCATAAGAAACTCTTACGACTGGGTTGACGAAAACGGTGAGACGATCACTATCAAGGAAGTGCTTCAACACAAGTCCGAAATCAACTCCTACGCAGATCCGTCCAAAGATCACCTTCTCGGCACTGACGATAAGGGTATGGACGTCTTCGTAAGACTTATGTACGGCGGTCGTATCTCCTTGACGATAGGATTTATCGTAGTAATACTCGAAACGTTGATAGGTATAATTCTCGGCGGTCTCGCGGGCTATTTCGGTGGCTGGGTTGATCAGTTGATTATGCGTATAGTGGATATATTCACGTGCGTGCCAACGCTTCCTATTTTGCTTATCGCGTCGGCTATGATCGACTCGTGGCAAGTGGACGCGGATACGAGAATTTACCTCTTGATGGCAATCATCACCATATTCAGTTGGAGCGGTGTCGCACGTCTCGTTAGAGGACAGATTTTGTCTTTGAGAGAGCAAGAATACATCACTGCGACGGAGGTTATGGGCTTGCCGACGTGGAGAAAAATCTTCGTACACCTCATACCCAACGTTATGCCTCAACTTATCGTATCGATGACGCTCGGTCTCGGCAGCGTTATCTTGTACGAGTCCACGTTGAGCTATTTGGGTCTCGGCGTTCAATTGCCGAAGGCTGCTTGGGGTACTATGATAGCAACGTCCAACGATCCGCAAGTTTTGAGCTACCATATGAATATGTGGTTGCCCGCGGGTATTATGATCGTTATCGCGGTGTTGGGCTTCAACTTCGTTGGTGACGGCTTGCGCGACGCAATGGACCCCAAAGCGAAAAAATAATTGACAGGTGGTTTTATGAAAATAGAAAAGAAGAAAAAAGCGTCAAATTATCTGTCAATACGCGACAGCAGAAAAATAATCAGATACAACATCAAAAAGATGAGGTATTACGAGGCGCAAAAGCGTAAAAAACGCGATAAGAGCGAGTATACGACCACTATGCGCGACGAAAACAACCTCATCGAGATTGATAATCTCAAAACTTGTTTCTTTACGGACACGGGCACGGTTATGTCGGTAAACGGCGTATCTTTCGAGATACCCAAGAACAAAATCGTGGGCGTCGTGGGTGAGTCCGGTTGCGGAAAGAGCGTAACGTCGCTCTCAATTATGCAACTGGTTCAAGCACCGCAAGGACAAGTGGTTGACGGTCAAATAAGATTCAACTCCGACGAGCTCGGCTACGACGAAGAGGGCAAAAAGATTGCTTACGACATCGCGAAAATGCCGACCAAAGAGATGTACAAGGTGCGCGGAAAAGACATCACGATGATTTTCCAAGAGCCGATGACCTCGCTCAACCCCGTCTTTACGATAGGATACCAACTTGACGAAGTGTCCTTCACGCACAATCCGTCCGTGAGCAAACAAGAAGCAAAAGCGGTGAGTATCGAGATGCTCAAAAAAGTAGGCATCGCGATGCCCGAAAGAGTGTACGCCTCGTACCCGCACGAGTTGTCGGGCGGTATGCGCCAGAGAGTTATGATTGCAATGGCTCTGGTCGGCGACCCCAAACTCATCATCGCGGACGAGCCGACCACGGCACTCGACGTCACCATTCAAGCGCAAATCCTCGAACTTTTGAAGGACTTGCAACGCAAAGAGGGCTGCTCCATTATGCTCATCACGCACGACCTCGGCGTTATTGCGGAGATGGCGGACGAAGTGGTGGTTATGTACGCGGGTAGGGTGATTGAAAAAGGCACGGCAAGCGAAATCTTCCACGACCCCAAACACCCCTACACGATCGGACTTCAAAAGAGCAAACCGCTCATCACGTCCCCGTCAAACGAACCGCTTTATTCAATACCCGGACAAGTCCCCAGCCCGATAAATTTGCCAAACACTTGCTATTTCAAGAACAGATGCGCAAAGTGTATCGGCGCGTGCGAAGGGGAATATCCGCCCGAAATCAAAATCAGCGACACTCACTACGTGTCGTGCTATCTGTACGAACAAAAGGAGGGCAATGAACAATGAGCGATATCCAAAAGAACGAATTGTTTGACGACGCTCAAAGCGAGAACGCAAGCGTCGAAAACGAGCAAACTGCCCTTCAAGACACGCAAGAGAATAAAGACGACATCATTTTGGAAGTGGACGACTTGCAAAAGCACTTCGTGCTTTCACGAACGTTGCTCGGCAAACCGACTTCCACTCTCAAAGCGGTCGACCACGTCAGTTTCAAACTCAAAAGAGGCACTACCATCGGTATCGTGGGTGAGTCCGGTTGCGGAAAAACCACGATGGGCAGAACTATCCTCAAACTGTACGATATCGACGGCGGAAAAGTGTACTACAACGGTGAAGATATCACCGATATCTCCAAAAAGAAGATGCGCGCGTTGAGAACTTCGATGCAACTTATCTTCCAAGACCCGTATTCCAGCCTCCCGCCGAGAATGACTATCGGCAGTATCATTTCCGAGGCGGTGAAAGTGCACAAAATCGTGCCGAAGGAAGAGGTTTCCTCGTACGTGCGCGACATAATGAAGAAGTGCGGATTGCAAGAGCAATATTACGACCGTTATCCGCACGAATTCTCGGGCGGTCAAAGACAACGTATCTGTATTGCAAGAGCGTTGGCGGTCAAGCCCGACCTCGTTATTTGCGACGAGCCCGTAAGCGCACTCGACGTGTCGGTACAAGCGCAAATCATCAATTTGCTCAAAGAATTGCAACAAACGATGAACCTCACCTACGTGTTCATCTCCCACGATTTGTCGGTGGTCAAGTACATAACGGACGAAATTATGGTTATGTACCTCGGCAATATGATGGAAAAGGGCGAAACGGACGAGTTGTTCAACAATCCGCTCCACCCGTACACGAAGGCGTTGTTCTCGGCAGTTCCCGTGCCCGATCCCGACGTGAAGAGCAAGAGAATTATTCTCGAAGGCGATATTCCGTCGCCCGCAAATCCGCCCAAGGGTTGCAAATTCCACACTCGTTGCTCGCAATGTATGAGCGCGTGCAAGATTATCGAGCCGAAGTATCACGAGGTTACGCCCGGACACTTCGTTGCTTGCCACCTCTACGACGAGGACATTATGAGCAGACAAGAGGAACTTGACAAAGCGTACGAGCACGTCAAAGAGATGGAAGAGCGTCAAAAAGAGATTGCGGAAGAATACGACGTAATCAAGAAAATCAAAGACGCTTTTGAGAAAATCCTCAAAAAGAAGAAAACGGAAACTTCCGAAGAGTCCGCACCCGTTGCAACCGACGAAATCAAAGAGGAAATCGGCGGTGAAAACGACTTTAAGGGCACGGATATCATTCAAAACCAAGAAGTGACGCACACGCTCGAAGACGGAAACGTCCAAAGCACAAACGACGCAAGCGACGATGAAGAAAGATAAAAAGAAAGTCAAAGTCATATACGTCGAAGACGACGGGCGCACGCTGTACAATATGGACGGCGTGAGACGTCAAAACGCCATTATTCCCGACAAAATAACCAATACCCGCCTTGAAAAAGAGAAAAACAAGGACAAGGAAGAGGCGCATCTCGAAAGGAAAGAACGGCGCGCGGCAATCAGAGCGGGGTATGCGACGTATCTGCCGATATTGTTCGGAGTGCTCGTGTGCTTTGCGGTGGTCGCAGTGGTGATGTACTTCTGGTTGAAGTAATATCGATAAATAATATATAGTAATAAAATTTTTAGGTATATATATGAAAAGGAAACTAATCAGCATTTGCCTAATGGTTGCGCTCATATCGCTGTCGGTGTTCACACTGGTGGCGTGCGGTGCAAACGCGGGCAACGTATCCGACGGTAATACGGAAGTTGCGATCTATCAAAACTTGCGCGTTTTCAACACGGGTTTGAAACTCACGCAAGAAGAGACGTTGGATCGCATCAAAGCCGATTACCTCAAAGAGAACAACGGCTATCTCGACACGGACGAAATCGTGGTTATGGTCTCGCTTGAAGGCAACGCCCTCATCGACGACTATATCGACGAGTATTCCGACGATTACGCAAGCGTTGCCGAGTACGCTGCAAGCGAGGTGGGCTCTAACAAGCGCATCTACTTGCAAGCACAACAAGAGGACGCTATAAGACGCCTTACGCAAAACGGCTTGATCGAGAGCGTAAAGTGCAGTTACGACACGGTTTTGAACGGTTTTGCCGCAACTATCAAGTACGGCAATTTGCGCGCGCTTGAAAATGCAAGCGGTGTTACGAGCGTCATAATCAGCGATACGTACAATCGTCCGCAATCCACGTCTTCGACGGGTGCTTCTTCAATCACCAACCTCGTCGACGTGTACGAAACGGGTATTTTCAACTCGTCCAGCGTGCCTTATACGGGCAAAAAGACGTCGGTTGCTATACTCGACAGCGGTTTTGATTGCTCTCACACGGTGTTCCAAAAAACTCTTGACGCAAACGAAGTGTCTTTCTCCAAAGAGGACATCAAGAGCGTTTTGGCACAAACCAACGCCGCAAAATACACGTCAGACATTGACGTAGACAAGGTTTACGTGTCCAGCAAAATTCCGTTTGCATACGACTACGCGGACAAAGATATCAACGTTTATCCGTACGACTCCGAGCACGGCACGCACGTTGCGGGTATTATCGGCGGTCAAGACGACGTTATCACGGGCGTTGCCGTTGATACGCAACTCGTGCTTATGAAGGTTTTCCCCGATTTGAGCACGGGCGGTAAGACGGAAGATATCTTACTTGCTTTGGAAGACGCGGTTTTGCTCAACGTCGACTGCATCAATATGTCGCTCGGCTCTTCTTGCGGTTTTTCCAGAGAAGTAGACGAAGTGAACGTAAACAGAATTTACGACAAGCTCAACGAAAGCGGTATCAGCGTTCTTACGGCAGCGAGCAACAGTTACAGTACGGGCTTCGGCGGTGAACAAGGCAACACCAATATGGTCACCAACCCCGACTCGGGCACGGTCGGCTCTCCGTCCACGTACGAAGCTTGCCTCTCCGTTGCGTCTATCAGCGGTACGAAGAGCAAATATATGGTCGGCAACGGCACGGACGTCATCTTCTTCAAAGAGTCCAACTCCATCACGGGTGACGAAAACGACTTCTTCAAAGAGCTCGGCGTAACCGACGAGGCGAGAGAGTTCGAGTACGTAACCGTCCCCGGTACGGGCGGAAAGACGAGCTATGCGGGACTTAACGTACAAGGCAAAATCGCACTCGTAAGACGTGGCGACAACACCTTTGAGGAAAAAGCGCGTTACGCAAAATCCGCGGGCGCGATTGCGTGTATCATTTACAACAACATCGACGGCGATATCTCTATGTCGATGGGCAAGAGCGACCATATTCCTACGATATCCATATCCAAGGACAACGGCTACAAACTTGCCGCAAAGAAGAGCGGAACGCTTACCATTGCTTACAGCAACCAAGCGGGGCCGTTTATGTCTGACTTTTCAAGCTGGGGTCCGACTCCGTCGCTTGAACTCAAACCCGAAATCACCGCACACGGCGGAAACATCAAGTCCGCAGTGCCCGGCAACAAATACGACGAATTGAGCGGTACGTCTATGGCAACGCCTAACCTTTGCGGTATCGTGGTGCTCATAAGACAATACCTCAAAGAGAAGTATCCCAACAAGAACTGGAAAGAAATCTCCGTCCTCACCAACCAAATGTTGATGTCTACGGCTACGATTGCTCTCAACGAAGAAGGCAATCCGTATTCTCCGCGTAAACAAGGCGCGGGTCTTGCCAGCCTCAAAAACCTCGTCGCGACGAGAGCGTATCTCACCGTCGACGCACAAGACGAAGAGGGCAATACGTACACCAAAGACCGCACCAAGATCGAACTCTTTGACGATCCTCAAAGAACGGGCTTGTACGAGATGTCTTTCAACGTCGTCAATATCTCGAACGACGTATTGACGTACGATTTGTCTCTCGTGGGTATGACGGAAAGCGTGTCTACCTCCGACGAAAAGCACGTTGCGGAAACTCCTCAAATCCTCGAAGGCGTAAAGAACTTCGAGATAGTCGAGGGCGGAACGCTTGACGGCAACAAACTCACTGTAGGCGCGGGCGCAACGGCAAAAGTGAAGGTGACGTACACTCTCACGAGCCAAGAAAAGAAACTTATCGAAAAACTCTTCCCGTACGGTATGTACGTCGAAGGATTTATAAAACTCAAACAAACGGGTGACGAAACGGAAGACGCAAAGAACGTCGACCTCAACGTGCCGTTCCTCGCTTTCTACGGTGATTGGACGGAAGCTCCGATGTTTGATAAAACCTACTACGAAGTGGAATCCGAAGCGCACGACAAGGCAATCGACGACGAAGACAAGCTCAAAGCCGATTACTACGCGACGACGCCTTACGGTTCGTACTTCTACAACTACATTATTCCTCTCGGAACGTATTTGTACGACGTCGATACCGACAAATACGACGAAATCCCCGCAACGGAAGACCATATCGCAATCTCCAATATCCTCGGTACGATTGACGGTATCTCGGTTGTATACGCGGGTCTTTTGAGAGGCGCAAAGACGATGACGTTCACCATAAAAGACAAAGCCACGGGCGAGGTCGTTTGGGAACACGTCGACTACAACGCAACCAAGTCCTATTCCTACGGCGGAAGTCCGTTGCCTTATTACGAGCAACTCAAATTCAAGTCTTTGGCAAACGGTCTCGTCAACAACGCAGAGTATACCTTTGAGATGAAAGGTGAGCTTGACTACGGTGACGGCGGTGCTGCAAAGAACGTCAGAAACAGCTTCGGCTTCGACTTCACGGCAGACGACGAAGCGCCCGTCATCAAGAGCGTTACGTACGAGAAAAAGTACGACCGTACTCTCAAAAAGGACAGATACTATATCAATATGGTTGTCTACGACAATCAATACGTGCAATCGATAACCCCGATTATCTTCACGTCGAGCAGTAGTTATACCTTCCTTACCAAGAATCCTATTCCCGTTTACAGCGAAAAGGGCCAGGACAACACGATAAGATTTGAAATAACCGACTATCTTAAAGATATCGGCAACGACGCGTTGATTACGAGTGCGCTTGCGTTCTCTATCGACGACTACGCGCTCAACTCCAACATCTTCCTTTGCCAACTCCCCGGCACGAAGGGTGACTTCAAATTCACCAAAGACGGCACGATGGACGGCGCGGACCTCATCATTTTGTCCGCTTACGAAGACGAAGTTATCGACCTCACGCAATATCTTGCAACGGGTGACGACAGCGTTGACGAAGACAAAGACTATTTGAAATACTTGAATTGGTCTTCTTCCAACGAAAACGTTCTCGAAGTGAAGAACGGTCTCGTCAAGTGCATTGCAGAAGGCAAAGCAACCGTAACGGTGAGAGAACAAATGGATCTCAACCAAGCGGTTATCATAATCAACGTCAAGAAGAGAGCGTCCTCCTCCGACGAAGAGACTGCGACTAAGAGTGCGACGGACGTGTTTGCCTCGACGAGCGATATATCCCTCCAATCGGTTGCGGACGACTACAACAAAGCGACGCTCAAAGAATTGAGATTTTCGTACTACGACACGTTGTTTGCATACTCTCGCGCGGCGCAAACCAGCGAGATAGGCAAGACGGGGGACAGAAGATTCGTTGCTTCCGCTTCGGATATCGGTATGTACCCCGGTGAGAAAATCAAACTCAACTACGACGTAGACCCGTGGTACGTGGCGGATAAATACGAGTTCGAGTACTCCTCAAACAACTCAAATATCGCGCAAGTCAACGAAAAGGGTGAAGTTACCGCACTCAAAGAAGGCACGGCAATCATCACGATAAAGCCGAAGAACTCCTACATTCAAGCGTCGGTTACGATAAGAGTCAAGAACGAATTCGTCATCGAAAACCGTGAACTCGTCGCGTATAAGGGACTTGGCGGAAACGTAATTATCCCCGACGACGAAGGCATTTTGTACATAGGCGCATTTGCGTTCTGCTTGTATGAAACGGACAACTCCGTGGAACTTGACGAGGACGATTACGACTCCAACAAAATCCCCGCTTCCAACACGAGCGTTACGAGCGTGGTTATCCCCAAAGGCGTTGAGGAAATCAAGAAATACGCCTTCTACAACTGCACGGGACTCAAATCGGTGACAATACCCGATTCGGTCAAATATATACGTGAATTTGCATTCTACGGTGATAAGAAACTCGAAACTATCAACGTCGTCAAAGAAGACGGCACGAAGGTTGAGGGCAACGACCTCACTCAAAGCAAAGTGGAAGTTATCGGTGCGTCCGCGTTTAAGAACTGCAAAACACTTGCAAGTATCAATCTCGCAAACGTTTTGAGTATCGGCGCAAACGCATTCGAGTACTGCACGTCTCTTACTAGCGCAAACCTCACGGCGTTGCGCAATACGGGCAAAGAAGCGTTTAAGGACTGCACGTCGCTTACGACCGTCGTGCTCGACAAATCGACGCAACTTTCCTACGCAATGTTTGCAAAGTCCGGACTTACGAGCGTGGATATCTACAATCAACGCACGTTTATCCCCGAATATTGCTTTGCAAGATGCGACAATCTCGAAAGAGTGACCATTCACAACGACTTGTTGTCGATAGGCAAAGGTGCGTTCAGCGATTGTCCCGCTCTTACGAGCGTTGAGTTCGGAAGCAGTATCGGAGTTATCGGAGAGCAAGCGTTCTACAACTCTTCGGCACTCGAAAACATCACGCTTCCCGATTGCGAAGTGCAAATCGACGCTTACGCGTTCTACAAGTGCAACGCGCTCAACAAAGTGACGTTTGGCGCAAATACCAAAATCAAACAAATCGAAGGCTTCGTGTTCAAAGACACCGCACTTTCCTCGTTTGAAGTGCCCGCGGGCAATGCGAACTACTCGGCGGAAGGCAACTATTTGCTCTCCAAAGACGGAAGTACCATCGTTTTGGCGGCGGTCGGCGTCGAATACGGAGATTTGGTTATAGACGCAAAATATACGGCTATCGCAAACAGTGCTTTTGCGGGCGTGAAAGTGAATACCGTAACGTTTGAAAGCAAAGACACGACAATCGGTGATTACGCCTTTGCGGGTTGCGACACTCTCACCAAAGTTACGTTTGCTCCCGAAACGGGCGCAACGGTTGGCAAGAGAGCGTTTGCGGCGTGCGCGTCTCTCAAAGAGGCCGTCAACCTCGGCAAGGTGACGAGCATCGGAGAATACGCTTTCGTAAACACCGCGATTGCGACGGTATCTATCGGTGAAAACACGGTAGTGGGTGAGGGTGCGTTCCTCAATTCGAGCGTGGAAACGGTTACGCTCGGCGCAAACGTAACGCTCAACCTCGGCGTGTTCCAAAACTGCGTACGCCTCGGTGTCGTGAATATGCCCGAGGGCGGAAACGTCCATATCGGACAAGGCTGTTTTGCAAACGATACCAGACTTCACACCATCGACCTCTCCAAGACGGACGACACCATCGAAAGAGAAGCGTTCTACGGTTGCACCTCGCTTATGAGAGCAAATCTTGCAAACGTAAAGAACGTGGGTGATTACGCCTTTGCGGACTGCGCGGGACTTTCCGAAGTCTACGTGCCTATCGTAGAGGTTATCGGGGCTTGCGCGTTCGGTCGTTACAGCCAATTCGGATCTGCTCCGTGCTTCACGACTATCGAATTGCCGTCTACGCTCAAAGAAATCGGGGAAATGGCGTTCCTCTTCAACTCAAAGCTTGAAAGTATCGACATTCCGTCTTCCGTGACCAAGGTCGGTAGCTACGCGTTTGCGTACTGCACGTCTCTTGCGTCGGCACAACTTCCCGAAAATATGACGGAGATTGCGGACTATATGTTCGGCGGTTGCGAATCGCTTGCGACGGTCAACCTCGAAAACGTTACCAAGATAGGTCAATACGCGTTTACGCTTGCTCCTTTGTCTAGCGTGGATATCGCAAAAGTCACGTCTATCGGTGAAGGTGCGTTTGCTCAAACGGGTCTTACGAGAACTATCAACGCTGACAAGCTCGAAAGCATCGGCAACTACGCGTTCCAAGCAACCAATATCGTTGCTTTCAACGCTCCGAAGCTCAAAACCATCGGAAATTCCGCGTTTGAAAGATCCGCAATGCTTGCGTCGTTCACGTTCTCGTCCGATCTCGAAAGCGTGGGCAAGGGCGCGTTCTACGGTTGCACGTCGTTGAGAAGCTTCGGTCGCTATACGAGCGGTCAAAACGTGACTTCCGCAGACGGCAAGATAAACGATTACGCACTCTTGAACGGCGGTGCGCTCTACGTAAAACTCGCGTCGGGCAAATACGAACTCAAAGCAGTTCCAGGCGGTGCGTACAAGAGAGAACTCGTGGTTATGGACGGCACGGTGCGCATTGACGATTATGCGGGCAACGCAAACGTCAACGTCACCTCAATCGTGCTTCCCGACGGTCTCAAACGTATCGGTCAATACGCGTTCTACGGATATACCGCACTGAAAAGCGTTGAATTCAAGTCCGTCGTAGCTCCCGCAATGGAAAACTGCTACAACAAGGACGCAACGCTCACGTCAAACGACCCCGGATACGAATTGCTCCACGATCAATTCGATATCTTCAACTATGAACTTGCGTATTTCAACTTCATCGACTTGCTCGGAAAGAAAAATCCCATTTCTATGATTTTGCCTTCCAACGCAAAGGTTGAAGGATACGACTCACTCGTATACCTCGTGTACTTCGGCAAGGTCGAAGACGCGCTCAGAAGCGACTACGAGGCAATGGAAAAGAGCTTGATCGAGTTCTACGATTACGCAAAACAAGTGGCTGCGCTTCAAAACGTAACCCTCGTAAACGAACAACTCGTCAGCAACGCGCTTACGGCGTACAATTCCGTAACGCAAGACCCGACGAAGTACGGCTACGACAAGGCAGAGTGGGATGATCTCGTCAAAGCGGTTCAAGACGCAAAGACGACGATCAGAAATCTCAAATTTGCCAACGCAAGCGAGAAAGTCAAAGCGGTTCAAGCACTCATCGACGCATTGCCCGACACGTTCAGCGTGGGAGCAATCGACGCCGTTAAGAACGTTATCGAGCAAATGGACGCGTTGCAAGCAAGCGACAGAGCAATCCTCGATACGACCAAACTCGACGCGTTCAGAGCTTCGTACAACGAGTATCGCAACACGATAACCGAACAAGTTACGCCGCTCAAAGACGCAACGGACAATATCGGCTTTGCAATCGCGTTTGCATCTACTCTCGCCCTTGCGGGATTGGCGTTCGTTATCAAACGCACGATTATATAATAGGAGGATGAAAAGATGAAAAAGACCAAGTTTATATTGTTGACGTCGGTAATCCTCGTCCTCGTATTTGCACTCTGCGCTTGCGATTTCGTAATAAAAGATTTCGCAAAGTACAGTGAGGCAATGACAAAATCTATGGACAGCGTGACCTCGGTTAATTCGCATATCACTATGCACGACCAAGGCGTGCTCGTCTACGAGTATCAAAGAAATATGGCAATCGACGGCAATAACGCCACTATTACGACGGTTGAAAAGACGCTCAATTCGAGCTTCCAACTTGCCGAAACCACCAACACCGAGCAAAAATCGGGCGTTGACAGAGCGCAATTGTTGCCGATATCCCTTTCCCAATACAGTGCAAACGACTTGAAGATGGAATCCGATAGGTTGTCTTGCACCGTAAGTGCGGAAGACTTCGCAAGCGTTATGAAACTCGGCTCTTACGAGATTGGCGGAAACGCAAATATCACGTGCGAGTTCGAGAAAAAGACGCTTACGAAAATCACTTGTGAGTTCGATACGAAAGACGGCAAACACGTTCAAATCGTACACGAATTCAACTATTGAGAAGGAGAGTGCGTATGAAAAAGTTTAATTACGTATTGGCAATAGTACTTATTGTCGTGTGCGCGCTCACGACGCTTATTGCGTGCGACGATAAGGACGGAGACAATCCGTCAACTCCTACGACGCTCGCAACTCCGCAAAACGTCGAAATGTCCGACGCGGGCGTTATCACTTGGACGGCGGTGCAAAACGCAACGTCCTACGTGGTGGTGCTCAACGGAAACGAGTTCGAGACGACGAACACGTCCTATCAAGTGGCGCAAAGCTTGCTCGTAAACGACATTCGTTACAGCGTATACGCAAAGGCAAACGGTTACAATAACTCCGCAAATAGCGAAGAAGGCTTCTTCAAAGGCAAAGGCGTTACGCCCAAACCGCAAGACGTGAAAGTCAGTATCTCCAAAACCGCGGAAATCAACAGCGGAAAGAGCGTAACTTACAAGGCGTATATCGACGGCGTAGAGGCAAAAGAAGGCGAAATTTCGTGGTCGATTTCAAAAGGCAAAGAGTACGCTACCATTGACGCCAACGGCAAAGTCACCGCAGTTGAAGTTACGAGCGACAAGGAGATCACAATCGTTGCAAGAAGCACCAAAAACACCGCTTGCTATGCGGAAAGAACGGTCGTTATCTCTGCAAGAACGGATCTTACCGCGGATATGCTCTCCGCGCTCAATCACGCGAAAATCGGCTTCGAGGGCTACGACAGCATCGACCTTTTCAAGACGGATATGTTCCATACGTTCGTAAGAACGGTTACGTTGCCCATTAGAACGGCAATGGACGGCAACAACTGGTATGCGGAATACGAAGATTCTTCTTCGGGCATCAAGACGGGCTTGTACTATAAGAACGTCGACGGCAAAGCAAACCAAGTGAGCGTAAGCTTTATGAACGAAGAGCAACCCGTTCCTATGATTGACGAAAACGACCAAATAGTGTCTTGGGAAGACGCGGGATTGTACAACAGCCTTACGAGCCTTTCGATTGACGACTTCGAGTTTGACGAAACGTTGTGGCGTTGGATGTACAAGAATAGCGGTGATACGCTTTCAAAACGCCTCGTCTCTTCCGCAACTCCTTACGACTTTGACGTCAAGCAATGGGGACTTATCATCGACGAAGGCGAGATAGTGGCAATCTACGCTCAAAGCAAAGACGACTATCAAATCGTCGAAGGATATATGGCGGTGCAAGAACTTTACGTTGCAATCAACACCAGCGACAGCGTTGAAGTGCCGACGATAAACAAGTTCACGCACGACGAGCAATACGACGAGTTGTTTGACAGATTGCAAACCGCAATCGACAATATGCGCGCGCTTGACAGCTATACGCTTGACTTCTACGAGATGACGAGCTCGCAATACGGAACGAGCTACAAGGGCTTCGTCGAGACCGTTACCAACGATCTTTGCTACTTCCATCCGTACAACGTGAAGTACGATAATAGTCAAAACGAAATTCGTACTTACGAAGACAACGCATCTTACGGCTATAAGAAGATAAGCGACAATCTCTACAACGCGTACAGCGAGAATACCAAAGTAGAAGAGAGTGACCCCACGACGTACAGAGCGACTCGCGCCTACAACAAGACCTTTGATAAGGCAAGACCGAGCTTCGAGTTCTCTTCCGAGATATTTACCTCTTACGCATACGACGAAGACGAAAATACTTATACGTATTACGTCAACGAGGCAATGTGCGGTGTGGCTTCGACGTTCTACTACGGCGTCGGCAACGATATCAATCTTTACGGTATCTTTGCAACAAAGGGAATGTTGATCAATACGACGTTTACTCCGTTCGTAGTGGTCAAAGACGGTTATATCACCGAGTCTTGCTTCTACTTCTACCTCGGCTCTATGTTCGGCGTGGTGTCCATTCAATACTCGGATTTCAACACCGCAACCGTTCCCGAAGGCGTAAACGTGAGCTTCGATACGAGACAAGTTCCCACCTCTTGGGATCAATTGACGATAATCAAGCGTGATGAGGAATCCTCTTCGACGGAAAACGACACGGAAGTCAACGCACTCGATTATCTCAAAGAATTCCTCGGCAAAGACAACGCGGGTGAAATACTTCCGTTCTTCGGTGAAGTGCTCGGTGACTCTTACGGTTTCGGTATGATGCTCACAAAAGTGCCCGGCGGAAGCAAAACCGCAAAGAACGCTTTGTGCTTGTACTACGACGTACCGCTTGACGTGGACTATACCATCAATTCCTCGCTCAACGCGGTGAGAGAATTCCTCAAAGAGAAAGGTTTCGTCCGCAACAAATACGACGAGTATCACGACGAGGCAAACGGAATTTGGGTAGCACCGATAGATCAAAGCCTTGACTTTGTCATCTACGTGTGGAAAGACTAACGAAAATCGACGCGGAAGCGGGGAGCAACGCTCCTCGCCCACGCAAGATTATAAATTGGACAAAAAATAAAATTTTATAAAGGAGAACAAAAAATGGAAACGCGCAAAAGAATGAAAAAGAGTGTAATCACTCTCGTTTGCGTACTTTTGCTTGCAAGTATGGTCCTTACGCTCGTGGCGTGCGACGATAAAGAAGACGGCAACGTGCCGACTATCAATATCGTTACGTCCGTTGCAGAGGGATCGGTTGTAAACAAAGGCGACAAGATCACGTTCGTGGTTGCCGTGTCAGACAATAGTCCGTACGACGTTACGGTAAACAATACCGACGTGGCAAGCGTCAGCGGCAATACGCTTTACGTCAACAGTGAAGCATCGCAAGATCTCGATCTCAATTTGATCGTATCGATCAAGCGTTTGCCCAACGTTAAGAAGGTGGTCACGTTCAAGATGAAAGCACCCGTCGTACTTCCTACCTTGACCGTAACGGCAAGCAAACCCGAAAAGACCAGACTCGAAAAGGACGACACGGTTACCATCAACGCGGTATCTTCCGACGGTAGCGACGTAGTGCTCGGCGTAAGCAACGAGAATCTCGCAAAAATCGAAGGCAACGTCGTTACGATTATCGCAGAACCTACGCACGAAGAGTCCTTGACGATCACCGCTTCTCTCAAAGATTATCCGTCCGTACTCGTCGCAAGACAATACTACGTAAAAGCACCGACGGTCGACGGTCAAGTTACCGGTGCAAACGGCAACGTTTTGACGACTGCCGCAATCAACGCATTGGGCAACAAGAGTATCACCGTCAACGGCGTCGTAACGGACTACTTCGTTGACGCAAGCGACGGATCTACCACCGCAACCGAATACATCACCAAAGTATTGATGGAAGAAGGTAAGTGGTACGGTGAATGGTATGCAACGCCGGAAGAAGGCAAACAAGCGTCCGTCATTACCGACAGCTTCGTAGCAACGGATGAAGCAAATTACATCGGTGAAGGCGGCGTCGTCGGTCGCGGTGTGCAAAGAGTGTTCATCGACAAGAACAACCAAGTTAGCAAGAAACTTCAAACGGGTTCGTTGAGCGTGCCTTATTTGTGGGACGAGCAACATTATTGGAACCATATCCAAGAGTTTGCAACCAACATATCCAAAAAGTTCGTTTACAGACCCGACGAGGACGTGTTCGAATACGTGTGGAAGACATACACGGATGAAGGTGCGGAAGTCGTTGAAGACGAATACGATTATTATTTGATGACGTATCTCTCTTACAGCTTCACACCGATGCTCGACGATACTCTCGAAAACGTTTACTTCAAGATGGAAAACGGTGAAATCACCAAAGTCCTTGCAAAGACCGCGGAACAAACCGGTTCCAACAAGAACAGAGCGTATACGGAAATCGTCTTCACGTTCGACAACGTGGGCACGACGGTCGTTCCCAATCCTCAACCTTACGAAAGCGACGCAAGAAACGAAGCACTCGCAACTGCTCTTGCAAAAATGAAGAACGCAACGAGCTACACCTTCGAGACGGCTGAAATTACGACTCAAGCACCAGTGAGCGATTCAAGCGATTACGAACTTTCCGCTTCTACGTCCGCGGCTGCTTCTACGTCAGCAACGTCGTTCCCCGCAAGAGGATCGTCGGGTACGGAAGGTCTTAAAGGCCGTATCACCCAAGACGCAATCTTGCTCACGAGAACGGGTAAGTATAGCTATACGATGGACGGTGATTTGCCTTACCACTTCGAATATACCGGCTACAAGAACAATACCGACGGCACGTACGATTACTTCGAGTACAACTTCTCGACGAGACAACTCGAAGGCAAACAAAAGAACAACGGCACTATTGCAAGCGCGGGTATAATCCCGGGTTGGGATATCTCTCCGGACGTCTTCAAGTTTGCGGGTAGCAGTACCGACGCAGATAACAAGACCGTGACCAAGTATGTGCTCCGCAACTCGCAAATCATCGAAGGCGCAGCAAAAGAAGTTTGTATGCACTCCGACGTAAATCAAACGGTTGCTTCTTCGCAAGTATCGTTCACGATCACCGTTGACAGCGACGGCAACGTCGTGGATACCACCTTCCCGTACGCATATTCGAGCTATGCAGGATACTGCAAGACGACGTACAGCAAAGTCAACGCAACTCAATTCACCGACGAGTTCGACGGATACGTTCAAAGAACCTTCAAGGAATGGTCCGACCTCAAAACCGTTAAGTACTACTTCAAACACACGTCCGATTTGAAGCAATACGAGTGCTACAACGGCAAAGCGGAAGGAAACAACCAATACCACTACTATCCCGACAAATGCACGCACATTGCGTCTCTTGACGTCGTTATCGACAACGTATTCGGCGCAAACGCAAGCGTGTTCCCGAAAGTAAGCGATTTCAGAAGAATATTCGAAGACAATATCTACCTTGCGGGCGATACCAACGATATTCTCGGCTTCTTCGATTACAATACGGAAGAACTTGCTGACGGCACTGAAAAATACACCGATTTCGTAACTTGGGTTGCAAAAGCACCGAAACAGTATCTTGACGAGAACGGCGCGTTGTACGGCGACGGCTTCAATAGTTTCTTTACGCAATTGAATTCCGTTATGGTAGGCCTCGGCTACACCTACAACAGCGGTGTTTCCGATCTTACGGGCGGATCTTCGGGCACTGTCGACAAGAAAGCAGTGTACTCCGTAGAAGGCAAACTCACGATCGTATTCACGCTTGCACGTAACGCTCGCGTTGACGTCGACGTGTTCAACTACGGCGATTACAAAATCGCATAACGGGCAAAACGCCTAAAATCGACGTATAGTCGATAAAAACAAACAGATAATGTCGGAGTCGATATTATGAAAAGAAAATTACTGATAATCGTTGCTTTAATATTGATATTGACTGCTTTGACATTCGCAGGCTGTGACAAAGGGGGCGGGAGTAATCCCACCCCCGACGTCCCGCCGACGCCGACTCCGCAAGAGGTTGTCAAAGTAGTAGCAAAGCAAGAAAGCGTTTCTATCCACGAAAAAGAGTTCGCGGATTTTAACTATACCTCGCTTTTCATTATTACGGTTGACGACAAACAAGTGCTTATTCAACAAGCCTATCTCGATTTGAGCCATCTTCCTCAAAACGTAGGAGAGGAAGGCTACGTCGTATGCGAATACAAGGGGGAAAGCGCAAGATGCGATATTACGATTACGCCCATCGTGTACGATTTGACTCTTTCGGCAACCGAGATAAGCATAACCCAACTTCAAGTTGACGACGGATACGATTATCTTGCTCTCTTCCACGCAACGGAAGACGGCGAGACGAGACAAATCACCGCCGATATGGTGCAAAACGGCGTCAAGCGCGAGGTGGGTGATTATACGTGCAGCGTAACCTATCACGGCATCACTAAGACGTTGACCGTACACGTTACGGAAGCGCACAGAGTGGAAGTGGTCAATTCGTATAGACTTCTCGGGCTTCAAATTGAGCAACTTGAAGATCTTGACGTTACGACGCTTTTCTCCGTCTATCTCGACGGTGAAACGGTAAAGGTTACCCAAGATATGATTGACGCAAGCGCGCTCGAAAACGCGCAAGTGGGACAAGAATACGACGTCGTGCTTACTTACGTTTATAAGGACGCACGCGCGAGCTCCACTGCGAAAATCAAAATCGTTCCGCCCAAAGAGGTCGTCGTAAACGCACGCAACGCCGTGATTTTCCCAAACGGCGGAAATCTCGATTTGAGAACTCTGTTCACGATAAAGGAAGGGGACGAGTACGTGACCGTAACGAGCGATATGATTACGGGCAGTATCGACTATTCCGTCGTCGGAAGCAACGAGATTACCTTGACCTATAAAGGCAAAAGCGCAACCGCAATCGTCGAAGTGAGACGCGGTGTCGTTATCACTTTGCCGAAGGGTGACACGATTGCAGTCAAGAAAGGCACTAATAAAACCGAATATAATTTCGCAAACGACGTCGCAGTGTCCGTCAACGGCACGAGATTTACGTTTGTGACTTACGGTGACAGCACCGCATATCATATTGACACTACCAACGTGGATTTCTCGACGGCAGGTATCTATACCGCAACCGTGAGTATCCCGTATACGGATAGTAGCAAAACGACCACTTACACGACGGCAACTATCAACTACGTCGTGAAAGAAACCACTTACGAATTGTCAGTGCTCGAAAGCGAGGTCTTGCTTGCGCAAGGCACGACGTCTTACAGCTTGGCAAAGAATATCTCCGTCAAAGTCAACGGCGTGACCAAAGTCGTAGTGTTCGACAAATCCGTTGCGGAAAGCGACTTTTTGACGGTTTACGCAAAACTCCTCACGAACCCGATCGATTTCGACCTCGTCGGCACGCAACACGTCAAAATGGAAGTGTACGCGGGCGGTATGGACGAAGAGCCCGAAATCGTGGAATTTGACGTGAGAATAAAGTCCAACGTCAAAGTAACGGCGTACGGCAAAGTCGTTTTCGTAGGCAAAACCGTTTATACGCTCGATTTGTTCTCCGTCAAGGACGGTGACAAGGACGTCAAAGTGACCGCCGATATGCTCGAAGGCAAAGTGGACACTTATACTCCCGGGGTATATTCCGTCAAAATCGATTATCTCGGAGTGGAAGCAACGGCAAAAGTCGTGGTGCTTTCCGACGATATCGTAGGCACGTACAAGACGAATATGACCACTATACCGAGCGAAGTAAGCAAAGATTACGGCTCTTGGGAAGAGGACGACGGCTGGGGCGACTACGGCGACAGCGACCTTGACGACGACGATGTGAAACCCGTTGTTCCGCTCAAAGATATGACCATAAGCGCGGACGGTACTATCGTCGTAAACGGCACTACCGCACAAGTGGTTGACGGCATTGACCAATCCACGATAATAATAGCGCTCGGAAGCGCAAACTACACGCTTTACTTCAACGACGGCATCGTGGTGCTCAATCCCGACAATAGCAATAGGCTTTCGTTTACGGATTCCAGACGTCCGCTTGTGTATTTCAGCAAAGCGATTTGGGATTTGAAATCGAGAGTGGTGGTCAACAGCAGTTCCAACTACGTCTTGTCGACGACGAACACCGCTTATTCCATCGATACGTTCAAAATCGAGAACAAGCAAACGGGACAAACGAGTTGGTACGGACTTTATACGAGACTCGTCAGCAGAAACTCCGCCGACACGATTTACAACGTAAGCTGGGGCGAGGCAAGTTATCCCGACGATTTCGTACCCAAAGCAAACGCAACGTCCGTATTGACTTACGGCGGTCAACAATACGAGATCTATATGTCCACATCCGTCACGGCAAAAATTCAAACGACGGAGCAAGCGCAAAAGTACAGCGGTACTTACAAAGGCTCTATCGACGGTGACGACAGCGCAAGACTTCAGGTGGACGCGGCGGGCAATTATAAATTGACGCTCAACGGAAAGACGTTGTTCAACGCAAGCAAGATGGAGATTTCAAGTATGGTCAACGGCGGTATAAACACCGACGACGATATCTTGTACTTGTACGACTATAAAGCGTCGTTCTATTCTTATAAAATAATAGTAAACAACGAAAATAAAACCTTTGAAGTGGTCAAAAAGGACGGCTTGTTCGGCTACTACGAGTTTGACGGCAGATTTATCTTCCTCGACGGCTACGGCAAAGGCTTTGCAAAACTCGACAAGACGGGTTACACGCACGTAAAAGTCGAATACGAGAAAAACGCAAACGAAGTTACGTTGAGATTTATCGACGCGCCGTACGATTACGAGTACGGACAAGAAGCAACGTTCGTCGTATCGACGTTCGGCAACGTTTTGAGCGTCAAGTACGTGGAAGGCGACAAATTCGCGGGAGCGGACTTCGTCAACAGTCATATCGAGAGCGGTGCAATCGTAACGATAGGTCAAACGACTTTCGACAGAGGCACGAGCACCCAAGTGAACGCAGATATACTCAACTCTATCAAAATCGTCACAAAGCAAGGTACGCTTACCGATGCGGAAAAGAAGAAATGCGTCGATTTGAGCTCTGTCGTAGTTAATAGGGCGGGGTTCTACGTTTTGCCGATAACTCTCGACCTCAACGGCGAAAGCGTAACGGCATATTATTCCATTCAGGTTATTGCATCTATCGACGGCGCAAATAAGACGTTCAAAGCCGAATACGGCAACGGATTGATAAACAATTCGATTTCGCTCAATATAGACAATTTCAGTCAACTCACGCTCGTTTGCGGAGGCGTTACGTACAAAGGCTTCGTGAGTGCGTCGGACACCGAGTTCTATTCAAGAGCGTACGATTCAAACGGCAACGTGCTTGACGTTCAAGGCGGTTGGCTTACGGACGGTATCGTGTTCGTGAGAGCGTCGGGTGCGGTCATCGTCAACGAGTACTTCGCAAAAGGCGCTGTCAGCACTGTGGGTGAAAACGGCGCGGTGTTGAGAAAGATGGAATACGACGGAGAAATCACGTATTTGTATTCGGCGTCGGCGGCGTCTCCGATGGAGATTATCTCCGCTATCCAAACGCTTGAAGGCAACGGTACGGATAACGGCGCAATCGTCAAATTCTCTGCCAACGGCAAAGAAATCATTGCCAAAATCGTGCAATGGGGCAGTGTGTCGGGCGGATTGCTTATAAACGACGGATATAGAGGTACGTACACGTGCGCGGGACAAGATGATCTCGTCATCGACGGCTTCGGCAACTTGTCAATCGGCACGGAAAAGGGCACGTACACTTTCAACGCAAACGGTTCGTTGCTCGTAAAGACGAGCACGGATATGTTCGTGCTTGACGTAAACGTCGTGGGCGGCACTTACAACCAGAGCAGTATCAAACTCGACGCGTCGCTCGTGAGAGGCAAGACGTTCAGTGCGGAATATTACTTCGTATGTCCGAGTGACGAAACGAGCAGATATTTGGCGGAAACGCAGTTTATATTCTTGGCGGACGGCAAAGTGTCGGTGATTTCCACCTCCACGGAGCACGACTCGGGTGAAGACCAATGCCCGCAAGATACGTATAAACCGTCGTTTGCCTCAAAGAACGGATTGCTCGGTGAATATCAAGTGGTCGGCAACACGGTGAAAGTGACCGTCGGCGGAGCAACGTTCACGTTTACGATAAGCGACGTATCGCTTGCGGACACGCTGGTTTGCACCTCGACGACGCTGGATCAAAGCACCAGCCAAGGCGCGTTCAAAGTCGGTGAAAAATTTTCCGTATAATAAAATAAAAAAATCGATAGTCAAAAAATTGACAAATAGTCGATTTGGACTTAAAATATTTGCATAATACGGCAAAAAATCGCAAAAAGTGCATAAAAATGCGCTTTTTGAATGAGATTTGCATAATTTGTGAGGAAAAACTGAATAAATAATCGCTTTGATGTGCGCACACGAGGTACGGGTGCGCACATCGTAGTATCAAATAGCGATAAAAGTTGGCAAAAAAGTCACTTTTTTTACACAAATTCGCCCGAGGAAAACTCGACGTGGCGACAATCAAATTGTATCAACTGATAGCATTATATAAAGGAGAAACGACAATGAAGCGAAACAAAATTATGTTTGTGATTGCAATCGTTGCGATATTGGCGGTTTTGTTCGTTGCTTGTGACGAGGGTACTCAACCCGAACACACTCATACATACGGAGCGTGGACAATCACAACTGCACCGACGGAAGACACCGCGGGTTCGGCAACGAGAGCGTGCGCTTGCGGAGACGTACAAACTACGACCGTCGCAAAATTGAGCGACGCGTCGGTGTGGACTGTCAGCGTAAGCCAAGACGCAACACACGAAACGGCAGGTTTTAAGGCGTATAAGTCGGCAGATTTCGGCACGATTACCGTGACTGTGCCCAAGGGTGAGCACGCATACGGCGCGTGGGAAATCTCCAAAGAGCCTACCGAGACCGAAACGGGTATTGCAAGAAGATTTTGCGCTTGCGGACACTACGAAGAGGTTGCTCTTGCGGTGTTGACCAACACCACCGTTTGGACCAAGACTACGGAAGGCGCAACGCACCAAACTCCCGGCAAAGAGATCTATACGTCCGAATACGGCGTAGTGACGATCGTCACGGACGCAATCCAACACGTTTACGGTGAATGGACGTCCAACGGCAACGGCACACATTCTCGCGTATGCTCTTGCGGAGACAAACAAACGGAAAACTGCGTGTACAATCAACAAGTCGCAGCACCCGCATTCCTCAAATCTGCAGCAACTTGCACGAGCAAAGCAGTGTATTACGTAAGCTGCGTTTGCGGAGCGCACGGTGAAGCAACGTTTGAAAGCGGTACGGCACTCGGACACGACTATACTAACTTCCAAGTGGTTTCCGAACCTACTTGCACGGAACCGGGTCAAGTAGTTGCGGACTGCACGAGATGCGATCAAAAATACGACGGAGCAATCGCGGCACTCGGACACGATTTCACGGGTGAATGCGTTCCTTACGTCGAAGACATCAGCTACGGTGACGACGACGAGGGCGGTACGTCCTACGACGGAAGCGAATATCACGTGCATCAATGCACGCGTTGTGACGCGGTTGACGCTGCACACAAAGAGGAACACGCCTTTGGTGAGGCTGTGTATTCACTTTCTCTCGTCCAAGGCACGACGAATATGTACAACGTAAACGCAACCTACACTTGCTCTGTTTGCGGTTATAAGAAATACGACACGGACGAATTCAACAGATACATCGGACAAGACGAGACATCTTGGACGAAGGGTGAAGAAGTCAAAGCGGACTATAATCAACCCGGTTATGTTGAATATACTTTCAATTCCACCGGCAAGACCATTAGAATCGCAACGCCTCAACTCGTTGCACCTTACGTTGGCACGTCTTACTATTCGATCATCGTCAGAACGGGTGAAAACGGCGGAGCAGTTTTGCCGTACGCACCTGCCGACACTAATATCACGTTTGACGCAAACGGCAACGGCACGGGCACGACTTACCCCGTAAGAGGTGAAAACACCGTTCGTATCGTTGACGCTGAAACGGGCGCACTCACTTATACGAGAGTCGACGGCAATTCAACTTCCAACGAAACAGGTTATATCGACCTTGAAAACGGTGTTATTGTACGCACCTCACAAGGTTCTTACGACAACCTCGTTTTGATGATCCCGACCTCGATGACCGTTGCTACAAGCGACGTAACCGGTTCTACGTGGACGGACTCTATGGCGTTGGCATACAACGCAAAGTGCAACCTCAACGAAACGCACACCTTCAACGCATTCGTATATGACGGCAACGTCTACTTCGGCGCAAAATACGTCGATATGGACGGAAAAGAAGTTGTTGCGGGCGCTTGCTCTGAAGCATCTTACGTCAAAGTGCTTGACGTAGAAGGCAACAAAGTCCAAGCGTTTGCACAAAAGAACGGCGGTCTCAGAGTTACCGACGGCAAAGAAGGCACTTATACGAGCGCAGACAACACCCTCAAACTTGACGGTGTCGGCGGTTTCGTATTGAACGGAAAGAGCGGTATCTACACCGTGGCGGCAGAAGGCGCAAGCTACGGCTACGACGCATACGTCGGTGCTGACGTTGCAACCGCAACCGAATATTATCAAATCACCCTCGGTGAAAACAACTCTTGCACGGTGGTCAAACCCGAAGCAACGTTGAGATTTAGAGGCGACGGAGTTGAAGGCATTGAAAGCATCACTGCAAACCTCAACGTCGTCGTTACGCTCCCGACTCCCACTAGAGAAGGCTACGTATTCAACGGCTGGAAACTTAACGATGAAGGCGAAGCGGTTACGACTTTCGTAGCAACGGTTGAAGGCGAAGATTATGCATTTGAGGCACAATGGTCCAGACAAACCACCGTTACCGTAAAAGACCTCAAAGACGAAGACAAAGCACAATACGGCACTGTTTACGTCGGCGTCGGCAATCCGTACGTTACGGCACTTCCCGCATACGATGAAAACACGTATAGAGACGGTTATAAGTTCGCCGGTTGGTACCTTGACGTGAACAAAGACAACGTCATTGACGACGAGCACGATTTGCCTCTCGGTGACACCGATACGGCAGCAACCGAAGGCGCAGATTATGTGATCTTTGCAGTATGGTCTTGGGTTGGCAACGTTGAATTCGTTGAACAATCCAAATATGCTTGGGAGTACGTCGCGGAAACGAATAGTTGGAGAAGCACCAACTGGCACGTCACTTGCAGTTCCGGTAGCAGAACGAATTCCGTTATGGAAATCAAGTGGACGAGCGGTGTTGCAGTCGTCGAATTCGATTACTGGGTAACGGGTGAACAAGGCTACGACTTCTTGACCATCTATTATTACGATGCGACCGGTGCGAGAAAGACGATAGAAACAAAAGGTTCTGACATAGTACAAAGCGAAGCAAAACACGTCGTTGCTATTTTGTCCGCAGAAGGTCAATCCGTTTATTTGTCTTACTCAAAAGACAGTAGCGGCAATGGCGGTTCAGATGAAGAAGACAGAGCGTTTGCAGTAAATCTTACCATCAACGGTGTTGCCGTGGTGGCACAATCTCCGCTCAACAAGAATGCGGGTACTTACACGTCGGAAGGTGCGGAAGATATCAAGGTTTCCGCGGGTGGCACCGTCACAATCAACGGAAACACCTATTTGACCTCCAACGTAAGTGAAAACGTAATCGGCGTTACGGTTGACGGCGTCTACAAAGAGTACACGCTCAATACTGCCGCAAAGACCTACACGGTTGTAGAACCCAAGGTCACGGTTGCATACAACTACAACGGACACGGAGATAACACCTCCGCACAAGTCGGAAAATACAGCAATCAAACTCTCTCTACGGAAGTTCCGACTGCTGACGGATTCGTATTCCGCGGTTGGTACACCGACGAGGCACTTACCAAGAAGGCAAGCGCAACGTTCGTCGCAAGCGCAGATATCACCTTCTATGCAAAATGGGATGCTGCTATCACGCTTACGTATAACTACCTCAACGACGACGCAAATGCAGACGTCGTAGTAAATCTCTACGCAAACGACGTTGTCAAGACGATCCAAGCGGTTGACTTCGATTGGGAAGGCAAAAAGTTTGCTGGTTGGTTCACCAAAGACGGTAGCGTAGACGGTGATTGGGGCAGTGAGTTCAAAGCAAACACCGCTTTGACCGAAAGCACTACGGTTTATGCAAAATGGGTTGCACCGCATCTTATGATGGGCTCTTATAAGGGTTACAACGTGTACGGCAACGTAACGGCAAGCTCAAGCACGCTTACCGTTGATATGTTCGGCACCGGCATTTCCGATTATAATGCAGAAACCGGATACTTCAATTTCAGTGGCAAGTATGCATATTACGACGCAACGCTCAAAATGATCGTTCGTGGCGGAAAATATGCAGATAAGTCGTTCGGTACAGACGTGTACTACTACTTCTTGGCGGACAGCGTATCTGTCACGAAGAGTGATATCGTCTCTTGGAACGATAACAAGTCAAGACTTATCCCGTTCGTCATTGGTGGCGCAGAGAACGCAACTATCGTCTTTATCAACGATAAGGAAGTTTATGCGGGCGCAGAGTGGACGGCAGTCGACGAAAAAGGCGCTGGTGTTTCCGGTCTTGCAAACGTTGCAAGCAAAGCAAAATACTTGACCGTATCTTGTGGCGAAAAGGTTTACGAATACGGCAAGAAATCCGGTAGCTTCGTTGCTCTTGACGGATATAAAGGTACTTACACTTCCGGCGATTATAACGTAACGCTTGACGGCCTCGGTAATATCACCGGCGTGCTCGAAGGTACTTACACCAAGGCGGCAGACGCTGGTTATACCTTTGACGTCAAGACCACCAACAATCAATCGTACAAGCTCACTGTCAACAAAGAAGACAACACTTGCACGTATACTACCAACACCGTTAAGTTCACGTACGTCAATGACAAAAAAGCCATTGAAGAAGAACATCCTTACGTAGGAATTCAATATACGCTTCCGAGCGGTGATGCAGTAAAAGTGGACGGCTATATCTTCCGTGGTTGGTATACCGACGCTCAATTCAGCGGTAATGCAGTTGCCAAAGTTACGCCTAGCGTTGACGCAACTTATTATGCAAAATACGACGCGGCAGTCACGCTCACGTTCGATTACAGCGGATACGAGTATGAGAGCGGAAAGAGCACTCTCGCGGTTTCCGGCAAGTACGTCAACGACACGCTTGGCAACGTCATTCCGACCGTCGCTTCCGACGTAAGATACAACGGCAAAGTCTTTGCAGGTTGGTTCTTCAAGGAAGGCGAGAACTGGGGCGAACAAGTAACTTCAAGCACCAAGCTTACCGAAAACGTGACTATCTATGCAAGATGGATTGATCCGGCTGCGGCAACCGGAACGTACAAAGGCTTTGAAATCTACACAGGTTGGTCGAAAACCAAAACGAAATCTGACTTTGATACGGCATTGACAATCAATGCAGACGGCAAATTCACCGGTAAAGTGTCCGGAACGCTGTCCGTTGAAGATCGTCAAAAGGTCAACGGTGCAGTGTCGTTTGGCAGATACGGATTTGTCAACGTCGCAGAGAACATCGTATTGTTTGCTTTTAATAGCTCAGATAAGGATACTTGGGCAAAAGACCTCTATATCGTTTTCAAAGACTATGACGGTATTTCAAAAGTTGCGTTCTCTGCTACCAACACCAACGACAAGCTCGTTGCGTGGGTGACGATAACGTACGCCAACGGAACGACAAAGAACCACTTCATCTATAACGATGCGATGAATGCAAACGTCATTTGGAAGTCCGGCACAAGCGAAGTAAGCGCAACCGATTGCTCTGCAACCGATACGCTCGTGATGTATGACTCCACCGGCAAGGCATTCCTCAAGAAGAGCGGAAGCACATATCTCACCGGAGACGGTAAAGAAGGCTCTTACAACAACGTTGACGTATTCGGAGAAATCATTCTCGACGGTTACGGCACTGTTACGGTGGGCGGACAAAGCGTAGCTTACACGCTCAACGAAGACAAGACGCAAGCAACGTTCGCTCTTAACAATCAAATGAGAGTCATAGCACTTGGCAACGGTACGTATACTCTTGCTCTTGACGGTTATCAAGGCACTTACACGCTTCCCGACGAGTCCACTCTTGCTCTTGACGGTTATGGCGTAGTAACGGGTACGAACAAGACTTACGTCGTAAGTGGTACGGCAATCACGATTTACGATGGAGAGAACTCGTCCTTGTATGTTATCGACGGTAAGACGTTGCTTGGAAAGAGCAAATTTGCAGGATTGACGTTTACAAAAGATTCTGTAAACTATATCACATTTGATGACGGTGTAGGTATCTCCGGTAAGATGATTTGCGGAAATTCTGTTTGGTCCGTTACGTTTACGGGTGAGTATAATGCCGATACGAAAGTGTTGACACTTACCGTTGTATCAGAAGTAGGTACCGGTGCAAAGACCGGTCAAAAGATTACATTTACAGTGTCTGACGGCAAACTCGTGTTGAACGAGGAGAAGCCTTTCCAATATGTAGATGTTACCAAAGGCTATACTTACACAAATGCTTCTTTTACTGCCTAATCTCACTTGGCGCATAGCGTCGTGAAAACAAAATCAAAAACACCTTCGAGCAATCGGAGGTGTTTTTGCGTGTTTGTGAGGAAATTTTGGGGTGTGTGCGGAGGTGTGCGGCTAACGCCTAGATTGCCACGTCGCAATATTCATTGCGCCTCGCAATGACGTAAGGAGAAATTAAAATCGGGTGTGGGTGTCCCACCGACCGTCATTCCGAGGGAACGAAGTGACCGTGGGAATCCAGCGTAGCGAATATTGAATATTCCACAACTCGCACGAAGTGCGAATATCACTTTTGGCATTAGCCAAAAATATCACTTGCCTTAGGCAAATATCACTGTCGCGCGAGCGACAATATCACTCACACGAAGTGTGAATATCACTCATTACTTATTAGTGCTGATTTTTGCTAGGTTTTTCCCACAAATTGTTTCTTTCGGGGTGGAATATCGCGCCCAATATGCGTTGTTTGGCAAACGGAATATCCTTGCAGATGTCTTTGATGAGGTTTTTCATATATTCGCGTTGCGATTCGTGGTTCATCGGGCAAGGATTGTTGACGATGGGCAAGCCGAGGCGCGCGACGGTGGATTTGATGTCGTACTCCTCGATATAGATAAACGGACGGATAAGGGTTATGCCCGATTTGTCCATATAGGCGGTGGGGGCAAAGCAAGAGAAGCGTCCTTCGTACAAGAGCGACAAGAGCATCGTTTCGGCAACGTCGTCGGCGTTGTGCCCGAGGGCAAGCTTTCCGCCACCGAGGCGGATTATCTCGTTGTTGAGTGCGCCTCTGCGCATTTTGGCGCAAAGGGAGCAAGGATTTTGCTCTTTGCGTGCCTCGAATATGATTTCACCGATATCCGTCTTTATGAGGTGGTGTTTGACGCCGAGGCTGTCGCAGTAGGCAATAAGGGCGTCCATTTCCTCTCGTTTGGTCTCTTTAAGCCCCATATCCACGGTTATGGCTTCTAGGTCGTAGTGCTCGGGAGAGAAGCGTCTATACGCCGCAAGCGCGCTCAAAAGCAAGGTGCTGTCCTTTCCGCCCGACAAGCCCACGAATATTTTGTCGCCGTCGTGGATCATATCGTAATCTTGCACGGCTCTGCGCATTGCACTCAATATTTTTTGCATAAAAATTTACCGTCCGCAAATATAATTTATTCGACAAAATTATACTTAAAGGCGTGGCAAATGGCAAGCGTAATAAGCCAAATCGCCTTGACATAATTTGCGCAATACCATATACTTTGTATGAGCAACGAGGCGTAATAAAACTATGATAGAAGACCTTATCCAACAAATTAGCCAAGCCATCGGCAACCCCTATCTGACGCTGTACGTCATCTCAATTATTCCTATCGTGGAGTTGAGAGGGGCGATTTTGACGATGCCGTATATGTTCCCAAACGGAACTATACAAGAGTTCTTGCTTGGTATGCTTTGTTGTATCGCGGGTTCGACGACGGTCATTCTTCCGCTTATCTTGCTCACGAGACCGCTTTTGCGCAAGCTTCGTCGCTCCAAGTGGTTCTCCAAAATCGGCAGACGTATGGAAAGCAATCTCGCGGATAGGGCGGAGAGCGCGTACAGTGAGGAAGAGTATCAAAAAAACGCTTCCAAGCACAAAAAACCTATGTCCAAGGACGCCAAAAAGTTTTGGGGACTGTTCACCTTCGTTGCAATTCCGCTTCCTATGACGGGCGCGTGGACGGGCTCGTGCATAGGTAGTTTCCTCGATTTCCCCGTGTGGAAAGCGTCGCTCGCGGTGTTTTTGGGCAATATCGTGGCGGGTTCTATACTCACGAGCATTGCGTACTTCCTCCCGCAAGAGTACAATAATCTCTTCCTTTACGGGTTCGTTATCCTTGCAATCGCGCTTGCAGTGTCGCTGTACTTCGTAAGAAGCAAACGCGCCGAAAAGAAGCGTGAAACAGAGCTTGAAAAGTACAAGACCAAGAGTGAATACGAGCTTGCCGTGCTCAAAAAAGAGGCGGACGAGGACGGAAAAGTGCTCGTCAAGAAGGAATATATCGACGAAAACGGCGACAAACACATCGTCATCGGCCACGACGAAAAACGCAACAAAAACATCGTCGACAAGGACGACGTTATATAATCCGCAATCTCAAAACGCAACCGAATTTTTATATAAACGGTTGTGTTTTTTTATACGAGGTTGTATAATGTACGCGAAATAAAATTTTGGGAGGCACAACAATGCCATTAGTTACTACAACCGAAATGTTCAAAAAAGCATACGCAGGCGGTTACGCAATCGGTGCTTTCAACGTCAACAATATGGAAATTATCCAAGGTATCGTCGAAGCCGCTACCGAAGAGCAAGCTCCGCTTATTCTTCAAGTATCCTCCGGCGCAAGAAAATACGCAAACACGACTTACCTCACCAAGATGGTTGAGGCAGCCGTCGAAACCAGCGGTCTTCCTATCTGCTTGCACCTCGATCACGGCGACAGCTTCGCACTCTGCAAAGACTGCGTTGACCACGGCTTTACTTCCGTTATGATTGACGCAAGCTCTCATCCGTTTGCAGAAAATATCAGCATCACCAAGCAAGTTGTCGAATACGCACACGATCACGGCGTAGTCGTCGAGGCAGAACTTGGAAAACTCGCTGGCATCGAAGACGCAGTCAACGTTGCTGCAAAAGACGCTCAATTCACCGATCCCGACCAAGTTGAAGAATTCGTCAACAAGACCGGCGTAGATTCTCTCGCAATCGCAATCGGTACGTCTCACGGCGCATACAAGTTCAAAGGTCAACCTCAACTTCGTTTCGACATCCTCGAAGAAGTCAGCAAGCGTTTGCCCGGATTCCCCATCGTTTTGCACGGTGCTTCGTCCGTCCCGCAAGACCTCGTCAAGATCATCAACCAATACGGTGGCAGTATGCCCGGCGCACAAGGCGTTCCCGAAGATATGCTCCGTAAAGCAGCTTCTATGGCAGTCTGCAAGATCAACATCGACTCCGACCTCCGTCTTGCTTGCACCGCCGCAATCCGCGAGCACTTTGCTCTCAATCCTTCTCACTTCGATCCTCGTCAATATCTCGGACCGGCAAGAGAGGCAGTGAAGCAAGTTGTAAAGCATAAGATTGTGGACGTCCTTGGTTGCGACCACAAAGCGTAAAAGTCCGCCAAACAGCGATTAACTTTGTCAGCACCCCGAGTTTCGCAAATCACGTACGATCAGTACGTTGGGTTTGCGCTCCTCGGGGTGCTTTCGCGTTACTCATCTGTTTGGCGAACTTTTACAAGTTATAAAATAAAAAATAACACACAAATCCTTTCAAAAAAGGCGTTTTAGCAATCTAAAACACCTTTTTTTACAATTTACAATTACCAAATCAAAAAACACGTTAAAAGGGCGCACGGCCAAGCAAATAGTCCGTGCTTACTTCAAAAAAGTCTGCCAATTTGCAAAGCATTACCACGTCGGGAAGTCTGTCTCCCGTTTCGTACTTTGCTATGGTCGAACAATCGACGCCCAACGCTTTTGCAAGCGTGGCTTGCGACAACCCTTTTTCCTTTCGCAATTCCGTAATCCGCATACGCAAAAATTTTACAGTTTGTACGTTTGTGTCTGCTCTCATAATTGACATTATGACATTTTGCCAGTATAATTGTTTTGTTACTGGCAATTTGCCAGTGGTGTACATAAACATTTAAGGTATGTAGGAGGGGTATATATGAAGAAGGCAAGAATATTGCTTATATTCGTTTTGATTATGCTTGTGGCAGCGATATTTGTTGCTTGCGGTGAAAAGCCGGGGCAAACGGATAATTGGGAGCATCAACACGAATTTATTGAAGGACAAGCGGGGCAGTATCTCAAAACGGCTGCGACTTGCGAAGAACCTGCCGTGTATTATAAACATTGTTCGATATGCGGAACGCTGGGTGAAGAGTACGTTTTCGGCACTGCGTCGGGACATCACGGAGGACAAGCGACTTGTTTGAAGCCCGCGGTATGCCAAGTATGCTCGAAGGAATACGGAGAGGCACTCGGACACGATTACGACGACGGCGTGGTAACGACGGAGGCAACTTGCACCGAAAACGGCATATTGACCAAAACTTGCAGAAGATGCGGTGACACTCAAACTTATCCTATACCCGCGTCTCACAAGGGCAATTGGTATATAACCGCCGAACCTCGTTGTTTCGACAAAGGTGAAAGACAGCGTATATGCACCGTTTGCGACTCCATCGAAACGGAAGAATTGCCCGCAATCGGTCATCACGATTTGAAAGAAGCCACTTGCGAAGAGGGCAGAAAATGCTCCAAGTGCCACTACGTCGAGGGCACGGGCACGGGACACGTGTTCAGCGAATGGGCGTCGGCTGCCGGTGAAGAAGCAACTTGCACGCAAGCGGGAAGAGAGTCCAGACGTTGCCTCGTTTGCGGAAAGACGCAAGAGAGAACTACGTCCAAACTTGCTCACACGGGCAATTGGGTTACAACGCAAGAACCTACTTGCACACAAACGGGCTCTGCATCTCGCGATTGCACGGTTTGCGGAAACCACGAAACGAAAACTATTTCCGCAACGGGACATAAGGGCACTTGGAGCGTCCAAACCGCCGCCACGTGTACGTCAAACGGTCTCGAAGTTATGTATTGCGACGTTTGCAACGCAAGACAAACGAGAACGCTTTACGGCTCGCATCGTTATTCCGAATGGGTGACGGAGACGGAAGCGACTTGCACTTCTACGGGCTTGAAAGTAAGAATTTGCGAAGAGTGCGGAAGAAGAGATACCTATACTATATCCAAGAAAAGCCATACGGGCGAGTGGACGGTCGTAACGCCCGCAACTTGCACTGAAAACGGTGTAAAACGCCAAGTTTGCGATAATTGCGGACAAACGACCAACGGCACTATATACAGCCTCGGACACGATTTGCAAGGCGGAACTTGCACGACTGCCGCAAAATGTTCCAGATGCGACTACGAAGCACCGATAAAAGGTCACGTTTACGGTGAAGAAATGCTCGTTGAAGACCCCGATTGCGCAAGAAAAGGATATTCTCAAAAGACTTGTGACAAGTGCGGACACGTCGAAATCACTTACACAGACCCCGTCGGACACGACTACGGTGAGTGGACGGTGCGCGTTGCGGCAACTTGCTTGGAAGAGGGCAGAGAAAGACGCGTTTGCGCCGTTTGCAATCACGCGGAAGACAGAATAGTCGACACTCTCGGGCACGACCTCGGAGAATGGCATTTCGACGTCGAACCTACTTGCACTCAAAAAGGCGTAGGTTATAGAGTTTGTAACAGATGCAACGTTTCCTTCCCCGGTGAAGCGGACGCTCTCGGTCACGATTTCGGTGAAGATACGTGTTTCTACGACACAGCTTGCGCAAGGTGTGGAGTCGTGGAATCCCATCCCCACGTTTATGGTGATAACGGATGCGACAATTGCGGGATTGAATATACAACCGCAACCTATACGTTGTCAAGAGACGGAAGTTACTATATCGCAACCGATTTGAAAACAAATTCGGACGGAATCGTGTTTTTGCCTTCATTGTATAAGGGCAAATCTATAGAAATAATTAATGGGGTTTACAATAGAGACAGTATAAAAGTCGTGATTTTGCCACAAGGTGTAAAACAGATAGGTCAGAGCGCATTCGAATCTTGTGTAAATTTGACATACATATATATTCCGGACAGCGTTACGCTTTTGGGTGGCGGCGCATTTTCAATGTGTAGCCGTTTGACGAGTGTAAAAATTCCAAATGGTGTGACATATATCGACACTTCAACATTCTATAACTGTAAAAGCTTGAAAAACGTCACAATTCCATACGGCGTGACAAGCATTGGGGATTCTGCATTTTCTTTTTGTGAAAGTTTGACAGAGATTTTGATTCCCAATAGCGTGGTAAGTATAGAAAGATCGGCATTCTATGGTTGTGGCGGACTTAAAAATATCACTATTTCAGATAGTGTAGCAACTATAGGAGATTACGCTTTCTACGATTGCGAAGGTTTGACGAGTATCGTTTTCCTCGGCACGAAGGAACAATGGGAAGCAGTCTATAAAGGATCGGATTGGAATCCGCGCAACGTAGAAGTAATATTTAACAATTAACCGAAAATCATCGCGATTTTACGAAAGGCACGCAGTTTTGCGTGTCTTTCTTTTTGGACGAATAGTTGCATTACACCGCGCGCTTTTGCGCTCGTTGCATTATTCGATAAAAATTTCCTCTAATAATACTTGCATATTTTGCATAATAATTGTAAAATAATTGCGGTTGGATAATCCGACTAATTTTTGGAATACACCTTTATGGAGGAATTTATAATGGCAAACGTAAAAGTCGCTATCAACGGTTTTGGTCGTATCGGTCGTCTCGCTTTCAGACAAATGTTTGGTGCAGACGGTTATGAAATCGTCGCTATCAACGATTTGACAAGCCCCAAAATGCTTGCTCATCTCTTGAAGTACGATTCGACGCAAGGCAACTATGCAAATTCTCACACGGTTGAGAGTTGTGAAGCAGTTCTCAACGAGGACGGCACTATCAAAGAAGACGGTTACATCGTCGTCGACGGCAAAAAGATCACCATCTACGCAAAAGCAAAAGCAGCAGAACTTCCTTGGGGAGAACTCGGCGTTGACGTAGTTTTGGAATGCACGGGCTTCTACACCTCAAAGGCAAAAGCACAAGCACACATCGACGCTGGCGCACGCAAAGTCGTCATCTCCGCACCCGCAGGCAACGACCTTCCCACAATCGTTTACAACGTAAACCACACCACGCTCAAAGCAACGGACAACATCATCTCCGCAGCAAGCTGCACCACCAACTGCCTCGCTCCTATGGCAAAGGCTCTCAACGATTATGCACCGATTATGAGCGGTATTATGACCACGGTTCACGCATACACTGGCGACCAAATGCCTCTTGACGGACCGCAAAGAAAGGGCGATCTCCGTCGTTCTCGCGCGGCTGCAATCAACATCGTTCCCAACAGCACCGGCGCTGCAAAAGCAATCGGTCTCGTTATCCCCGAACTCAACGGCAAGCTCATCGGTTCTGCACAACGCGTTCCGACCCCGACCGGTTCTACCACGATCCTCGTCGCAGTCGTCAAAGGTCAAGCAACCGTTGAAGGCATCAACGCAGCTATGAAGGCGGCAGCAACCGAGTCCTTCGGTTACAACACCGACCAAATCGTTTCTTCCGATATCATCGGCAGCCGTTTCGGTTCTATCTTCGACGCAACTCAAACTATGGTTGCTCCTATGGAAGACGGCAACACCCAAGTTCAAGTGGTTGCTTGGTACGACAACGAGAACAGCTACACTTCTCAAATGGTACGTACTATCAAGTACTTCTCCGAACTCAAATAAAAACTGCGCTAAACAGCGAATAACTTTGTCAGCACCCCGAGTTGTGCAAATCACGTACGAAAGTACGTTGGGTTTGCGCCCCTCGGGGTGCTTTCGCGTTCTTCATCTGTTTATCGCAGTTTTTACGAGTAAAGTTTTTTATTTTTCTACCGCACAGCCAATCTTTTGCTATCAGTCTTGCAAGAATAAAAACTCTCGCCACAGTTTCGCAAGATTGTCTGTTTGGTGCTCGCTTCGCTCGCGTTGGGTTTGCGCCCCTCGGGGTGCTTGACGCGATTGACTTCGTAGCAATCGCTATTAAACGCGTTCTTCATCTGTTTATCGCAGTTTTTATGAAACGATATTTATGTTTTATCCTTTCATACTTTTGTATTAAAAAATATATATTAGTATTTGCCAAGTCAGTGGTTTGGTGTTAGAATATATCCATAAAAACTCACGGATTTTTCCGTATTTGGAGGAAATATGAACGTATTTACAAAAATCGGTTGCCGCATTTTCCAACAAACTATGCGCGTTGCAATGTTTTTCCTTCCTTGGAATCAATGCAAAAAGACGCTTTCGGGCCCGGGAAGCATTTCCGAACTTCCCAAATTCCTTAAAGATCAAGGCTTCAAGAGCGTACTTATCGTCACCGATGGTTTCTTGTTTTCAAACGGCAAAGCCGATCCTATTATGAAAGCTTGCCAAGAGCAAGGTATGAAGAGCTGCTGCTATCACGACGTCGTTCCCAATCCCACCATTCAAAACATCGAAGAAGGTCTCAAAATGTACAACGAGAACGGTTGTGACGTTATCGTAGCACTCGGCGGTGGCAGTGCAATGGACTGCGCAAAGGGTATCGGCGCAAGAGTTGCTTGCCCCAAGAAGAGCGTTCCTCAAATGAAGGGCGTGCTCAAAATTATGATCACGGGACACAAACTTCCTCCGCTCGTTGCAATTCCTACCACGTCCGGTACGGGCAGTGAAGCGACGCTTGCCGCAGTCATTTCCAACCCCGAAACGCACGAGAAATACCCCATCAACGACCCGTTCCTCATTCCGAGATACGTCGTTATGGATCCGGAACTCACAAAGTCCCTTCCTCCGCATCTCACTTCAACCACCGGTATGGACGCACTCACTCACGCGGTAGAGGCGTACATCGGCGGAGAGAACACCAGACAAACCAAGAGAGAGGCAATCGAGGCAGTGCAACTTATCCACAAATACCTCAAACAAGCCTACGATCACGGTGACGATCTCGAAGCACGCGTCGAAATGCAAAAGGCAGCTTACCTTGCCGGTAAAGCGTTCACTCGTGCATACGTCGGATACGTACACGCAGTCGCTCACACGCTCGGCGGTGAGTACGGTGTGCCTCACGGTCTTGCAAACGCAGTCATTTTGCCGCACGTTTTGAGAGCATACGGCAAGTCCGCTCACAAGAAACTCGCTCAACTTGCAGACTGCATCGGCATCAAGGGCGCAAACAACGCAGAAAAAGCAAACAACTTCATTCAATGGATTGACGATATGAACGCCGCGATGAACATTCCCACCAAGATTATGTCTCGCGACGGCGGAAAACTCATCGAAGAGGAGCGTTTGCCACGTATGATCGATCACGCATACGCAGAGGCAAATCCGCTTTATCCGTGCCCGCAAGTTTGGGGCAAGAAGGAAATCGAGAAGATTTACCGCGAAATTATGTAATTTTTGAGGTTGCCCTCGCGGGCAATCGCAATTCTTACGCATAGAGTCAAACCCTGTCTGCCGTGGGTGCAATCTTGCATTATCGGCATACGGGGTTTTTCGCACTCAAAAACGAAAAATAAAGGATACGACCTTTTATGTTGTTCGGGAAATATATAAACAAATACTACCTCAAATACAGTTGGCTGTTTTTGATCGGGATCGTAGGGCTCGTCGCCGTTGACGTGTTCCAACTTTTCATACCCGAATATCTCGGCAAACTCGTAGATATGTTTGACGGCAGTGCGATAGACAAAGCGGCGCTAAAAGAGATAATTCTCGGAGTAATCGTCGTTGCGCTCGTTATGTTTTTCGGACGCATTATGTGGAGACTATCCATATTCAACGCCTCTCAACGCATAGAGGCGGACTTGCGCCACAATATGTTCCTCAAAGCCGAGAGACTTTCTCAACGCTACTATCACGAGAACAAAGTGGGCACGGTTATGGCGTGGTTCACCACCGACCTCGAAACGATTGAAGAATTTTTCGGTTGGGGTTCGGTTATGCTCGTCGACGCAATGTTCCTCTCGGTGCTTGCGCTTTACAAGATGTTTGCGCTCGACTGGGTGCTGTCGTGCATACTTTTGCTTCCGCTTATCCTCATAGTGGTGTGGGGTATGCTCGTTGAGAAGTTTATGGCACTCAAATGGGAGCAACGCCAAACGGAGTTTGACAAACTTTACGATTTCTCGCAAGAGAGTTTTACGGGCATACGCGTTATCAAGGCTTTCGTCAAGGAAACGCAACAACTTCACGCCTTTGCAAAAATCGCAAAACGCAACAAAGACGCCAATATCGAGCTCGTCAAAGTGTCGGTAATATTCGACGCAATCATTCAAATCATCATCTCAGCCATTATGGCGCTTATTTTGGGGCTTGGCGGATATTTCGTGTACAAATACTCGGTTGGCGCGCCGGTCGTCATATTCGGGCATACGGTGGATATGAGCGCGGGAGGACTTATCACGTTCGTAGGCTATTTCGACACTCTCGTATGGCCGATGATTGCGCTCGGACAAGTGGTATCTATGCGTTCGCGCTCCAAAGCGTCCTTAAAGCGCGTCACCAACTTCCTCGACCAAGAAGAAGAGATACACAGTCCCGAAAACGCCTACGTGCTCCAAGACGTCAAGGGAGACGTCACTTTCAACGACTTTTCCTTTGCTTATCCCAATACGGACGCAGACGTGCTCAAAAATATTACCTTGGATATCAAAGCGGGTGAAAGCGTCGGAGTCGTGGGCAAGATAGGAAGCGGAAAAACGACGCTCGTCAACACTCTCTTGCGCCTTTACAACGTAGAAAAAGGCAAAGTGTTTATAGACGGTCACGACGTTATGGACTGCGATATCGAGAGCGTGCGAAACGCAATCGGATACGTACCGCAAGACAACTTCCTTTTCAGCGACAAGGTCAAAAACAACATAGCGTTCTCTTGCGAAACGCTTGATATGGACAAGGTATACGAGGCGGCAAAGTTTGCCGACGTACACTCCAACATACAAGACTTTACGGAAGGATACGACACGGTATCGGGCGAGAGAGGCGTTACTCTTTCGGGCGGACAAAAGCAACGTATATCAATTGCGCGCGCATACATAAAGGACGCGCCGATTATGATTTTGGACGACTCGGTGTCCGCGGTTGACGTCAAGACGGAAGAGACCATACTTGCCAATATCCAAAATCAACGCAAGGGCAAGACCACCATAGTCATAGCGTCGCGCGTGTCCACGGTGTCTCATCTTGACAAAATTCTCGTATTGAACGGCGGTGAAGTGGAGGCTTTCGACACTCCGCAACGACTTGAAGAAATCTCACCGACGTACAACAAGATGGTGTATTTGCAAAAGCTCGAAAGAGAAGTAGAAGGGGGTGAGGCGTGATGACAGACGAAGTCGAAAAACTCAAAGGTAACGTCCATATTCCCACCAAAGTGATGTTAAAGCGCATAAATAACTACTTAAAACCCGAGATTGCGCGATTTGTCGGTGCAATGCTCCTTATAGTAGTCAACGTCGTGCTCGATATCATATTGCCTCTTTTCGTAAGCCGTATCACCAACAATTTGAAGTCGGACGGCATAAATTTGCAATTCATCGTAGGTATGGCAATTGCCTATCTTGCCATAGGCGTGTGCAACCAAGGCTTCCTCGTGTGGGAGTCGATGCTCCTTCAAAAAGCGGGACAAAACATAATCTATCGCTTGCGCAACGAAGTGTTCGAGCATATCGAAAAACTCTCTCAAAATCAGTTTGACGAAATGCCCGTCGGCTCTTTGGTAACGCGCGTAGCGTCCTATACGGCGTCGATGTCCGACTTGTTCACCAACGTCATCGTCAACGTTATACGCAACGTTTTGACGGTCGTGGGCGTGTACGGCATAATGCTTTACATATCGTGGCAATTGTCGCTGGTTATGCTCGGCTTTATAGTCGTGGTGTTTATAACCTCCTACTTTTTCAGAAAAATCGTCAGAAAGGTGTTCACCAAAGAGCGTGAGTATATATCCGACCTCAACGCTTTCCTCAACGAGAACTTGTCGGGAATGAAGCTCATTCAAATCTTCAATCGCGAAGCGAAGAAAGACGGCGAGTTTCTGCAAAAGAACGAGAATTTGCGCAAGTCGAGATACAAAGTCGTTTTGGCGTTCGGCATATACCGTCCGTTCATAACGTTGCTTTATATCACGTCGATTGCGGTGACGTTCTGGCTTGGTATGGAGTTTGGATTGGACGCGGGTATGATAGTTGCGTTCTACCTCTACTTGTCGCGCTTCTTCAACCCCATACAAAACCTTGCAGACCAACTCAACAACTTGCAAAAGGCAATGACCGCGTCGGAGAGACTTTTCAACCTCCTCGACGTAGAGCCCGAGATACAAGATAGAGAGGACGCCGTTTGGGTGGACAAGTTCGAGGGTAAAATCGAGTTCAAAAACGTATGGTTTGCATACAAGGACGAGGATTGGATACTCAAAGACGTGTCTTTCACCATCAATCCAAAAGAGACGTGCGCTTTCGTAGGCGCGACGGGCGCGGGCAAGACCACCATTTTGTCCCTCATCGTGCGCAATTACGAGATACAAAAGGGTCAAATCCTCATAGACGGACGAGATATAAGCACCATAGAGATACACTCCTTGCGCAAGGGCATCGGACAAATGCTTCAAGACGTGTTCTTGTTCAGCGGAACGGTGTGTAGCAACATCACCCTCAACGACGAGTCCTTTACTGACGAAGAGATAAACGCGGCGTGCAAGTACGTCAACGCCGACACGTTTATATCCTCGCAAGAGCACGGACTTGACGAAGAGGTGATTGAGAGAGGTGAAAACTTCTCGCAAGGTCAACGACAGTTGTTGTCCTTCTCTCGGACGGTGTTGCACAAGCCCCAAATCTTGATTTTGGACGAGGCAACCGCCAATATCGACACCGAGACGGAAGTCATCATTCAACAATCGCTTGAAAAAATCCGCAATATCGGCACTATGCTCGTCGTTGCGCACAGACTTTCAACCATACAGCACGCCGACCAAATAATAGTGCTTCAAAACGGCAGAATTATCGAGCGAGGCACTCACCAACAATTGCTCAAAAACAAGGGCTATTATCACAAACTCTACGAGTTGCAGTTTGAAAACCGCGATTGACCGCTTTCGTGTGGAATAAACTACAATTGTTCAAAATACTCGACAATTTGTATTGTAACTTTGCAAATAGTTGACATTTTTCGGGTACGTGATACAATATATATAAAAAACAACGGAGACAGTTATGTATCATATAATCGTAAACCCGACGGGTGGCAAGGGCAAAACGCTCAAAGCACTCGGCAAAGTCGAAGAATTGTTGAAGAAAAACGGTGCGGAATATACCGTACATAAGACGGAATACGCCGGACACGCAACCGAGATTGCGAGAGAGCTTTCCCAAACGCCGGATACCAAGATTATCGCAATGGGCGGTGACGGTTCTTTCCACGAGGTGCTTTGCGGTATCGACAACTTCGACAACGTAACGCTCGGCCTCATCGCTTGCGGCAGCGGAAACGACTTTATCAAGAAGTCCGGACACTCCACCAAGATCGAAGAAGCGGTGGCAACCATTCTCAAAGACAAGCCCTCGTACGTCGATTATATGGAACTTGGCAAATATCGTTGCCTCAACGTAGGCGGCGGAGGTATGGACGTCGACGTATTGCTCAAATACGCGCAATGCAAGACACTCAAAGGCAAAGCGGCGTACTATTATTCGTTGTTCTACACGTTGTGCCACACGAGATTCCACCACTTGCGTATCACCGCGGACGGCGTTACGAAGGACACCAGCGTGTTTATGATAGGCATAGGCAACGGCGGATTTATCGGCGGCGGAATTCCCATCTGTCCCAACGCGGTCGTTGACGACGGATTGCTCAACGTAGGTTACGTCAGCGAGATGAAGAAGAGCAAGATTTTGTTCCGCTTATTCAAGTTCCTCAAAGGTCAACACGTCGGCACGGACTGGGGCGGAGAATACACCGCAAAGAAGATCACCATCGAAGCGCTTGACGATAGCAGATTTGAGCTTGACGGCGAAATCATCGACGACACCAAGCTCGACATCGAAGTCGTGCACGGCAAACTCAAAATGTACAGATAAACCTCACGAGCCACTCAACCGAGTGGCTTATTTTATGTCCAAAACGAAGAAAGCGTCTCGATTGAGACGCTTATGCGTGTCGAAAAAGCACCAATTGTGCGCTTTCTCTCGACAAATACGGCAAAAAAAGATAGAATACAGATATGCACCCATAGCGCAATTGGATAGCGCATCAGATTCCGATTCTGACGGTTGGCGGTTCGAGTCCGTTTGGGTGCACCATAAAACAACCTTATGGAGTTTTCATTAGGTTGTTTTTTATGTTTTAATTATATGATATACAGTTTTCTGTTAATCTGTTTTTTATAACATCTATAGCAATTTCGGAAGAATCAATACCTATAAAATTTCGACCTAGTATTGATGCCGCCAAAAGTGTTGTCCCGCTACCAGCAAAACAATCCATAATGACACTGTTTTCCCTTGAAGATTGTTTTATAATCATTTCAATCATTTCAAGATTCTTTTGAGTTGGATATGTTGGGTTTTGAGGGTCTTTATATTTCCAAATATCTTGTATTTTCTTGCCTTTATGTTCGTCTGCATATTTTTTGATACGTGGATTTCCGGTTTTTGACCATTCTATTAATCCTAATTTATCCATTTTATCAAATTCTTCAGGGCTTGTGCGCCAATGTCTGCCGGGCGGAGGTAGCATATTACGCCAGGTCATTCCAGTTGTCCCATTCGTAGTTTCACCGGGAGCGTGTAAGGGGATAGTTGTATATCGTCTACCATCAGCATCAATTTTTGTAAATTTTTTAGATAACTCGCTATCTTCTATGGGAATTCTTATTTCGTTCCAAATATTCTTTTGTGGATTTTTAGAATAGAAAAGAATCATATCTTTTTCATTCCCATAAGCTTTTCTATCAAAATTTTTTGGGTTTGATTTTACACGAGTAATATCATTTTTGAAATTTTTAACGCCAAAGATTTCATCTAATATTATTTTGAAATAGTGTCCCATTTTAGTGTCTATATGAACATATAGGCTACCTTCATCGGATAAAAGTTCATACATAATAACGAATCTATCATACATAAATTTAATGAAATCATCGTTAGACATCAAATCACTGTATGCAATAGTATCACTTTTTTTACGACTTATAGTGTTTGCACGCTTATCGCTTATAGAAAAAGTTTGATTTGTATTAAATGGTGGATCTATGTATATTAAATCTATAAAACTCTTTTTCCCATTTAATAAAGCAGACATTATTTCAAAATTGTCTCCTTTGAATAAATATGATTTATTGCTACTAGTAAAAATAGGTGCAACATTCTTTGCTCTTGCTAAAATTTGTTCTTTTGTTTCTTTATTCTTGAATAATAATTCCATTTTTATCCTTATAGCGAGTACAAAAATTCTCTAAGCAAAAGACTTGATACGATGATTTGATTTTCGTGGTTTTCCAAATATCGATACAGCTTATGATTACCTTTGATGTAAAGAATTCCATCCAAAATAGCAATTGGAATAACTTCGGCATTTAGAATTGTCGAATGAAACCTTGATGTTACCGTAGAAACTGCATCATCAAATTGAGCGTTTTGATGTCCGCCAAAATCTGTTAAAAACTTTGCCTCGCCAACTATATATGTGTTGTTAAAACGGGCTAAAAAATCCAATCCCTTTTCTCTTGTATATCCGAAATATCTTGTTGCAAAACTTGCCATTTCAGCGTCGGATACATTCAAAACTGCATTTTCATTTGAATTGCGTAGAAAATCGTAAACGTTTTTATAAACGGGGACACCCAAAGTTCCTTTGTCAAGCCAGTTCTTAAACATAGGCCCGATTTGTCTATTCGTTTCTTTGGGTTCTGTGCATTTTTCAAGAACGTCATTATATCCCATTTCATAAATAGTCCCCGCAAGCCTATTAATAGTTTGTGGATTCCTTGTTATCGAAGAGGGATCTCTACGTAAATACGCGACATAAGAATCTTTTACGGGGAACAAATCTAATTGTAGTAAGCTTTTGATAAGTAATTCATTATCTCTTGTTTGAAATGCGGATTCAATACTATCAGTGATATCAGATGTAATTTCGCGACGCAAATTTGGAGAAATAGGATAAACTTTGTATAATTCGTCAAGGTAATTTCTCTGATTAGCATATTCTATGCTCATTGCAGTCCAGATGTTCATTTTGTCCTCTTGTTTGTCAAATGCAATCAGTATTGATACATAGGCTTCAAATTAAGAATGGTTTTGCTGTGTTTGCTTTTAATAAACTTATAATAGTATAGAATATTCTATATGTCAAGAACGCAAGTAGAATTTTCTATATAATGAATTTATGGAATCGGATTTTACTGAAATATTGAGAGAATTCTTGATGTACAAGAATTTGACGCAATCCGCATTTGCTCGTGAGATTGGCGTAAAACAAAGTCAAGTCAGTGAATGGTTGAAAGGGAAGGCAAAACCCGGATACGACATATTGAAACAAATGAGTATTGCCTTCAACGTATCTGCCGACTATTTTCTCGGTATAAAAGATAAACCGTATTAGATCGAAAGCCACGCGAATGCGTGGCGTTTTTATTTTTTCCACGCGGGCGGGCGTATGCGTTGTTGACTATACGCCTACGCGATTGTATAATATGCTCGATTTGGCGATACTTAATATCGCAATTTTACATCAGAGGTGTATTATGGATTGGCAACAAGTGTGGCAAACCGTGCAAAATTGGCTCACCACGACGGGTATCAAGGTCGTTATCTCGATAGTGATAATGATAGTATCTTTCTCGATTATCAATTGGCTCAGCAAGAAGATTGCAAAGCGCGCGGACAAGAAGGTCGCGGAAAATAAAAAGATTGACAAAACCATTTATAGAACGCTCAGTTACGTCGCAAAGGTCGGCTTGAAGATATTGGTGGTCATCGCGCTTATCGGTTATCTCGGCATCGATACGAGCGCAATTACGGCGTTGCTTGCATCGCTCGGCGTTGGCGTCGGTCTTGCAATCAACGGCACGCTTTCCAACTTCGCGGGCGGAATACTCATTCTCATCACCAGACCTTTCAAGGACGACGATTACATCGATGCGTGCGGATATTCGGGCACGGTGGAAGATATCCGTATCTGCCACACAAAGCTCCGCACCACGGACAACAAGGTGATATATTTGCCAAACGGCAAACTCTCTACCAGCGAGATCGTCAACTACTCCGAGAAAGATTTGCGCCGTGTGGACTTGACTTTCTCCATATCCTATTCGGACGATTTTGAGAAAGCAAAGAAGGTCATCGAGGACGTGTGGAATCAAAACGAACTCATTCTCAAAGACCCCGCGCCGAGCGTCAGAGTGTCCGCGCAATCGGCAAGCAGTATAGACTTGACGGCAAAAGTGTGGTGCAAAAACGAGGACTATTGGACTGTCAATTTCGATATGCTCGAACAAGTCAAGACGGCGTTTGACCAAAACGGAATACAAATCCCGTTCAACCAACTCGACGTGCATATCAAAAATCAAGACGCTTGATAAAAAATGTGTCACTCTCGTTTTGCAGTGGTATAATATGGATTATAAAATACAAATGAGCGTATATTCCGCCTTTTAAAATATAACGATGAAAGACGAGGAAATGCGCAAATAGGTGGTTTATGGACAAGAAATTGCAAGATAAAATGGATATTTTGGCAAAAAAGATAGGAAATACACCTATCATCGATATGGGCGACGACGTATACGGCAAACTCGAAGGCGCTAACCCCGCAGGCTCGATTAAGGACAGAGCGGCGTTTTATATGGTTATGCGCGCGCTTGAAAAAGGCGATTTACAAGAGGACGGAACGGTCGTCGAAGCGACGAGTGGAAATACCGGTATAGGTCTTGCCTACGTGGCAAGAGAGCTCGGTCTCAACGCGATTATGGTTATGCCCGAGAGTATGAGCAAAGAGCGCAGAGAGATGATCTCAGCATACGGCGCAAAGCTCGTTTTGACACCCGCAAGCGAGGGTATGAAAGGCGCAGTCGCAAAGGCAAAAGAGCTTCAAGAGGGCGGTGCGTGGCTCGCAAATCAATTCGGCAACTACGCAAGCGTCGAGGCACATTATTACACAACAGCTCCCGAAATTTTTTCCGTCTTGCCCGAGACGAAATTCGTCGTTGCTGGCGTAGGTAGCGGCGGTACGGTTATGGGTGTCAAGAAGTATATCGAGGATAACGGCATAGATTGCAAGGTTATTGCCGTAGAGCCGGAGACGAGCCCGCTTTTGTCCAAGGGGTACGCGGGCGCACACAAGATACAAGGTATAGGCGCAAACTTCGTTCCCGCAATCGTCGACGTAAGCAAGCTTGACGAAATCCGCACCGCTTCCAGCGAAGAGGCAATTGCCACCGCAAAGGAAATATATCAAAAAACGGGCAAAAAATGCGGTATTTCTTCGGGTGCGGCGTACGCCGTAGCAAAGCGCGTGAGAAAAGAGTACGACGGAAAAATCGTAGTCGTTCTCCCCGACAACGGAGACAGATATCCCGCAGATTTGTACGAATAACGTTGATTTTTGGGGAAGAGCGTGTTATGCTCGATATATAGGAGGATCGAAATATGGATTTTCAAAGATACAACGACGGCGTAGGCTTGATAGCACAAAACAAGTTTCAATCGGCAATCCCGACGTGCCCGCTTTGCTCGGAGCGCGTGGATTGGGAACTTGCCTTTGACTTCTCGGGCAATCTCATTTGCATTTTGGCAAAATGCCCCAATTGCGGTGGCGTAATCAAGACTATTTTCGACTTTACCAACGAGCCGATATCCACGTTTTCCGTGTCTCAAATCGGCACGCAAAACGTAAGCAACCTTATTGAGAAAACCAAGTACTACGTGGCAACGCCCAATCAATATAACAGAGTGGGCGCAAACCCGTATTACGGTGGCGTACCGCAAAACGATGCGTACAACGCACAACCCGAACGAAAGGACGACAGCGATCCCGTCGGTTGGGGCTTCCTCGGCTTTTTCATTCCGATAGTAGGCTTTATCCTCTGGCTCGTATGGAAGAACGATTATCCCAAACGCGCCCGTGCGGCGGGTATCGGTTGCCTCGTGTCCGTAGTTCTCGGAGTGGTCGCGACGTTGCTTTCGTACGTAATAGTGTTTGCGGCAATGGGCAGTTTTACCGCTTTTGCATCAGTTGCACAAACGCTGTTATTGCTATAATTGAGCGTTTATCTATACGAAACGATACGATAAAACGTCAAAAACGAAGGTTACGCCTTCGTTTTTCTATATATCGAAGAGCGCGCGAATAAGGTCGATTAAATATTGCTATTGACATATTGCGCTCGTTTTTCGTATAATGAAATCACCAAAAACTTTTACGGGGGATAATATGAACAAAAAGAAAATTATTTTCGCAATCGTAGCAGTATTGATTTTAAGTTTTTCTTGCCTTGCATTTACCGCTTGCAACAAGACGAGCGACATTGACGACTTCGGCAAACAACTCCAAGACGCACAAAGCGGTGAAATCGTAGTAACCGTCGGCGTTCTCGGCGTCGAGATATCTACCGAGGGTAAATTTGACGGCAACAAATCTTGGGTCAATTCCACCGCCGCTTCCGTTGAAGCGTATCAAGAGGAAGTCAACGGCAAGACTTACATCTACACGCAAGACTCCTACGGTGTCTGGCAAAAGACGGAATCCACCGAGCAAATCGATTCCACTCAAAATCCCGACGAATTCAAAGACTTCTTTGACGGAAGCAAATACAAATATTCTCTCAAAGAAAAAGCTTTCGTCCCCAAGAAAGGCAAAACGATTGGCAACGACAATATGACCGTCGTATCTATGACGATCGAAGACGGCGTTTGCACGATGAAAGTCAAAGTATCGTCGGAAGGCGTAACTATGGGTGCAACCGTCGTCATCAAAAATCTCAACAACGTGCAAATCACCTTGCCTACCGTCGGCAGTTCGCTGTGATTGGCGTTTTGATTGCAATAACAGTTTTTTACTAAAAATATAAATGGAGAAAAAATGAGAAACAAAGATTTTAGAGATTTAGAAAGTGCAAAAAGATACGTTGATACGTTTCTAAAAGTAGCCTTGGCATTTTGCATTATTATGGCGTTATTGCTCGTGATTGGAGGTATTATCCTTTGCGTTTATAGCGGAGCTGCCGGCGCAAGTTATATTATCACCGGCGTTATAGTGGGCGCTTTTGGTATCTTTATGGCGTATATGGTGCACGCTTTGCTTACCGTGTTCGTTGACGGTATGAACGACGTGAAAACGAGCGGAATAATTATCGATGAGATGTCTGGAAATTCCAACGTCACGAGTACTGCAAAAACCTACGAATCTTGCACGAATTACTATTTGTTTTATGCCGATAAAGACGCTTATTTGTCCGCAAAAACGATGGACGGACAAGGTATAAAAGGAGTTAGAGACATATTGTCGGCAATGAAATTCCAAAGTGAAGACGACGCAAGACGTTTTGCAGAATACAAGAGATTGGAAATCGGTGAAAAGTGGCAAATTGTCAAAAAAGACTTGATTGTTCCGATTGACTGATTTGTATACAAAACAAAAGGCATTGATAAAAGCCACCGAAATTACTCGGTGGCTTTTTCTATCGATATCGTATTTTTCAAACTCGTTAAATCTCTTTTCTGCCTATCAAATAGTCCACGCTTACGTCAAAGAAATCCGCAAGTTTCCATAGGTTTTCAACGCTTGGCTCGCTCTTCGAGTTTAACCAATCGCTTACGGAACTTTGTCCCACGCCTATGGCTTTTGCAAGTTGCATTTGCGTGAGTTTTTCGTTTTTCATCAAATCTTCGATACGTTGCGCAATAAGAATTTCCATAACAAACACCTATTGACATATTATCGGTATAATGATATTATTTAATAAAAATATCGGTATGCCGATATTAAAACGGAGAAGAATTATGGATAAGCAAATGAAAGATAAATATGATATTGTTTGCGGAATGATTTCAACGGGGATAGTTTTGGCATATATCGCAGTGGTTCTTGGTGCGATATCATTGATTGGACTGGGAATATACTATTGTGTTGGTATTTCTATTTTGTCAGGTGTACTTGTGATGCTTGGTGGAGTTGTCGAAGGAACAATCGGTTGTATAATTATTCGCTGTATTAAGTATGTCAATACATTTTTTTGCGACGTGGCAGAGACTGTGCTAAAAAACAACACAAGAAACGTCGCTGACGAAAATGCGCAATGCAATAAGAAAAACAAAATAAGCATACCTCAAAAACGAGTGTTTATATACAATAAAAACGAAAATCAATATTTTTCGGGTATTAATCAACAGTTTGGCACATTTGCAATGATGACTTGTGATAACCCAAACGGCGCAGTGACATTCGATAACGAATATGACGCTACATCTTTTATGAAAGAATTCAAATTGAGTGAAAAAGACGGTTGGGTTGTTAAACAAATCAAATTGTAATTACTGCGCTTTACATATTGACGGTGAGATGCTAAAATATTATCACTATGAGTGATAAGAAAAAACGAGTTGTCGTCGGTATGTCCGGCGGTGTAGATAGTGCCGTTTCCGCTGCTCTTCTCAAAGAGCAGGGTTTTGACGTTATCGGACTTTATATGTCCAACTGGAAGGAGACCGATCCCAACGGTTGCTGTACGGGTGAGCAAGATTGGACGGACGTTCAATACGTGTGCGACAAAATCGGCATACCGTATTATTCCGTCGATTTCTCCCAACAGTATATGGACAACGTATTCAAGCTCTTCGTTGAGGAATACAAAAAAGGTCGCACGCCCAATCCCGACGTGCTTTGCAATCGCGAGGTCAAATTCGGACCATTTGCGGATTTTGCAAGAGAACTCGGGGCGGACTATATTGCCACGGGGCATTATTGTAGAGTCCGTCACGACGGAGACACGCATTATTTGTTGCGTGCCAAGGACGACAACAAGGATCAAACCTATTTTCTCAATCAAGTATCGTCCCATCAATTGCGCGACGTCATTTTCCCGCTCGGTGATTTGACAAAACCAGAAGTTCGTGAACTTGCGCTTAAATTCGACATTCCCGTAGCCAAGAAAAAAGACAGTACCGGCATTTGTTTTATCGGAGAACGCAATTTCAGACAATTTCTTTCACAATATATCCCTATGAAAGACGGTGACATCGTCACCCAAGACGGTAAAGTAGTCGGTAGACACCACGGCGTGTATTTCTATACCCTCGGACAGCGTCGGGGCCTCGGTATCGGTGGAAGCGCGGACGGCAACGGAGAAAGATGGTTCGTTCTCGGCAAAGACGTTGCAAACAACCGCCTTATCGTGTCCCAAGGTGAAGATGATATTCTTTTCAAAGACGGACTTGTCACGGAAGGCTTCAATTTCATTACGCCACCGCCCGCAAAAGAGTTCGATTGCGAAGTCCGTATCAAACATCGTCAACCCTTGCAACGCGCGCATTTAACGATGCTCGATAGCGGTGATACACGTATCGTGTTTAATGAGAAGCAAAGAGCAATAGCCGAAGGCCAATACGCTGTTGTGTATTACGGTGATATTTGCCTCGGTGGCAGTGTAATCAATCACTCTTTTGATATATAATAACCGTTACTCTTAATCTTCTAATATTTGCAAATCCCTACTGTTTAGTAGGGATTTTTTATAAAAACACGATTTGTATACCATATAAAAACACGATAAGTGTGCAATAAAACGTACTAAAAATCGTAAAACACGAAAAGTGTATCTGCAATAAATATCGGCGGTGAATCAATATTCCATTGTTAAAAGCGAGCATAAAATAATTCTTCGTTATTTCAAATTTTATCGATAGACTGTAATCCTAATCGCGCTTGTCAGCGCAAGGAATATATCTGTTTTTATCTAAAATCTCTATATAATATAAAAACACTTTTAATGTTTCAATATCAATATATAATGCGCGTATGCGCGCGCGTACGTATGTGTATGTATAAGTATATATGCGTGTGCGTACACATAATTAATAATGGTGAAGGGGGGGGGCTCTTATTAACGGAATGTGCTTATTCGGGGCTTCGAGTCGCAAGGCGACGAGCGGATAAGTGCCGAGCTTGACGATTAGTACAAGCGACTGCGCCGTGTTGTTGCGTAGCTGGCGCATAAAGCGCAGTGGCATAACGAATGAAATGCCCCTATCTATGCGAGTGCCGTTGTCTCCCCCGCGAGCGACGGATAATCTTGTAGAGAAATGCCCTTATACGAGTGGCGGGAGAAATGCCGGCGTGTCCGGAAAGAGGGGGTTATTGCATTTAGAGAGTTACGATGAACTTGTAATAAATAAAAATCTCGCGGACGGCGGTTATTTTTCTATACAGTTTTCAAACAAACACATACCATTAATAAGAATATTCCAAAGAAATTCCAATTCTGGCGCGGGTGTCCTGCCCAAAAATGCTAATTATTAATTCATAATCGTTAATTTTCGCCAAGTTCCGCTACATTTTGCAAGATATCTACAAAACTGAAAAATTTCTTAAAAAAATTTCAAAAATCTTGTTAAAACGCTTTACAAAAAAAATTCAAAGGGTTATTATATGCAAGCTGTCGTAAGGAAACGGCAAACCTCAATAGTGCTTGACGACAACGAAAGGCACAACATTTAGGGTCGTCGGAAGTTTTGAAAAAAACTTCAAAAAATTTCTTAAAAATGATAAAAAAATCGTTGACAAAGAAATTTGCTTATGATAGTATTTAGAGGCTGTCACCAAAAGACAGCAAAACGAACCTTGATAATTGAACATAATTTGGAAAAGCGATTTTTAATGTGAATTAAATCATTTAAAAACAAGCGTCTAAAAACCTTTGAACAAAAGTTTAGGACAGTCAAGATTGAACTCAAGAGTTTGATCCTGGCTCAGGACGAACGCTGGCGGCATGCTTAACACATGCAAGTCGAACGGACTGATTCCCTTCGGGGATGAAAGTTAGTGGCGAACGGGTGAGTAATGTATGAGCAACCTGCCTCTGTCAACGGGATAACAGTTGGAAACGACTGCTAATACGGTATATGACCACGGAACCGCATGGTTCTGCGGTAAAAGATTTTATCGGACAGAGATGGGCTCATATCCCATTAGGTAGTTGGTGAGATAACAGCCCACCAAGCCGACGATGGGTAGCCGAGCTGAGAGGCTGATCGGCCACATTGGGACTGAAACACGGCCCAGACTCCTACGGGAGGCAGCAGTGGGGAATATTGGGCAATGGAGGCAACTCTGACCCAGCAATGCCGCGTGAGCGATGAAGGTAGTTTTATTGTAAAGCTCTTTTCTCAGGAACGAACAAATGACGGTACCTGAGGAATAAGCCCCGGCTAACTACGTGCCAGCAGCCGCGGTAATACGTAGGGGGCGAGCGTTGTCCGGAATGACTGGGCGTAAAGGGTGTGTAGGTGGTTTGATAAGTTAGATGTGTAATACCCAGGGCTTAACTCGGGTGCTGCATCTAAAACTGTTAGACTTGAGTACTGGAGAGGATAGTGGAATTCCTAGTGTAGCGGTGGAATGCGTAGATATTAGGAGGAACATCAGTGGCGAAGGCGACTATCTGGACAGCAACTGACACTGAGGCACGAAAGCGTGGGGAGCAAACAGGATTAGATACCCTGG
>ERZ808278.91-NODE-91-length-77292-cov-24.790334_pt1 | contig 77292 bp, 69 predicted proteins | sample MGYA00521239_ERZ808278 | MGnify/ENA primary metagenome ERZ808278 (study PRJEB31516, sample SAMN03275600) | gut metagenome | biome: mammalia-associated habitat; material: feces | host: Papio cynocephalus | place: Kenya | collected 2012-07-17 ...
TAAAAGCGGATGCTGTCTTGTTCGGAATCAATGATTCCTTCCAATTGATTTCGTAACTTTACGAATTGTGCTTCCGTTAATATACACTCAAAAACGGAGTTCTGAACTCTTTTTCCATAATCCAAACAAGCTCTTGCTACATTTCGCAATCGTTTGGCTCCTTTGGGAGAAGTGATGTTTACATCATAAGTTATTAATACGAACATAAGTTATTTGATTAGAAATACAGGATAATCATCTAAGTCTTTACGAATGAACCTTGCAAGAAGCATGGACTGGATGTATGGAATAAGCCCGATGCTCACTTTCTCATTGAGATAAGGATGCGTAATTTGCTCTTTCTTCCTATTTTGCCAAGCAGTAAGAATCGTTTTGCGTCCAGAGTCTGTCATGACGACACCTTCATCACCTTGTTTAAAGAAATCTTTGATAGTGATTTGCTTTCTATTGATGAGTGATAGTACAAGTCTGTCTCCAAGATAGGCTCGCAGTTCTTCCATCATATCTAAAGCAAGGGAAGCCCTTCCTGGCCTAAGCGTATGCATGAAACCAACATAAGGGTCTAAGCCTACCGTTTCTAAAGCCGAAGTCATGTCATTACATATCAGAGTATATACGAAAGAGAGCATGGCATTGATGGCATCTTTAGGCGGTCTTCGATTGCGCCCATCAAAAATAAAATCATCCTTTTGATTCAGAATCAAATGAGAGAACACCCCAAAGTAACAAGTTGCGGCCTCTCCTTCAATACCTCTGATGCTTTCTATGGTATCTGCGTTCAATACTTTTCTTTTGCATCTTGCCAAATCTTCTGCGGCATTGGCAATGATTTCATTATCTCCATTGTCACGGATGAATCTTCGTAGGATGTTACGGTAGTTCTGAATTTTTCCACCAATGAATAGCTTGCACAGATGTAACGAATAGTTTGAATCATCAGAATTCTTATATTGCGCTTTGCGTAGCAATACATTCCCCTTTGTTGGACCTTGCGAGCGACTGATGTATCTTCCTTGTGGAGAAAGGAAAGTTAGGGACACACCGTTGTCCGCACAAAGTTTCATTACTCCTGGACTTGCCCCCATATAGCCAAATGTAATAATTTGCTCTATGTTATGAATTGGTATGCGAAATATCTCGGTTTGCTTGACAGATACGACTACATTCAATCCGTCTTTACTAAGGTAAGCCTCTGGGGTTGTAACATATAATGTATTAAGTAATATCCTCATATAAGTTGTGGTTTAAATAGGTTGAGACTTGCACACAATCACTCATTTCTGGCATACAGATGTCTTTTAGCGAACAATTCTTGCAATGACGCTCCTTTATTGCAGGTGGCAGCTTACCACTATTGAAGATGTTATGCATTTGAATGGCGCATTGCTGGGTAGTTTTTCTCAAATGGTCTGAGATTGCAATCGTTTCTCGGTGCTTGATCTCATCGTAGTACAATGCACCAAAGGGAATGTTTATACCATACATTTCCTCCAGACATATTGCTTGTGCGGCTAATTGCACCTCGTCCCTTTCGTCAGGTTTGCTGTGTCCTCTTTTGTATTCCACAGGATAAGGCTTCCAAAATCCCTTGTATCTCGGATGTGTAATCGCATCTTCCTCAGAGTCGGAAGGTAGCAATTCGACAGCATCTGTTATGCCATAAAGCCCCAGCTCCTTGGATGCGATATGCAAGGAGCGAAGGGTTATGACATCACCATTTTTCTGGCGGTAGAAGGGATTATCTACATTTTTATGTAGAATATCCCCTTCTGTCGTCAGTTTATTATCTGCCCATTGCTGTTCGATATGAATCAAAGCCCATTGTCGGGGACAGAACATAAAGTGTTGTATCCCCGACAACATGAGCATTTCTTCTTCAGTGTACATAGCAATACTAAATGAGTTCCTCAACAGTCACACCTGAAGGTAAGGCTGCTTTGTCAATGGTTACATTATAATCTTTGAAAGATCTTGGTGCTGAGTCTGTATTCTTCTCTACCTTAACCAAATCAAACAACTTGTTTGCAGGAGCATTGCCCAGTACAGAATCATGCTTGAACACAATAAGTTTCTGAGCACTCATCAGTCCACGAGCCGCAGAACGATCCATATCAAACATATTCTTCAAAGCGTCCCAAAAGAGTTGTAGATCTTTCTCTGAGAAACCTGTCTGCTGGGCAAGGTTGGCAGAGATGAAACCATGACACACATAAAGTCCATAAGGAATGGTTGCTTTACGACCCATGGTATGATTTTCTCCATTTTGCTTTTCAGCTTCACCTGGAGTTGCCACAGCTATACGTGTAATAGAATGTTCCGCCGTTGCAACAGCATCCACAGAACGAGCAAAAGTCAACTGGATAGGTCCTCTTACTTGACCAGCATTCTTACCTGTTGACATTACTGCGCCGAAAGTACGAATGTCATAATAGTTCTTGCACATGAAACGACGTGCAGCGGCAGTTTTCTCCTTTGCATCCTTAATACCTTTAACATCCGAGTCATCATGTGCCTTGTCTATCTCGTCATTGAGTACAGCCTTCTCTTTGATAAAAATGTCAAATCCATCCGAAAGTTCCTTGGCAATTTGCACATAGTTGCGTACTTTTCTTTTCAAGCACACATCTGTTACCAACCCCATGCCAGTCTCTGCATCTACACGAGGGAGGTTACCTGCATCAGGATCACCATTAGGATTACCATCCTGTACATCAAACATATAAACGAAATCAAAACGATTATTTAATGTTGCCATAATATTTATATTTTAAATGATTACACTTTAGTCTTCATTCTCTCCTTCTTTCTTCGTAAAGATATTCTGTCTTTGATGGTAATATCCTACAAAGAAACGTCCTTGGTCTTGTAAATCAAGATGTGCAGGGAAACCATCAGCAGAAATTTTGTCAATAATCTCTTGCTTGAGTTTCTCGTAGAATACTTTCTTTCCCTCATTGGAAAGATTCTCCAAATGATGAGTGGAAAGGTTCAGAATGGTCGCAAACACCGATGAAGGCGTTGCGCTTGCAGCATTCATATAACGTTCACGAATACTGTGATTGTTGTTTGCATTTTCTTGAATTCTGTCAAGAACTGCAAAGAGACGACCGCAAAGGTAGCCTTGGTTTGTGTTACTTTTGTCTAACATAACTTCTATTTTTTTATTGTTATTATTTTGTCTGTTCAGGTAGGCCTTAATAATTGCCATACGAGTAATTCGATTAGCCCCATCACTTTCTGATCTGATTCGACCAATACATGAAGAGAGCAGAGTGTAAGGATAAGGTATTCCTTGAAAGATACTCTTGATGATGGCTTCAGGTAAATTTGGAGTAACATCAGATTGCTTGCCACCAAGAGTGACAGCAGATAGCATTTCCTTAATTCCCATATAAGGTTTCTTGTCAATACGAGTATCAACTATCTCCATATCGTTAAAATGGCGAAGAATCATACCTGCAAATTCTTTCAAAGAGGTTTCCGACCAATACACTACCGCTATTCGCGCTGCGTTTGGAGCCAGTCCTAAAATGTAGAAGCGGTCATCCAAGTTAGTCTTTAACACACCAGAGTAAATCGAAGTGAAGACTTTACATACTTGTTCTATTTTAGCGTTAGGATTATCTTCTTTTGTTTCCGAATAGCCCAACAAGTCAAAAAGACTCTCTTCCGCTTCCTCTGCTGCCTCATTGCTTGACGAAGCCCAAAACACAAAGGTACGATTGCCTACCATGAATTTGTTATGTGAATCTTTGGATAGAAGCTTTAATAAAGCGGTGGTATATTTAAACTCTGCTTCTTCGGAGATCGGAGCATTTAATCCCATTTTCTTACCATACGAGTCATAGCCAGAACTAATTTGGAATGCAACCAACTTTGCATTGCTTTTACCACCTATAATGAAGGAACTATACGTAGTATTTACAGGTTTACTTTTTATACCTGTTATCAAACATATAGCTTCTTTATTATCATTTGATATTGCTTTTATTCTCTCATTGATAATCTCAGCATCGCATGCCGCATATCCATTTACGCCTTCAATACTAAAAGTAATGTTTTTGGATAAGAATTTACAAAAGTCCTTCCAATTATTATCTTGTTGAATTTTGTCAATAAAATGTATATCATATTTTTGGTAAAACAGGTGTATGGCTATTGCGTATTTATTATTTGGTAATGATTGGAAAACATTATCTATTGATTTTTTAAAAGCAGTAAAGTTTTTATTATTGCTTTTAAATTCTTTCGTAAAATCAAAGTCTTCCTTGTCTTTTACATCTTTTAATCCTAAAAGATAAGAACCGTTGTCTCCCATACAGTGTGGCAAAGGAGCAGATGTTCGCTCTTCTGGTCTGAAGGTAAGAAGGGGCAATCCGTCTTTATCACCAAGTGGCTCTAAACGAATGAAATTTCCTGCACTATCCAAAACTATCGAATAGTAAAATGGAATATAAGCCCAACCTATTGGAGCGACATCTTTGCCACTTCTATCATAATAGTCATATAATGCTTTTAGTATCATCTTAAAATCTCCTCACTATTTAATGGTGGAACAATGATTACACCATGCTTCATCTCCGCACGATAAAACATGGTTTGAATATTCTTTGGGTCTGAAAAATCCATGTCATAGAGCATGATTCCCAAGTCTCTATCACCGCCTTGTTCGGACAATATAGCAGGCTTCAAGTTGTCAGCATCTACATTGACAAGACGGAAAGAAGCAGAGAACTCACGAGTTCCAAGGTATGGTTGGTTGAAACATTGACCTTTGCTTGCTCGTCGTTCAAACATTTGGTAATACTTCATCGGATTCTCATCCTTGCCTGGTTCGTGTGCAAACAAGTCTCCTTCTTCTTTTCGTTTGGCAACAGATCGAAATTCCATTTTCGCCCAAATACGATAGCGGACGTCTTTCAGAAGAAGGCTGTTTTTCTGTTGTCTCTTCTCCTCTATATATATGGGAGATTTGGTGGCAACGGCTCCAACTTCGTTTCTGCGTATTGATGTCCATTTGATAGGATTCAACACTTCTATCTTGGTTATCTGCCAATGAATGGCAGGTTTCCAAAAGATAGCCTCAAAGATAGCACGAGCAGCAGATGGCGTAATAACGTCATAGCTAACTCTTTCCACTTTTAGTTCTGGTCGGGTGAAGCAAGCCATGTCGCCCCATACTTCCAAACAAAACTCTTTATCTGTATATTCCATATTATTTTTCTTCTTTATCGTCATTCTTCGTTTTATCCTCAATTTCCTTTTTCGCTTTTTGTGCCTCAAAGAATTTTTTGGCAGAGAGTGGTGAGACTACTTGACGTCCTGTTTTTGACTCCAATTCTTTTCTTGCCACCATTGCTACATTGCCCCCTTCCTTGGCGCATTGCTTGTTCTCATCCAAAGTTTGGGGATTTTTGGCTTTGGTGATGCTTGTTGCTGACAATTCTGCAAGCATATTGAGAATTAGCTCTTCATTGGTCATGTTATCTCTAAGGTTTTCTTTTTTAAGTCCTTTAAATTGCTTATATTCTTTGGTAGTTCTTCCTGCCCACGCTTGGTAGATGATATCGGTTAGTGATGCGTATTGGATACCTTCCTCTACATTATGCAATTTCCATTGGTCAGTCAAATCCTTACGTATCTCAATGCTCTTAAGACGTTGATTAATCCAATTATCAGAATAGCCTAAGAACTTATAGTCCATCATTGCCTGTTGAATACTCAATTCAGGATCTTGCATCTGATCTAGCCTTTCTGCCCCAACTTTTGCTAACCACATTTTGAATGGCTCCGCCTTTGGTGATGGTATAGATTGTATAATACGTAAAAGCTGCTCTGTATCAGCGACATCTGCCATACGCATTTTACCATCTGCAGCTCGCATTTTCAAACCGTGACAGTTTGTCACGGTTTCATTTCCTTCTGCTTTTAGACGTTGCTTTAGTTTACGCCAATATGCAGAAGGATCGGCACTCTCCGTTAACACAGCTACAACATCAACAATAGAAAAATACCATTTCTCTTTTTCTTCATCCCATACGGTGCGAATCATATCGTCTCCGAATAGCTTTATAGAGTTCTTCTTTACCATAATTTATACTTTTTATATTATCAACGATTCGTTTGCCCAATTGTTGTCAATGCGCAAACCGATATGCTTATCATATTGCTGTGCATAATCAACCACAAAGAGTCCTTCTTTCTTTTCTGAAACAACTCCCATCTTACACAATGCATCAAAATCTCTTTGATAGATATTGACACAGTATTTTGGGATTTTCTTCATCAGCAGATACGAAGGTCCGTTTTGTAGAAACTCTTCTATAAGCTCCATACTGTCTTTCCAACATACAACAACCGTCCTTCCGGTATCTTCTATAAGTCGGAAATTCTTTACGGCACTTGCAAAGTTTATGTTTTTCACATCGTATAAGAAATGCTTCATATCCTTTTTATCGAAACTATCATTTCGACAATATAGTTGACGGAAATAATTACTCATCGTTTCTGGAGCAAACCAATCTGATGACGCGTCTAAGCTAAGCCTTGCATTGTTACCATCTAGTATTCCGCCTTTAGGAAGATTGCGCTCTTTAGCAAGGCTAAAAACGTATGTGGTACAGATGTCCTTTTTTCCTTCTCTGTTGCATCGACCTGCCGCTTGCAAGACGGAGTCCAGTCCTGCTTCTTGTCGGAACACTACAGGAAAATCTATATCTACCCCAGCTTCTATCAATTGAGTAGATATTACACGAATGATTTTATTATCACCATCTTTGAGTGCATCCTTAATTTGTTTTATGTTCTCACTAATATGAGCAGAGCACATCATTTTAGAAAGATGCAAGGTTATACCTTCTTGGGGCAAACGTTCATATAGTTCTTTGGCATCCCTTCGAGTGTTTACGATACAAAGCACTCTCTTATGTTGTTTCATCATTTCCGCTATGTCATCGTATGATTTGCCAGAATTGTCTATGTCAAGTTTTACCCTTCTTAATTTATCGTGGAGTTTGAAATCTTTCGGAATTATTTCCTTGACTTCTTTGATTCCTTGAAATGAAGCTTTTGGATTGCACCCCTCTATAAGACCACTGAGAACAGGTTGGCTTGCTGTGGTGAACAATACAGAAACCTTAAATAACTTATTATATGTTTTCAGTGAATCCACAATAGGCTGCAAATAATCCATAGGAAGTGTCTGTACCTCGTCCAAAATCAGCACACTATTGACAATGTTATGCAGTTTGCGACAAATTGCAGGCTTGTTACTAAACATAGATTCAAACAGTTGTACATTGGTAGTGACCACAATAGGATAATCCCAGTTTTCGGTCGCTAACTTCATCTGTTCTCTGAGCTTTTCGTCTTTTATTAGCTCTAGATCAACATTGCAATGATGTTCCAATACATTCTCTGTACCAAAGATTTCTCTCAATATGGCAGCAGTCTGTACTATGATACTTGTATAAGGTATCGCAATAATGATTCTTTTTTGTCCATTAAGGATAGCATGTTTCATCGCCCAAACCAAAGATGATAGTGTTTTTCCTCCACCTGTTGGAACTGTCAGGCTATAAAAGCCTATAGGAGAAAGTGAAGTCTTGATGCATTGTTGCTGCACTTCGTTTCTGATACGATTCACTTCTGTATCCTTTGCACTAACTTTCAAATTGTGAAGATAGACTTCTAATTTGGGCAGTAAATCACTTATTGCAGTCTTGTCTGCACGTAGTTCCGAGGCTTTCTTGTCCATAAAAGCTTCAGTATCAAGATAGTCTGCATCTACAAGACAAGAATACAACATGCGAGACAAATGATGGAAGTCACTTGCTTCACAATTAAAGGATAGCTTATCTAAAACTACTTTTTCTATGTTTGTGTTTACTTCTGTTGGTATCTTCTTTCTTAATTCGCTATTTTCACCTTCCAACTCATCCGAATCATGCAACCCAGAATGATGAGACAAAATTTGATTAACAAAGAAATTGTCAGCTGACTTTCCATATAGCTTTCTTGCAATGATACCACCAATATAAGCATGGTGATAGTCACCCATGACTTTTATCTCTGGGGCATATCCACTTTCTTTTCTGATATGTTGCTGAAAGGGGTTTGTTTCTTTTCCTTTGTCATGAAGCATTCCTAACACTCTGCCCCAAGCCCCCATACCAAATTCGTTAGTAAAACGTGACGTTCGCTCTATAACACCATTAGTATGCTCCTCATTGGATTGGATGATCCATTGTCCATCTTGGGGACCTTTATATAAATGGGATATTATTTGTCTCATATCTTTTTTAATAATTTATTCTCGAATCTATTCTCTTTTCCCAACCTACAGTCTCAGGATATCTATAATGTCCCAAGTCTTTTTCCCAAGGATTGGGCTTAATGTATTTGTCATACCACCAACGTTTGTATTCGGTACTGATAATGCCATAATCTCTGGCTGCAATACAAAGAGAAGCCAATGATATGCCATAGAGTTCCTTGATATCTATCATCTCTTCAAGAGTCAATGTTTCCCGATGTGCTCCTCCCAACTCCTCAACATAAGAGCTCTTGGGCATTAGCAAGAAGCTGGCAAACAGGTCACATCGCTTTTCTACGCCAAACTCAGAGTCTTCTGAAAAATTAAGGAGCAAATGAGCCAACTCATGGCAAGCTGTAAATCTCAAACGCTCTATTGTTGTCTTGTTTGTTCGGATATCCAACACCATCAATGGATGTCTCCTATCCGCCCATGTACTCATTCCAAATACTCCATCTGGCAGTTCCGCCACCAAAATCTTGATGCCTTTTCTTTCCAACAACCGAAGCACACTGGCTATCGGACCATCTCCACAATGCCATTTACCTCGAAGCAAGTCGGCAGCTCGGATAACCTCTTCCAAAGTGGAAACATTCGTTCCTAGAATCGGATTTTCATATTTTGCGACTATCCCTGCTTCACGTTCCTTGGAAAGGTATTGCTCTGCCCAAAAAGAAAGTTTGGCTTCCAACACTTGTAGCTCATCTTCAGACAATTTGTTTCTCGATGTCGTTCGAAGCATGGGTACATCTATGCTCAAATTCGCTCCCTTGAAATAAGCTTCACTGATTTTCAATGCCTGCGATAATGAAGCCAATGCATCATGTTTGGGCAACATATCTCCTTTTTCGTATCGAGATATGCTCTGTTTGGTAATGGCATAACCTGTACGTTCAGCAAGCTTATCCATGCTGAGTCCCATTGCAAGCCTTGCCTCATGTAACCTTATCGAAAATTGGCCTTTAGTCATTTTACGTCTTTTGTTGACAAATTTATAAAATACTATTCAATAAGTCAACTTTTAACAACACTATTTAACTAAAAACTTTGATTAGCACGTGTACACTCCTATATTTTCCAATAAAAAAGCACGCTACACCTTATTATATATAGAAAGTTAAACCGATATATAAGAGGTAAAACTAAGACATAAAAAGTAAAATCATCAAGATAGAGAACCTAAAAAACAAAGAAAAAGGCTACGCCCTTGGCCTCGTATGCCTCAGGTGTAGCCTTAAATCATCTTTTTATACTCATACACATATACTTAGGATATTTCTTTTCCTAATAATGTGCTGTAAATTCTACTCATGGGTAGCGAATCGCTGCTCCGCCAACTTCTCATACTTGGTGCCTGGCTTGCCATAATTGGCATAAGGCCAAATGCTGATGCCACCACGAGGAGTAAATATTCCTGTTACCTCGATGTACTTCGGCTCCATCAGCTTGATGAGATCCTTCATGATGATGTTGACACAGTCCTCATGGAAGTCGCCATGGTTGCGGAAACTGAAGAGATAAAGTTTCAAGCTCTTGCTCTCCACCATCTTCACATCAGGAATGTAGCTGATGCGAATCTCAGCAAAGTCTGGCTGTCCCGTAATCGGACAAAGCGATGTAAACTCAGGGCAATTGAATCGTACCCAGTAGTCATTGCCCGGATGCTTGTTGACAAAAGTCTCCAGCACCTCTGGCGCATAATCCATTTTATATTCGGTCTTGGCTCCAAGAGCCTGCAAACCATCTTGTTTTCTATCCACTGTCTTGGTAATTTGATAAATATTGTATGTTTAGTATCGATGCAGAAAGACATCCCTATTTAGCTGAGGCTGAATATCTTGAACACATTGTAAGAGATACCATTGTCGTAAGTATCCTCACCCGCATGCTTCTTGGTAGCATTCACGATGCGAATAGTCACTGGCAACACGATGATTTCATACACGGTCTTCAATACCACCTGCCAAAGCATCAGCCAAGGCAACTCGGATGTAGGAACCACACCGCCCAACGCCAATGGGAAGAAGATGATGCTGTCACAACTCTCTCCTGCCAAGGTGCTCAATATGGCACGTGCCGAGAAATGCTTGCCTCCATCTCGTATCTTCATCACGCTCATCACATACGCATTGGCAAAGGAACCTACGATGAATGCTACAAACGAAGCTGCGGCTATACGTGGTGCCAAGCCAAAGATGGCATGGAATCCTGCATCGTTCGTCCAATAAGGGGCAGCAGGGATGGCATCGCAGATGGCACCGAGTGCCACGAAGAAGAAGTTCATGGCGAAACCTGTCCATATCAACAGACGAGCTTTCTGATATCCCCAAACTTCACAGACTACATCATTGATGATGTAACTCACTGGGAACACGATGAGACCTCCCGTCAAGGAGAAAGGTCCAAATGCGATTTGCTTTGTTTCGAGCACGTTAGCCGCTATGAGGCATACGCAGAAGAGAATGCTGAAAAGCATAAACAGCACACTCACTTGAGTTGTTTTCTTTTCCATTTTTCTTGTTTTTAACGAGGTTTACCAAGCACTCAGATTTGACTATTTGCCATGAACTTGTATAGTCCATACGCAAAAGCGGCTGCAAAATTACTATTTTTTTCCGAAATCTCCAAAATTTCGTGTCAAAAAGTCAACACTTTAGCTTTTTATCACATTTCTAAGGTTTCTTTGTTTCCTTTTCGTATATTCTTGTTTACAAAAACTCCACAAGTTCTTGCTACCTATAAAAATCCCCAAGCGCAATCTGCGTCTGGGGATTTTCTACCTAACAACCTTTACTAACTAAAACCTAATTGTATGAACAAATACTAATCCTATTACTAATCTATTAATTTAAGAGAGAATTTTCAAATATATCGTTTATAAGAGAGAGCTTTCTAAATTTTACCCAACCGTAATCTGGCGAGCAATTTTCTGCTCTTCCTGAGTCATCTTAGGCAAACCGATGGTCAGCACGCCATCAGCAACCTTTGCGGAAATCTTCTCTTTATCGACATCGTCTGGCAAAATCAATGTCTGCTCAAACTTTGCGTATGAGAACTCGCGACGAAGATATACATGCTCTTCCTGTTTCTCGTTCTGTCGCTTGTTTTCCATCTTGATGTGCAAGTCGCCATCCTCATTGAGGTTTACCTCAAAGTCCTCCTTGCGCATACCTGGCGCTGCGACTTCTACTGTATATTGTGTCATAGACTCCTTGACGTTGATAGCTGGGGCTGTAGCATTAGCCTTTGGCATATAACCTTCATTGAAAAGTCCATTGAAGACTTCTGGTATCCAAGAATTTCTGTCCATCATAATCTTTATCTCCTATCTTTATTTGTTTATTTTCTAGTTATTTATCTCATGTAAGGACTCCTTGCGTTATCGCTTACATTTTCCAACATTACAAGATATGTACCAAGTGCTTTCTTCGTGACATTTCGACAGAAACATCCGACATTTTGGCGGAAATGTTAGAAAAGGTAGGAGGTAGTTTATAGGAAAAAAAAGAGGATGTGCCATAAGTCATGTCCTTTGCGAATTTTAGGCAAAATACTTATGACACACCCTCCTTATATATAATAATGTATAGGAATTACTCTGCGGCAGCTTCCTGCTCCTCACGGTCATCTACGTTGTCGCCCTGAGTTGGAGCCAAAGTAGCCTTGAAGTCTGTGATACCCGCCTTCACGAGGATGTTGTACCACTGGAGCAACTTCTTGATGTCGCTGTCGTGTACACGATCACGATCGTAGTTAGGCAAAACCTCTGCGAAGTAAGTGTGAAGTTCATCAGCAGAGCACTTCTTATAGTTGAGGCTGCTTGCCTGGCTGTTCTCCTTCTTGCCTACGCTCTCCAACACCTCCCAAAGTGCAACTTCGTCTGCATCGGTGTACATGGCAATGTCACCAAGGCTTGTCACACGGTCGGTAGCGAAAGCTGGAATACGCTTGTGAGTCTCATCGAGTGTCTCCACGATGAGGTTTCTGTTTCCACGAGATACCAGTTTATAAAGGCCTGGCTTGCCTGCAATTGAAAGAATTGTTTCCATTGTCTTTTTTATTATTCTATTTTTATTATTTCTATTGTTCTGTTCTTAACTATTTACCTTTTTAAATAATTCCGAGACTTGTTCCTCCAAGTCTCTCGCCCCATCGTTGACGATTTCAAAGTCGGATCGAGCCACCAGCTCTTCCTGGGGAATCACTGCATCTATCCATTGCTGCGCCTTCTCTCGTGAGATATGGTCACGCTGCATGATGCGCTGTAAGCGCACAGAAATGGGAGCCGTGACGCAGACCACATAGTCAAAATGGGTGCGGCGATCGAAACCACTATCAAAGAGAATAGCACTCTCCAACCAGTCGCAGTCGCTCTGCTCGAAATCACGAGCCACGGCAGGATGCACCACATCATTGACCGCCTGCTTATTTGCCTCGCTCGCCAAAAGGAACTTGGCAAGCACAGGCTTTTGCAAGATACCTTCGTCGCTATACACGTCGCCGCCAACCAGCTGCATCAAAGCTGTCTGCAAATTGGCATCCGAGCGCATCAGCTTTTTAGCCCCCGCATCGCAGTCGTAAACCTTGACACCGTGCTTCTCCAAGATGCGACATACATAGCTCTTACCGCTACCTATGCCTCCCGTAATTGCAATTTTCTTCATCGCAACCCCTTACTTCTAACTCCTTACTTAAAAATCATTGCTGCTCCAACAGGTAATCCACTTTATCGATGTCCAATCTTGCCTTGCTGACTGTATGAGGCACGCTTCGTAGCTGCAACGTACACTTGTCGGAAGGATTGTCTGAAAGTTCTTCGTAATCGACCACCACTTTAAACTGGTCAGGACGAATGGTTCTGAACAAACTTGCACCGATGGTAAATCGCACTGTCACCCTAGAAGGAAATGTTCGAAGCACCATGCCATCAGGCATATTGACCGCCGTAACAGGAACCTCGACCGACTCTTCCGTCAGCACATCAGGATAGACAGAAAGACGCACCGTACCAGGAACAATCTTAACACCCCTTATCTTCTGCAAGCGAACAGTTTGATGAATCGTATCCTGCAAGTTGCGAAAAGAGAACGGCTCTATCTCCACATACTTCAACTTATCGAGTTGCTTTTTGTTGGCATAGACCGTCACCGTACCAGGCAAGAACTCCGTATGTGCCAGATAGTAAGACTTAGTCGTGGTAATATGCCCCCTAAACTTCACCGGCAGCTGCTTCGAGGAGCCATACGTGAAGTAGAAGTCCATCTTCTCGGGTCTCACGGACACCAATTTGCTAGAGCCATAAAGTTGGGATTGCACTTGCTTGACAACATCGGTGTTAGGAATCACCCCATGCCCCTGGTCTTCATCCGCATAAGAAGCAAACTTGAACGAGAGAGGGCGAAACCACTTACCATACTCATACGTAACAAGCGTAAAGCCCTTGTCCCTCACGACAACCTTCACTGTATCAGGAAGTTCCCCTGTAACAACGGCATTTTTCGGCACCCCAACAAGGCGCACAGGAATATCGAATTCCTTCTCATAAGTCTCATTGAGCGACATCATTAACCAAAATGTGCCACTGAGAGCGAGAAAGAACAAAAAAATCAGAAACTCCTTGTTCAAAGTACTGAACAAAAAGTTTCTAATTCCCTGAAATATCTGTTCTAGATTACGCATTAGGAGTCTGAGCTGTAGCGTCGGCGAACACATAGCTCTTGGCTACAGTGATAACAACACCACGAGCCACTTCCACCTCAACAGTATTCTGTTCCAAGTTGATGCGCTTTACTGTGCCATAGACACCGCCACCCGTAACAACCTTAGAACCTTCCTGCAAAGAGTTCTGGAAATTGCGGATTTCCTTCTGTTTCTTCTGCTGAGGACGAATCATGAAAAACCACATGATAACGAAGATGGCCACCATCATGATCAGAAAGCTCATGCTACCACCACCTTGTGCTTGCAATAATAAATTCATATTACCTTATTATTAAATGTTATTACTTATTTTCTATTTTCTCCCATAGCCGAATGCCGAAGACCGACAGCCGATTTATCTTTTATGTTCCTTGCGAGGAGGCAACTCCTTGAGGATAATGCCCTTTTCGATGAGGAATCTTCCGATATTGTCGAGCATACCATTGACATATCCACCACTACGAGGCGTACTATACACCTTCGCCAAGTCAACATACTCGTTGATGGTAACGGAAGCAGGGATATTAGGGAAGTTGACCAACTCTGCAATGGCAATCTGCATGAGAACCACATCCATGTAAGCCAAGCGAGAGAAGTCCCAGTTGCGAGAAGCATCGCTCATATAACGCTGATACTGATCGCCATTGAGGATAGTGGCGCGGAACAATTTACGTGCGAATTCACGATCCTCGGCATCCTTGTACTCAGGAAGCAATTTCTGGTTAGCCTTGTTAGACTCCTCGAAGCGCTTGATGGTCTTCAGTACGAAAGTATCTACCACATCCTTGTCATCATTCCAATAAAGACTCTTCTCCTCCAAGAGAGCATCCAAGTCATCATTGTTCATAACAAACAACTTGTAGAACTTGCGCCAAGCCTCGCGGTCGGCCTCATAGTCATTCTCTTCCGCCTCCATATACTCCTGGAAAACTTCACTAGAGGTGATGTTTGTATAAAGTTTACGAACAAATTCAATGTCCTCGTCCCAAGTGGAGTTTTTAGCATCCACCCACTCACTTAGCATTTTGTTTTCTTCCAACTGAACAGCCAAGCGATTAAAAGCAAATCTCTGCGAAGGAGCCTCTGTTCCCTCACGCTGAGCACGAGCCACCTCCAAGTCGTAACGTTTACGAGCCTCCTTAGTTACAGCCACAATGAGTTGCAACATGTAGTTATACAAGTCGTACGCCTTGGAAAGGCTAAAAAGAAGCTCCTTCTCAGCATTATCCATGTTTCGATTGCCGTTTTGATAGTACGCATAGGTTAACTGCACAATCTTTCTTCTAATTAAATCCCTATTAATCATTCTCTAATAATTTAAAGGTTTAAATACATTCATGTCATAATTTGACACGGCAAAAATACATATTTTATAGGAAACTAGCAAGAAAACGGCAAATTATTTCTACTTTTTTAAGGTTATAAGGGGATTTTCTTACCAAAGAAGACATATATCATGAACTTTTTCGCATTTTTCTCCTCATAAATTTGTTCAATTCAAATATTTGTTGTAATTTTGCACCCGCTTTTGCAAAGCTTATCCGTGTGATGGCGAGTTAAGGCACTAATTATTAATACTTAATTTAGAGTAACACAAATGAAAGAGATTAATGTAACAGGTCAGAAGCGTACAGACCTTGGCAAGAAAGCTTCTAAGTCATTACGTAAGGAAGGTCTTATTCCTTGCAACTTGTATGGTGAGAAGAAGGGTGAGAACGGTGCTCCAGAGGCATTGTCATTCGCTGTTCCTTTCTCTGAGTTGCGTAAGATCATCTACACTCCTCACGTATATGTCATCAACCTCATCATCGATGGTGAGAGCCACACAGCTATCATGAAGGAGATTCAGTTCCACCCAACAACAGACGCTCCTTTGCACGTTGACTTCTACGAGGTGAACGACCAGAAGCCTATCACTATCGGTATTCCAGTGAAGTTGGTAGGTCTCGCACAGGGTGTTCGCGATGGTGGTCGTATGAACCTTTCTATCCGCAAGATCAACGTTACTGCTCCATACCAGCAGATTCCTGAGCACCTCGACATCGACGTTACTGCTTTGAAGATCGGTAAGAGCATCAAGGTAGGTGACCTTTCATTCGAGGGTCTTGAGTTGGCTACAAGCAAGGCTGTTGTAGTTTGCTCTATCAAGATGACACGTAACGCACAGCTCGCTGCACAGCAGGCTGACGACGCTGCCGCTGAGTAATCTTGTTTAGACAACCCGTAAATTTAAACCTTTTAGATTTTTCAAATTGGATAAATATTTGATTTGTGGTCTTGGCAATCCTGGTGATGAATACGCAGGAACAAGACACAACACGGGATTTATGGTATTGGACGCTTTTGCTAAAGCGTCCAATATTCATTTTGAGGACAAGCGTTACGGCTTCATCGCCGAGACTTCCATCAAGGGGCGCAAGGTTTTCTTACTGAAGCCTACCACCTTCATGAACCTCAGCGGAAATGCCGTCCGCTATTGGCTCAACCAAGAGAAGATTGACCAAAAACGATTGCTTGTCATCAGTGACGAACTTGCCTTGCCACTAGGCGCCTTCCGCCTGAAAGCCAATGGTAGCAATGGTGGTCATAATGGTCTGGGACACATTCAGCAACTCATCGGTCAAGACTATGCCCGCCTTCGCATGGGTATCGGCAACGACTATCCTCGCGGCGGTCAGATAGACTGGGTGCTGGGAAAGTACAGCGAGGAAGACTTGAAGCAACTCCAACCTGCCATCGATCTCGGCGTTGAAATTATCAAGAGCTTCGTTCTCCAGGGCATCGACAACACGATGAACCAATACAACAAGCTCGGTAAGAAATAAAAGATTATGAAAGAATCGGCAAGAATAGACAAGTGGCTTTGGGCTGCACGCATCTACAAGACTCGCAGCATTGCAGCCGATGCTTGCAAGAACGGTCGTGTTACCGTGGGAGGTGTCACGAGAAAACCTTCTTATATTATTAAGAGAGGTGACGTCGTGAGTGTAAAGAAAGCTCCTATCACCTACTCTTTCGAAGTACTCGACTGTATAGAGCAACGTGTGGGTGCCAAGATGCTGTTTGGTGTCTATAAGAACGTGACCGACCCTAAGCAATACGAGCTGTTGGAGATGAGTCGCATCAGCGGATTTGTTGACAGAGCCAGAGGAACAGGACGCCCTACGAAAAAGGAGCGTCGAGCACTCGATGCCTTTGTCGATCCTGCCATGTTCGGATTCGATGACGACGAGGATGAGAATTGGGACTCCATTACGAATGACAATACCTTTTCACGATAACTTGCAAGAAAAACGGCGATTAATTTTAACATAACTATTCTATAACGGAATAAAAAAGCGATTTTTTGGTAGAAAAAGGAAAATAATTGCCAAAAAGTTTGCTTTGTATTAATATTTGCTATATCTTTGCCCTCGCTACCAAGATATAGGGAGCTAGCGAAATGACTACTCCCGATAGGATCTACTAGCAGAATTCTAATTATATAATAAGATAAAAGTAAGTATTAACTAATTTAAAATTAGAGATTATGAAAAAGTTTTTCGCAATGGCAGCCCTCATGCTGTCTTCAATGGGTGCTTTCGCACAGTATTCAGCAGGTGATTTCACTCTCCAGCCAAAGGTTGGTTTGAACTGCTCTTCTATCACAGGCGACGATGACGCTGATTATAAAGCTGGTTTCGTCGGCGGTCTTGAAGCTGAATACCACGTATCTCCATTAGTGGGCATTAGCGCAGGTGTACTTTACTCTATGCAAGGTGCCAAGGCTACACTGGAAGGTAAAGAACTGAAATACAATATGGATTACGTCAACATTCCTATCCTCGCTAACTTCTACGTTGCTAAAGGTCTTGCTCTGAAGGCTGGTATTCAACCAGGATTCAAGGCCTCTTCATCAGTAAAGTATGCTGGCGTAAAGGTTGACGACGAAACAGGTGCTATCAAGTCTGTTGACTTCTCTGTTCCAGTTGGCATCTCTTACGAGTACATGAACGTTTGCTTGGATGCTCGTTACAACATCGGTTGCACCAAGGTATTCAAAGAGGGTGACGGCAACCACTCCGTATTCCAGTTGACATTGGGTTACAAGTTCAAGCTCTAAGATTTTTGATTTTCATACCGAAGGGTTCTTGTTGATGAGCCCATCAAAAAACATAATTCCCCAATAGCTTCGTCACCGATAGCTATTGGGGAATTTCCGTCTCTGTCTGTTCGTTTTCAAGAGGCACTAGACCTAACAAGCCAACTATTTCGATGTCTCGTCCTTGATTTCCTCAATATAAGAACCTCCGTCACTAGATGGAGTAGTCGAAGAGCCAACCTCCTCAGCTTTCGTCCACTTTCTCTTGTTATTGGCAATCTTGAAGGCATTGACACACTCCACGACACCATAGACGAGCATTGCCCAGCCAATCACAAAGAGAGGAGCCGACGCAATGGCTGACGGTTTGATGACAGCAAGCAAGCCCACCAAGAGTATGATGGAAGGGAATATCCAATAGACAATTCCTACTCCACCCATCTTGCGAGCCATGGCAAGATTCATAAACTGTGTCAGTGCTCCCATGATGAGAATCACCGAGAGGATGAACATCAGGCTATTGATGAACGTGTTCGGCATCAATGCCAAAATCAAGCCCAGACAGAGGCTGCCGATTCCCACAATAGGAAAATTTGGCTTCAGACCTGTAAGTTGCTTGCCATTGGCATCATACACCACAGCCACCTTGTCGAAGTTGCGCTTGGCACTGAAATAAGTGGCAACCGAGATAACACCTGACAAGAAAAACAACACACCGATGGCAATCGTTATCCAAGTAACGGTCTGCTCACGATATTGGATAAGAAGTGCTCCCACGATGATGGCACAGAGAGCACGGAAAAAAGAACTATGTACTACTTTCATATTCTATGATTTTACAAATATTCTACAATTCTCTAAAAAACTTCTACAAAAATACAAACTATCTTTGATAACTCCAACTTTTTTTGTACTTTTGTGAGCAAATTTAGAATATTATGACAAAATTATATCTTGTACGCCACGGCGAGACCGTGGACAATGTAGCTCAGATACTACAAGGACAGACTCCAGGCAAGTTGAACGACAAGGGTATCGCACAAGCTGAGGAAGTAGCCAGGAAGATGGCAGACGACCACATCGACGTATTCATATCAAGTGACTTGTATCGCAGTTTGCAAACTTGCGAGATTATTGCGAAGCCACACTTCCATGAGGGTGCAGACATGACTACGAAGGAAGCAATCGTCACCACCCCATTGATACGTGAGCGTGACTGGGGCGACTTCACAGGCAAGTTCATACCTTCTCTCCCCAAAGACCCGAAAGACTGGCCCGACAACATCGAATCGTTGGAAAAGATGAAGTCTCGCGCACAGAATTTTCTCACGTGGCTCAAGGTGACCTATCCCGACAAGACTATCCTCGCTGTAGGACATGGCATTATCAACAAAGCCATCCAGAGCGTGTATTTCAAACGCCCGATGAACGAAATCGAGAAAATGGGGAACGCCGAAGTCAGAGTTTTGATACTCTAGTCCATTCAAGTTTCTCTCATAGAAAAGGAAATCCCCTCTATCCCGACATAACACTTAACATTTAACACTTAACATTAAAAACAAAAATATCTCTCTTATGGCAAACAAGATAGCACTTATCACAGGAGCGACCAGCGGTATCGGAGAAGGTTGCGCCCATCGTTTCGCCCAAGGAGGTTACGACCTCATCCTCACAGGCAGAAACACTGGCAAATTAGAAATTCTCAAGAAAGAATTGGAAAAGAAGTACGGAATAGATGTCTTGGCGTTGGCCTTCGATGTCAGAAACCGAGAGGCAGCCAAGAAAGCTGTGGATTACATTCCTTCGTACATGAAGAACATCGACGTGCTCATCAACAACGCTGGTTTGGCACGTGGTCTCGAACCTGAATACGAAGGCGACTTCGAGGACTGGGACCAGATGATCGACACCAACATCAAGGGACTTCTCACGATGACTCGCCTGATAGTACCTGGCATGATAGCTCGCAACCATGGGCATATTATCAACATTGGCAGTGTGGCTGGCGACGCTGCATACGCAGGTGGCAATGTTTATTGTGCTACCAAGGCTGCCGTCAAAGCGATTTCCGACGGATTGCGCATCGACGTGGCTCACACCAAGGTACGTGTAACGAACGTGAAACCAGGTTTGGTGGAGACCAATTTTTCCAATGTTCGCTTCCATGGCGACAACGCCCGTGCCGACAAAGTATATGAAGGAATCACTCCTCTCAATGGCAACGACATTGCCGACGTAGCCTTCTATGCCGCCAGTGCTCCGGAGCATGTCCAGATAGCAGAAGTACTCGTGCTTGCCACCCATCAAGCCAACGGCACTGTGATACATAGAGATAGATAAGTCTCAATCAATACGCCCTGAAAGGGCAAAAGCATTGATAACAAGATGCTTTTGCTCTTTCAGGGCGACTTTCTTGGTGTAATCATTACACAGGGCGTTGCCCTGGACTTGGGGCTTTTGAGCTTTCAGCCCTACTTATGACACCCCCTTCTCTTCCTTTTTATTTCTATATTTCTCCTTTTATTTTTCTTTCTTTTATTTCTTCTTTTATTTCTCATCCAGCCCTTCCACGAGTCCCGTGACATAGCTGCAAAGGATGCCGATACCCTTCTCGTTCTCACCTCCCTGAGGAATGATGATGTCGGCATAGCGTTTGGTAGGCTCGATGAACTGCTCGTGCATAGGCTTCAAAACTTTCAGGTATCTATCCACCACCATAGAAACCGTACGACCACGGTCGATGGTATCACGCTGGATGTTACGAATCAGTCGCTCGTCTGGGTCAGCATCCACGAAGACCTTCAAGTCCATGAGGTCACGGAGTTTCTTGTTGAGCAAGGTCATGATACCCTCTATGATGATGACAGGCTTTGGCTCGACATGGATGGTTTCCTTCTCACGGTTGCATTTCAAGTAGCTGTAAGTAGGTTGTTCGATGGCAATGCCATTGCGAAGGTCAGCCAACTGCTTGTGCAAGAGTTTCCAGTCAAAGGCATCTGGATGGTCGAAGTTGATGGCATGGCGCTCCTCTTCCGTCATGTGACTCGTATCGTTATAATAAGAGTCCAATGGCACCACTGCCACATAGTGAGGAGGCAAAGCCTCGACGATTTTCTTTACGACAGTGGTCTTGCCCGAACCAGTACCACCTGCTATACCGATAATGGTAATCTTATCTTTGTCCATTGTTTTTTCTTTAATTTATTACATAAATAGTTATCTGTACCAAGACTATATATAAATATGTATGCGCGTACATATTATAATCATATCAAAGCACATTTTATAATTATATCAAAGCACAGCATCAAACATCCCCTTATAATATTCCGCTTTCTTATCTACCGCAAGCGGATAAGCCCGACTGCTGCTTGGCATCCGATAGAGCCTCAACGTGCGATTCTCGAAAGCGAACTCCACATATCCGCCCATCTTGGGAGTCTCCGTAATGCCATAATGCTCAGAGAACACCTTGGTAGCCAACTGACCTGCGGTCAACACCGCCTTGCACTCAGGCAAAGCTCTCAGCATCCCGTCCAAGTCGGAAGGCTCCACAATCTGAAGGTCTTTATCGGAAGCCGTATTTTTGGTACGTATCACCTTCTGCGCCGTATCAAACAACGCCACTCCTTTTTCTTTCAAGAACTCCTTGATTGCCTCCAGACGATAAGTCTTCTTATCCACATCCACGAAGTGCAGCTTATCCCCGAAGAATATGATGCCGAAGATGCGCCACATATCATTCTGGAAATTAGGATAATACCAAGGCATACACCACCGCTTGGAAGACGGTGGAAACGTACCTAGCATCAAGAGATGCGCATTCTTCGGCAACCAAGGCTCAAAAGGATGATTCTCAATCTGCATTTACTTTTTTACCTTTTTACTCTTTTACCTTTTTACCTTTAAAATCACTTCGCCTCCTTGACGAGATACATCACCACAGGCAAGTGATCGCTGAAGCCGTTGAGCCATCTGCCACCAGCCTGTGTACGGAGAGGAGCGCCCTTGTACTGGCCATCTTGCTGGATGAGGTAATCACGACGGAACACCTGATGAGCAAAGTACTTCAAGGTAGAGAAATCCTTGTGCTTAGGATCCTTGTTGAGCAAGTTAGGAGTCACCACGATTTGGTCGAAGAGATTCCAACTGCCATTATAGAACAAGGTACCCTTACCCTCCTTTGCCAAGATATTATACCAAGGATTGTACATATCGTCAGGACCAACTTGGCTTATCTCAGGCTTTGCCTGCAACACCTCGTGCATACTCTTGTTGGTAGGGTCGTCGTTCATATCACCCATCACGAACACCTTCATGTTCTTGTTGATACGAAGAAGACTGTCCTTCACAGCCTTGGTTTGGCGAGCACCTGACTCACGATAGAAAGAGCCAGAGAAGCGACTTGGCCAGTGGCACACAATGACAGCGACATCCTCGCCACCCAGTTCACCACGCACGGTCAAGAAGCCACGAGTATAGAAAGTACTATCCTTCGCCTTCTCCTGCACGTAAGGCACGAGCTTGACATTCTTCACGGTGAAGAGAGCAGGATTGTAAAGCAAGGCACAGTCGATGCCACGGCGATCAGGTCCCTCGATGTGACAGTACTTCATGCCACGGGCCTTCAGAGGCTCCTGTTCGATGAGCGCATCAAGCACTTTGTGATTCTCCACCTCAGCCATGCCGATGAAAGCGCAGCCCACCTTAGGCAACTTGTCGGTACCCATGTCGGCGAGAGCCTTGGCCATGTTCTTCAACTTGTTGGTATATTTCATACCATTCCATCCCTTGGCAGGAAGATACTCATAGTCGTTCTTGCCCTCGTCGTGGCAAGTGTCGAAGAGATTCTCCTGGTTATAGAACCCCACCGCATAGAGATTGTAACGTTTCTGCCCTTGGGCGATAGCAGCCAAGCTGACTATCAGCAAGGCGGCAAACATCAGAAAATTTTTCTTCATGATTTATTTCTTTTTACTAATTTTTATCATTCACAAAACCCGCATTATGTGCGAAAGCACGCTATCAGAATGCAAATATCGGCATTTTATTTGAGAAAACCGCATATTTCATCAAAATTTAATCAAAAAAGCTTTCATTTTTAAAAATTATTTCGTTACTTTGCACACCATATTAGTAATTAAACTATAAACTATGCAACAAAAGGTAAAATTAGCAATGCTTGCGCTCTGCTACAGTCCGATGGTTTTTGCCCAGAACAACACTGAGCAAAAGGTGGCATCGAACCTAGACGAGAACGCATTCACATTCACCGAAGCACAGTTGGGCGAGGATGACGACATGTCACAGAACGTGACTATCCTCAACTCTAACTCTAACGTCTATGCATCGGAGGCAGGCTATCTGTTCTCCCCGGTGCGTTTCCGTTACCGTGCTTTCAACCAAAAGTACAATGATGTCTATATCAACGGTGCTCCTGTCAACGACATGGAAAGCGGTCAGTTCCGTTTCTCCAATATCGGCGGACTGAACCGTTTCTCTCGCAATGTGGATTTTGCGCTCCCATTCGAGGGAAACAACTATTCCATGACAGGCATGGCTGGAAGCAACAACTATGATTTCCGCGCAGGAAGCATGCAGGTAGGCCAGTACGCCTCCATCGCTGCAGCCAACCGCAACTACACCCTTCGCGGAATGTACACTTACAGCAGCGGCTTCAACAATCGTGGATGGGCCATTACCGCAGGTCTTACCTATCGCTGGGCTAACCGTGGTTATGTAGAGGGAACCTTCTACAATGCCTTGTCTTATTTCTTCGGCGTTCAGAAGAAATGGAACAATGGCCACTCCCTCAGCTTCTCCACCTGGGGCAATCCTACCGAGCGCTCTACCCAGGGTGCTTCTACCGATGAGGCTTACTGGCTCGCCAACGACTATTACTACAACCCTTATTGGGGCTACCAGAATGGTCACAAGCGCAACTCTCGTGTCGTAAACGACTTCGCACCATCAGCCATCGCCACATGGGACTGGGACATCAACGACAAGATGAAGCTCACCACCTCTGTGTTTGGCAAATACTCGATGTACAAGAGCACGAAGCTCAACTACAACAATGCCGAGAACCCACAGCCAGACTACTGGAAGAACATGCCATCCGCAAACTTCTACGTATGGGGAGACTTCAAGAACGGCAACAACGCCTACAACTGGGATGCTTGGAATAGCGCCATAAACTATTGGACGGCTAGCAAGGCCAACCGCCAGATAGACTGGGATCGCCTCTACTACGCCAACCAACAAGCTTCCAAAAATGGACAGGAAACCATGTACTACGTTCAAGCTAAACACAATGACAATCTGAACGTAACATTGTCTTCAACCCTGAACACACAAATCAACAAGAAATCGAACTTGGCTTCAGGTTTCATGTTGGCCAAGAACACCAACCGTCACTATCAGACAATGGACGACATGCTTGGCGGAACTATCTTCCACAACTTAAATTCATACGCCATTGGTACCTATCCTGTTACCGACCCACGTGTGCAATACGACCTCAACACCGCAGGTCCTAACAACACCGGTAAGTTGATCTATGAAGGCGACAAGTTTGGCTATGATTACCGCATCGAAGTACTGAAAGGTTTATTATGGACTTCATATACCGCAGAGGTAGGCCGATTCCAGACCAATTTCAGTGCCAAGTTGGGGCAAACCAATATGCGTCGTCACGGTTTCATGCGCAATGGTATGGCTGCCGACAACTCATACGGCAACAGTGGCATCGCTCGCTTCGGCGAGGGTGGTGCCAAGGGAAGTCTCAGTTTCGACGCAGGTCGTGGCCATGTTTTCAAGATTGGTGTAGGCTACGAGTGGCAGCCACCTAAGGCTACAACAGCGTTCATCTCTCCAGAAATCAGCAATGACTACGTGTCAAACCTCAAGGACGAACACGTATTCAGCAGCGACTTCAGCTACCAGTTCCAAAACGCATGGATGCACTTCAACTTGAACGCATACTACAGCCGTCTCGACCACGTTACAGAATGGCAGAACTTCTACAATGACGACGAAAACTCATTCACATACGTCAGCATGACAGGTTTGAAGAAAGAGTACTATGGTATCGAAGCTGGCTTGAAAGTCAAGTTAGCATCATGGCTCGACTTCAAGACCTTGGGAACTATCAGCGAGGCAAAGAACATCAACAATGCCATTGCCAACTACATGGTTTCCAAGAGTGCCAAGGTATATACAGACAAGGCTTACGTGAAGGACATGCGTGAAAGCGGCACTCCACTCACCGTAGGAAGCATCGGCTTGGATATGCACACCAACGGATGGTATATCGACGTGGCAGCCAACTACTACGACCGCATCTACCTTTCTTATTCGCCAAGCTACCGCTACGAGCAAGTACTGTTGAACCGCCAGTCTGCCCACGTGAAATATCCAGAGATTTTCCCTGCTGTGGTTTCAGAGGACGGCAATAGTTTCCTTCCAGAGGCTGTAGCACAGGCTAAGGGTCATGGTGGATGGATGGTAGATTTGAGCATCGGAAAGAGCGTAAGATTGAAGAAGGGGTCGCTCAACTTCAACCTCATGATTACCAACCTCTTGAACAACCAGAGCATCGTTTCAGGTGGATATGAGCAGAACTCACGTTCTGGTTACACCATCGACTCATCCACAGGCGAGGTGAACAACCCACGTATCTACCAGTTCTCCAAGAATGCCAAGAAGTATTACGTATTTGGCACCAACGGCATGTTCCAGGTAGCATACAGATTCTAAAAGAGGACTTTCTTCTTGATATACATATTTAATAAAGAACACGAAAATATGAAAAAGATAAAATTCATAGCAATGGCATTCATGGCGATGGCAGCGCTAACCCTCCAGTCGTGCATGGGCGACAGTTATGCCGACCCAGACTTGACCGAGAAGGTGCCAGCCTCCCCTTGGGGCAACAACAAGCTGAAGGAGAAGAATGTCATCACGATAGCCCAACTCAAGAGCGACTATGCCAGCCCGATCAGCAACGGCAGTTTCAAGCTCATCGACAAGGACATCATGCTCAAGGGCGTGGTGACGGGCAACGACATCAGCGGCAACCTCTACAATGAGGTTTCACTCGAAGACGAGACAGGTGCCTTGCTCGTTTGTGTCAACGCAAGCGGGTTGTACGGCTACCTACCTGTAGGCGCAGAGATTCTCATCGACCTCAACGGTCTCTATGTAGGAGGCTACGGCAAGCAAGCTGAGATTGGCGGTGTATATACCAATCTTAAGACTGGTGCCACCAGCGTGGGCAAGATGGATCGTGCCACTTGGAACGAGCATTTCAAAATATTGAACCCAGGCGAGTCTGATGCCAGCACAGTGGTTCCTACAGAGTTCGACAAGAGCAAGTTGGGTGATGCTTCTTACTTGGAAGCTAATGCAGGTCGCTTGATGACTATCAAGAACGTGAAGTTCTCATCAGCCAATGGCAAGACCGTATGGGCAGCCAACGACGAGACAACAAACCAAACTCTCATCGACGGTGCGACTGGCAAGATGATAAACTCTGGTCAGCTCGTAGTTCGCACATCGGGTTACGCACGCTTCGCCAACGAGGCTTTGCCTGATGGTAATTACGACATCACAGGTATCTTCACAAGATACAACAATGTATGGCAAATCTTGGTGCGCAGCACAGATGACCTCGCCACCGTCGTACTCGACAAGAGTGGAACGGAAGAAGACCCATACACCGTATCAGAGGCTCTCAACATCATCAATGCCGGCACCTATACTTCCGACAAGGTTTACACCACCGGTATCATCGTAAGCGTGGATGACGTAGATACAGGTTCTTACGGCAATGCCACCTACACCATCTCAGAGGATGGCAAGGACACGGCAGGCAAGACCATCAAGGTATTCCGTGGCTACAACATAGGTGGTGCGAAGTGGACAGAAGAAACCAAGGGTACACTTGCCGTTGGCAAGAAAGTTGTCATCCTTGGCGCATTGACCCTATACAATGGAACGCCAGAGATCAATTCGGGCAACAGCCTCGTAAGCATCAAGTAATATTTTACACATTATTATATATAACATTAATCAAGAATACAAGATTATGAAAAAGCATATTTTTTCAGTTTTGATGGCGGCGATGGCTGCCTTCACATTCAGCAGTTGTGAGGACGTACCAGAGCCTTACACACAGCCTGAGAGACCTGAGCAAGGCGAGACCACCACTGGTGAGCCAAAGGGTACAGGTACAGCAGAAGACCCATACAACTGTGCTGCAGCAATCCAATACTGTCAATCACTAGATGGAGCAGAGAGTACTAACGATGTGTACGTGAAAGGTAAAGTACAAAGCATCGAGGAGCAATTCAGCAGCAACTATGGTAATGTTTCCGTAACTTTAGTAGATGAAGATGGAAGCACTACTTTCAAGATTTGGCGTGCCTATTATTTCGATAACAAGAAGTGGACTACTGGAGGTAAAGAAGTTGCTATAGGTGACGAGCTCGTTTTCTGCGGAAAGGTTGTCAACTATAGCGGAAACACTCCTGAGACCGTACAGGGCAAAGCATGGCTCGTATCCATTAACGGCGAGAACGGTAGTGGAAGTACGACACCTGACACACCTGCTACAGGCAAAGGCTCAGAGTCTGATCCATACACGGTTACAGAAGCTATCGAAGCTATCAAGGCCGGTGCACCTACTACAGAAGTTTATCTCACAGGCATAGTCTCTGAGGTTTCTTATTACAATGAGACATACAAGAGCATCACTTACTACATCTCAGACACAGGCAAGAGCAATGATATGCAGGTTTACTCTGGCAAGGGCTTGAATGGTGCAGACTTCACATCTAAAGATGATTTGAAAGCTGGTCAAAAAGTAACCATCAAGGGTTTCATCAAGAAATACACCGACAAGAACGGTAATGACATCATGGAGGTTGATAAGACCAGCTCTATTATCAAAATAGAAGATGGTGGCGGTAGCGTAACACCAGAGCCAATGCCTTCGGGGGATAATATGAATTTGACAAGCCTTATTAACGGAAAAGTTAGTTCAGAAGACTTACCTGAGAATTCTTATGGAAGCCAAGCTACAGCTACAGAAAGCACTTGGTACTCCTGGAAATTTGACAATATCACTTATAAGGGAGCAAGAATCTGCAAGGCTACAACATCAGGCGACTTTGGTGGCTGCATACAAGTTCAAGGCGATGCATCCAAGGTTGAAAAACAAGGATTTCTTTTCAACAGCACAGCTTTTAGCAAAGACATCAAGAGTGTAACCATAGTTGTACGTGGAGCAGCAAAATATGATACCCCAACAACATTTACCGTTTACGGTGGTTCTACTGCGCATCCTACAAGCAGCGAAATCAAGGGAACATATACTACAGAAAAAGGTGAGTCTGTCAACACCTTCACTATGACTTACGATTTCTCTGCAGGTAGCAACAAGTACTTCACTATCTGGAACAATGCTATTGGTGCTCTCTACATCGAGAAGATTATTGTTACCTTGAAGTAACAAACAAAAATCATAGATATGACAAACTTCCCCATTGCTCTCTTCGGCAATGGGGATTTTTTATGCTACAACCTCAAAAACATACCAAAATATTTGGAAGTATTGAAATAAAAGTGTATCTTTGCATCGAAAACTACAACATTCATAAAATTAATAGAATTATGGCAACACCTATTAGAGTTATTCCTACGCTTCACGGAGAAGAAGCAAGGAAATTTATTGAACGAGCAGAATGGGTAGAAGCTCATCCTGGTCAAACAAAAATGGATCCTGCCTTCATCAAAAAAATGAAAGCATTTTTACGTGAAAATAACATGGCTTAAAAGTATGACAAGAATAGATTTACTGAATATGTGCAAGTTTGAGGAAATAACTCCTCAAAAACTTGCTATATGCGAACCATTTGAAAGCGAAAACAAAGACTTGAATGATTTCTTTGCTAATGATGCTGTAATATATGCGAACCGTTTACTTGGAAAAACATATGTTTTTTGTCTTAAAGACAACCCGAAAATGATTGTTGCCGCATTTACCGTTTCAAATGACAGCATACGCATGACCAATAAGTTGAATGAAGAATCCAAACAAACGTTTTTACAAGACACATCATTGAAAGACAAAAGGCTAAGAAGATTTCCTGCTGTTCTTATAGGAAGGCTTGCTACAAACAAGAAATTTGCTGGGAAAGGAATAGGAACAGGTGTGATGGACTTCATTAAATATTGGTTCAGACTAGGAAACAAGACTGGTTGCCGATTCATTATAGTTGATGCTTATAACAGCGAAGCAACCTTGCACTACTATCTCAAAAACGACTTTAAATTTCTTATTGAAGATGAAAGACTTGAGGCAAAATACGCTGAAATTGGCGTAGGAAGACTCCCCCTTCATACCAGGCTCATGTATTATGATTTATTAGAGCTGATTCCTACTGAATGAAATAATCCTACAAATATTTCTTAAAAATATCAAAAGAAATTTGGCTATATAAAAGAAATATCGTAACTTTGCACCCTGAAATTGTCAACAGGCTATAGTGGGCATGCCCCGATGAGGGACACGAATGATGCTGACGATAATATGCATCCCCACAACGTCTATATTTAATAACCCAATAAACATTAAAAAAGAAAATGAAAAAAGGTATTCATCCAGAGAATTATCGTCCTGTAGTATTCAAGGATATGTCTAACGGCGATATGTTCCTCTCTAAGTCAACTTGCAAGACTAACGACACTGTTGAGTTCGAAGGCGAGACTTACCCAGTAGTTAAGATTGAAATCTCTAGCACCTCTCACCCATTCTATACAGGTAAGAGCAAGCTCGTTGATACTGCTGGTCGTGTTGACCGCTTCATGAACCGTTATGGTAAGTTGAAGAAGTAATATACCTTTTCTCTAAAAGGATATATTATAACTAAATAGGAAGTGCGTTCCAACGTAGTTGCATATACGTCGGAATGCACTTTTTCTCTTTTTATACTATCTCGAAACATAAACTTAAAAGCATTTTACGAGAAATGAAACCTACTAAATTATTCTTTGTCCTCTCGCTCATGGCAGCGATGACATTCTCAGCTTGTGGTTCAAACGACGACTTGACCTTTGGCAACAAACAAGAAAACAATGGTGGAAGCAACAGTGGCAGCACAGGAGGCGATAGTGGTAACACTGGTGGTGGAAGCACTGGAGGAAATGGTGGAAACACCGAGACCCCTACCGACAAGGACAACACCAACAAGAACGTAGCTACCACCAATATGCCTACAGTGGTAAAAAATGCCATTGGCGGATTGGAGTTCCCTAAACTTAAGGACAATGGCACAAGCTACACCATCGTCCACATGGATGGCGACGTGGTGAACTACTCCACCGAATGGGATGATAGCAAGAAGAGCCAAAGATGGAGCTGCTATACATTCAACACAACCAATATCGCACAAAATGTGGACCGTTGGAAGGCAGACACAAGAGTTGAGCGCCAATATCCATGGGACACAGACCTTCAAACCCAATGGGGCATCACTGACTTCACGGAAGACCCTACCCCAACGAGTCAAGGCTTCGAACATGGGCACATCTGTCCTTCCGCCGACCGTAAGCAAAACCTCACCCAGCAGAAGCAGACATTCTTCATGACCAACATGCAGCCACAATATTCCAACTTTAACCAACATGGCACATGGTACAATATGGAAAACGAACTGCGCAAATTAGCCCCAAAGATTGACTCCGACACGCTCTTCATCGTCAAGGGTGGAACGATCGACCAAGTGGGTGATAACAGCAACATACTCGGTTGGAAAAAGAATGGCGCATCAAGCACCACCCAACTTCCTGGCTACATCCCTATACCTAAGTACTTCTTCGTTGCTGTACTGAAGAAAGAATACAATAAGACCTCAGGCAAATATACTTACAATGCCTTTGGCTATTGGTTCCAACACGAAAACAAGTCTATGGCATCAGGCGACAAGTTGAGCAACTATGTGGTCAACATCAAGACCTTGGAGAAGAATACAGGCATCGACTTCTTCTGCAACCTTCCCGATGACATAGAGAAACAAGTAGAGGAAAAAGATGTCCAAGCCATCAAGAACATCTGGGGATTCAAATAACATAAAGTTATCTTCCAAATAACATAAAAGCTCGCAAGACTAAACACAAGTCTTGCGAGCTTTATTATTTTTCCAACAAACCTTATTGAATTATCCTTCTGTCCTTGATTTAATTGTTTACGAACCCTTAAAAAGGTTTGCGACAAAGACTTTGTTTCTATATTCAAAGACTTTGTTTCTACATCCAAAGGCTTTGTTTCTACATCCAAAGGCTTTGAATATAGAATAAACATTGATGCAAGGACAAATAAAAGGTGCAGAAGATGGTCCTTTTCCCAATAGAACTACCTTCTGCACCTTAATAATTTTACCTTCTTTTAGCCTTTATCTGACCGACCAAATAACTTACTTGCTTATCTTCTATTATTGAATCTCGAAGTTGTGCCCTTTATAGGATACAAGTGAGTAGCATTGCCAAACGATTTAACTCCCTTGACAGCATCCACACTACGAGTTACAGCCTTGGCACTATTCGTGTCATTCTTACGTTCGAAGTCAATATAAATGACATCACCCTTGACAGAGCCAGTACCAATCATATAACCAAAGAATGTATCATAGTTCTTACCTGTCTCTGCTCCGAGATGGAAACCTGACTGAGACGAGCCATAATCCATGACAAAGGTCGCACCACTCTTCTTGTACTTGATGTAGATGTCACCATTGTCCTCTATGTACCAAGAGAAGTCCAATGTCTGGCTTTGGTCTTCAATGACATTGCCTTGTGAATCCACCTGATAATCAGTCTCAACACCTTCACCACTATAAGAATTGGTATTCTGATTATACTGGAAGAACTTCATGTCCGTATAATAAACCTCCGTGGTGCGAGACTGTCCATCCTCATTTAGGTAAGAGTAATCCATTCTTCCATCCCATTCTCCACAGAGTACCTGAGCCATCTGCGAACGAGTGTCTCCTTGGTTTCCACCATTACCACCTTGATTCCAATAGCTATTGTCCCATCCCCAATTGCCATAGCCATCATACCAACCATATGGATCGTCCCAAGGATCATCGTCACAACTTACAAATGTGAAGGACATCATTGCAATAGCAACAAACATCCCAATAAGCTTCATCTTTCTCATATCTTCTAGTCTTTTAATTAGTAATTCATTTAAACTGCTGCAAAGATAGTGCATTTTTTCATACCTGCAAAGGAAATTATGGCATATTTGAGGGAGAAATCCCTATGGATAGATGGATTTTCCCTAAAACTATTTGGAAGTTACATGATTTTTACGTATCTTTGTCAGCAAATTAAAAGAAATATCTCTAGCAAAATAAAAGTAAAGAATGATCAAGAAATCCTTATATACACTATTACTCGCTTTATGTTCCATCATAGGATGCGATGCTACGCCTTATTGTGACATCAGAAAGTTCTCCATTCTTGATGGACTCGCTGCAAACAACATCTCCGACCTCTGCCAGGGAGCAGACAACATGATGTGGTTTGCCACCTATAACGGTTTGTCTTATTACGACGGATATACCTTTCATACATTCCGCGACAACCCTGACCAAACTGATATTCTCAGCACCAACAGAATCCTGTCCATACACCCTTGTACCAACTACGACTTGTGGTGTATCACATACGACAGACGGTTGTATGTATATGACACACGACTCTGCGACTTCAGAAACATCGAGAAAGAAATCAACGAGAAGTTCAACATCAACCTATATGCCAACAAGATTTACACACTGAACCCACAGGCTACGTGGATAACCACGACCGACCACCAATATGCCATCAGATTCAGCAGCAAGGAGTTCAGCGAAAACAACCCATTGCTCATCAAGGCTGGAGAGAAATCACTGCCAAGTGGCAACATTTGGTTTATCACTGCCGACAAGAAAGGGAGAGAATGGATTCTCACCGACAAAGGCACACACATCTATGGCACGCATTTCACCACTTCCCTACCTTTCAAATGGTTCAGGCAAGTGGGCAACACGGTATATCTAGCCACCATGGATGGCAAAGTGGCTGTATTCGACGAGGCGAGAAACCATATCTCCATGATTCCGATGCCACCTGGCGTGACTAGAATCAACGAACTGAAGAATACTGGCTTTCAACTACTGATAGCCACTAACTTGGGCGTAATCGTCTATAATCCAAGGACTTTCAAATCGGAAGTAGTCAGCGTTCAGAATCCTAACCAACCTGTGGCGGAGGTCAAAAAGATATATGTGGATATGTATAACCAGATATGGGCATTCACTGACGGCATGGGCGTAACCATCATCAATCCAAACACATTGGAGAAGAAATGGTTGTTTGCAGACCAGGATGACCCTACCTTACGCACAGAGAGCGATAAGAATTTCATCATGCAAGATGAACATGGCACTCTGTGGGTCATTCCGAATGGCGGTACTTTCAGCTACTATGACCGAAAGAAGAAGGAGTTGGTACCTTACTTGCTAAAAAGCAACTCTTCTGCCAACGCTCTGATTCCGAAGATCACCAAATTCACCATCTCAGACCAGAGCATCCTATGGTTGACCGGCATCCACGACCTCACGCAAATCAACTTCAAAAATCACGAATACACGCTGAGCCAAATCGAGAACACGGAAAAGGAAGTCCGTGCGGTCGCCCTCGACCACAACCACAATTATTGGGATGGATTTGCCAATGGCACCATCAAGATCAGCAATGAACTGCATCAAAAGTTAGGCTACCTCACACCTGGTGGTCAGCTCAGTCCTACCCCTGTCGCCTTCTCTACAGCAGGCATCTATTCTCTATACGAGGATAGCGAGGAACGTATGTGGGTAGGAACCAAGGGTGATGGTCTATACATGATAAAGGATGGAAATATACACCATTTCACTTACAACCCCGCAGCCCCATACTCCCTGCCAAGCAACAACGTCTATGACATCGTCAGCGACCGAGAAAGCAGAGTGTGGATTGGCACATACGGCGAAGGTCTGGTTATGGCAAAGAACATCGATGGCACATTCAAATTCTTATCTCGCAAAAACAAGTTGAACTGGCCGAAAGGCTTCGACTATGCCAAGATACGACGCATCACCTGCACCAGCAAAGGTATCATTCTCGTAGCGACCACGGACGGCCTCATCACTTTCTCAGACGAATTCAAGAACTCCTCAAAGATAAAGTTCTATAAGTCTTACCACATCGACAACGACACCACTTCGCTCATGGCAAGCGACGTCAACTACACCTTGGTACGCTCCAACGGCATCACTTATGTTTCATCCATAGGCGGATGCTTGGCCATGGTAACAAGCAAGAGCCCCCTACAAGACAACATCAAAGTGGCCAATCTGCACAACATCAACCTGGACGAAGGCATCGTGCAGGGCATGATAGAGGACAACTCGGGCAACATCTGGATTATCAGAGAGTCCAGCGTCGATAAGTTCAATCCAAATACAGGCAAGATAGACGTGTTCGGCCCCAACGACTTCGACTACAACATGACATTCACCGAATGTCGCCCTTTGCACGACCCATCCACTGATTTCATCACCCTAGGCACACCGATGGGCAGCATCACCTTCAATCCGAGGACGCTGGCCAAGACCAACTATCAGCCAAAGGTGCTGTTTACGACGCTCCACTACAATGGCGAACCAGGCATCATCCCAATTCTCCATCGTCCAAAGTTGGTCATTCCATCCAACAAGCGAAACTTGACCATCAGCTTCGCCGCCTTGGATTATACCCGTAAATACCAGACCTACTATTCCTATCGAGTAGAAGGCATAACACCGAAAGGGGAATGGATTTCACTGGGAAGCCAAAACATGATAGGCTTCAACCATATTTCACATGGCGACTATGTCTTGAAAATCAAGGCAACCAACACCCATGGAGTATGGGGAAACAACATCGCAGAACTTCCCATAGAGGTAGAGCCTACCTTCTGGGAGAGCATCTGGGGCAACATCCTGTTGTTCCTCATCTTGATTGGAGCTGTAGGTATGCTCTTCTACATGTACAATACACGCCAGAAACAAAAACTGGCACATGAGATGAGTGTCATGAAAAACAATTTCTTCAGTACGGCATCCCACAAGCTGCGAACTCCTCTCACTCTCATCGGCGGACCTGTCAACGCTGTACTTGAACGAGAGGAAGGCCTGTCTCCTGAAGGTAGAAATATGCTTACCATCGTACAAAGAAACGCTAGGGAGATGCTGGATATGCTCAACAAGATACTGAAGTTCGACAACAACAGCAACTTCTATGTAAATGGAGAAGCAGAAGATATCATCATGTCTAAACAAGCCTATGGTGACATCGAGGACTCCAATGCCAAAAGCTATCTCAGAGAAACCGCCATAGACTCTGCCCAGGAATTTGAGAACGGCGACAAGGACATCACCATGCTTGTCGTAGAAGACAACGCAGACCTGCGCACGTTCCTCCACACTATCCTGAGAACCGACTACAATGTAATATTGGCAGAAAACGGCAAGAAGGGATTGGAAATGGCACGTAAATATATACCAGACTTCATCTTGACCGATGTCACCATGCCTGTAATGGATGGTCTGACCATGGTACATTACATCAAGCAAGACTATAACATCTCGCACATTCCTATCATCATCCTTTCCGCCAAGGCAAGTCTGGAAGATCACCTTAAAGGTTTTGAGGAAGGCATTGACGGCTATCTCACCAAGCCATTCTCAGCCACCTACCTCAAGGGACGCATCGAAGCTGTCATCAACCACCGCAAGGCTCTGCAAATGGAAATGCTGAAGAACATCCAACCTGGAGCGGAAGTACCAGCAGGAGTTAAAGTACCAAAGCCACAAGAGGAGGAGACACACATCACTGTAGGCAACTCCACCATCAGCACGCAAGACCAGACTATCAAGAAGGCGGTCAAGTTTATCACAGAAAACATATCCGACCCAGATATGAAGATAGACGACATTGCGCAAGCCATGGGCATGAGCCGCAGTGTGCTTTACGGAAAAATCAAGAATGCAGTCGGCTTGACACCGATAGACTTCGTAAGACACATCCGAATCATGAAGGCGATAGAAATGCTCAAGAACACTGACGAGACCTTGACAAGCATCGCTTATGCCGTCGGCTTTAGCGATCCGAAATACTTCTCCAAGGTGTTTAAGAAGGAAATGGGTATCATTCCGAGCGAATATCGAGAAAAGAACAAATAAAAAACAAGTTCTTACACCACAAAACATAAAAAATCCTCCTACTTATCAAGAATTTGTTGTACTTTTGCAACAGTTCTTAGAAAAGTTAAATGATAGATTAAATGAGAGACTTCTCTTAGGTAAAAGTGTTACCAAGAAGAAGTTTCAAAAGTTAACCCAGGGTTTGTGAAAATCCTGGGCTTTTTTATCCCCTCCTTCGTTTTCTTTTTAGAAAAATTATAACTCATAATTCATTCATCTGAAAGAAAAATAGTATCTTTGCACTCAAAAAGAAAGAAACAAGTAGAAAAAATAGATAGAAACTAAAATGAGAACTGTTTACGAATTCTCTGTCAAGGACAGAAAGGGAAAGGAAGTTTCCCTCAAAGAGTACGCCAACGAAGTACTACTCATCGTCAACACAGCCACAAAATGTGGTTTCACTCCACAGTATGAAGAATTGGAGAAGCTCTACGAAACTTACCATTCACAAGGGTTTGAAGTTTTGGATTTCCCTTGCAATCAGTTTGGTCAGCAAGCTCCTGGTACTGACGAAAGCATCCATCAATTCTGCAAACTAACTTATGGTACAGAATTTTCAAGATTCAAGAAAGTTAAGGTGAACGGAGACGACGCTGCTCCTCTGTTCAAGTTTTTGAAGGAATCAAAGGGATTCGCAGGCTGGGACGAGTCTCATCCTCTCTACCCAGTTTTGGACAAGATGCTCAGCGAAGCCGATCCGAACTATAAAGAAAGCAATGACATCAAGTGGAACTTCACCAAGTTCTTGATCAACAAGAAAGGTCAAGTCATTGCACGCTTCGAGCCTACAACCAGTTTTGAGGTGATAGCCAAGCAAATCGAAGAACTGTTGAAAGCATAAGACAACACGTTAGTAACGTTGCAACATAAAAAAGCCCCAGAGTTTGCAAGAAACTCTGGGGCTTTTTCACTTTTCACACTATTCTTACATATCCACCTTAGGTACGTCAGCAAGGAACTTGTTGATTTCCTCATCACTGACGGCATAGTTCTGCAAGTCGCCATTGATATAGCTCTCATAAGAAGGCATATCTATCAATCCATGACCTGACAGACAGAACAGGATGACCTTCTCCTCGCCCGTTTCCTTGGCCTTCTTCGCCTCACGAATGGTAGCAGCTATCGCATGGCAACTCTCAGGAGCAGGGATGATACCCTCTGTACGAGCGAAGAGCATACCTGCCTCAAACGACTCCAACTGCGGAATATCCACACCATGCATAAAGCCATCCTTGATCAACTGGGAAATAATCATGCCCGCACCATGGTAACGGAGGCCTCCTGCATGGATGTTGGCAGGCTTAAAATCATGTCCCAAGGTAAACATCGGCAAAAGAGGAGTGTAACCTGCCTCGTCACCAAAGTCATATTCAAACTTACCACGTGTCAACTTAGGACAACTCTCTGGCTCGGCAGCGATAAACTCCGTATTCTTCCCCTCCTTGAGATTATGACGCATGAATGGGAAAGCGATACCTCCAAAGTTACTACCTCCACCAAAACAAGCGATGATGGTATCAGGATATTCACCAGCCATTTCCATCTGTTTCTCAGCCTCCAAGCCAATAACCGTCTGATGCAAAGCCACATGATTGAGCACAGAACCCAGGGTATATTTACAGCCTGGAGTCGTAGTCGCCAACTCAACAGCCTCACTGATGGCAGTACCCAACGAACCTGGATGATGAGGATCCTTGGTAATGATATTCTTTCCTGCACGAGTACTCATCGAAGGAGAACCTTCCACTGTAGCCCCAAAGGTACGCATGATGCTAGAGCGATATGGCTTCTGCTGCATGGTTATCTTTACTTGATATACCGCAGCTTCCAGTCCGTACAACTTAGCTGCATAAGACAAAGCTGCACCCCATTGTCCAGCTCCCGTCTCGGTCGTCACATTCGTATCGCCCTCCTGCTTGCAATAGTAGCACTGAGGCAAAGCTGAATTAATCTTATGCGAACCTAAAGGATTGGTGCTTTCATTCTTGAAGTAGATATGCGCTGGAGTTCCCAATGCCTCCTCCAAAGCATAAGCTCGCACCAATGGAGTGGAACGATAAAACGTATATTTCTCCTGTACATCCTCAGGGATATCTATCCAAGGATGTACTTGATCCAACTCTTGCTTGGAGCACTCCTTATTAAATATATGCGACAAATCATCAGCCGAAAGAGGTTGGTGAGTTTGAGGATTCAATGGTGGCAATGGCTTGTTAGGCATATCTGCCTGAATATTGTACCACTGTTTAGGGAGATCTTTCTCTTGTAGTATAAATTTCTTCTGTCTCATGATATATATCTTTTATTGATTAAAAATCAGCCAAAAATAACAGACTGTAAACTAATACATTCTATTTTGCGACAAAGTTACAAAAAATATCTGATATTTAGAAAATATTGAAAGAAATTTCATCAAAAAAAAGAAAAGAAGTTGAATATAAGAAAAGGAACCAACCCAAGTGAAGAAAAAAGATTCTTCGTAAGACAAGGAAAAAATCAAAAGGGACAAAACAAGAATGTAAACGAAGGAAAGAGAGGAAAAACTATTAAAGCTCTTTGATTTTTGTAGGAAAAACCATTTTTTGATGCGATAAAATAATAATTACCCTATAAAAAGTAATAATTACCCCCAAATATGTTATTTTATCACTACCTTTGCATCAGTTAAAACAAGAAGGCGTTGTGAAACGCTGAGAATCATCTTTTACTTATACAATATATATTAGAGAATATAAAGAAAGAGTGCAATGTTTTGTGCTCTTTTTTTATTTTATCATAAATCTTTTTTTTAATGGACTCATATTCTAATATGCTCACGCACCTTAAAACACAAGTCCACTAATTATACAAATAAAACTTTTACTAAACATCTTAAATACTCAATAATTATCAAATCTTATATGTTCCCACATAATATATCAACTTATTCATTATTTTTTTGATGGTGCAAAGATACACCAAAAAGAGATACCCCTTATGCACAATTTGTTTTTTTAATCTACATTTTTTGTTAACATTCGGTTAAATCCCCATGATTTTGTGCAAAATTCGCTAGATAGATAATAAAAATCCACTAGATAGATAACAAAAATCCACTTATTGACTTATCTCATTCAATATTTTTACAGCAGACTCCACACTATCCACATCTGATATTCTGAGGTAACGCTTGGTATTTTTCTCCTTCAAGTTGCAGCGCTTCACATGCGTGGTCACATATTCCAATATCTTGGAAAATATGGCACTCTTATAGAAAGGGCTCTGTGCATTGCTGACAAACTGCATCTGGAGGGTTTGTTGCTTGAGAATGATTTTCTCACATCCCAGATGCTTGCCCAATCGGCGCAAGCTTACCACATGCATCAATTCTTCACCCTCGCGAGGTACAGGACCAAAGCGATCAATCAAACGTTTTCTGTAAGCAGACAAATCATCATCATTCTCAATACGGTCCAACTCTCGGTAAAGCAGCATACGCTCACTGCTTCCCGGCACATAAGTATCAGGAAAGTACATTTCCAAATCACTCTCGACAGCACAATCATCTACAAAGTCATCGCCCGTGAGGACTTTTCCCTGTTCCGCCTCTTCTTGATAGAGGTCATTAAACTCCTCATTTTTCAACTCTATGACGGCTTGCGAAAGTATCTTCTGGTAAGTCTCATACCCCAAGTCCTCCATAAAGCCACTCTGCTCCGCACCGAGCAAATTGCCTGCACCTCGAATGTCCAGGTCTTGCATGGCAAGATTGAAGCCACTGCCCAACTCGCTAAAAGTCTCCAATGCCTCCAACCGCCTACGTGCTTCCGTGGTGAGGGCACTCTTGGGAGGTGCTATCAAATAACAGAAAGCCTTTTTGTTGCTTCGGCCTACCCTACCACGCATCTGGTGCAAATCGCTCAATCCGAAATGGTGCGCATCGTTGATGATGATGGTATTGGCATTAGAGATATCAATGCCATTCTCCACGATGGTAGTAGAAAGCAGTACATCATAGTCATAATTGATGAATCCCATAATGATTTTCTCTAATTCCTCAGGCTTCATCTGCCCATGCCCAATAGCCACCCTGCAATCTGGCACGTGCTTCTCAATGAGTAGCTTCAGTTCTTCGAGCTTAGATATTCGGTCATTCACAAAATATACCTGCCCATTTCGACTCATCTCGAAATTAATGGCATCCGCTATGACTTCCGAGCTGAAGGACACCAACTCCGTATGGATAGGATATCTGTTGGGTGGCGGTGTGCGCATGATACTCATGTCCCTCGCTCCCATCAACGAGAACTGCAAGGTACGAGGAATCGGTGTAGCACTCATCGTCAAGGTATCCACATTGACTTTCAACTGACGTAACTTTTCCTTGGTACTGACACCAAACTTTTGTTCCTCATCAATGATAAGCAGACCTAAGTCTTTCCATTTTACGCTCTTTGAAATCAACTTATGCGTACCAATCAATATATCCACCTTGCCATTAAGTAAATCTGCCAAGATTTGCTTGGTCTCCTTGGCAGAACGAGCACGGCTTAAATAATCCACTCTCACGGGCATCCCTTCCAACCTAGACTTGAAAGTCTGATAATGCTGGAATGCCAACACCGTAGTAGGCACAAGCACAGCCACTTGCTTACTATCGCACGCAGCCTTGAAAGCAGCTCGTATCGCCACCTCTGTCTTTCCGAAGCCCACATCTCCACAGACCAAACGATCCATAGGACGCGCACTTTCCATATCAGCCTTCACCTCCTGGGTAGCCTTGTTTTGGTCTGGCGTGTCCTCGTAGAGGAAAGATGCCTCCAACTCATGCTGCAAGTATCCATCCAGACTGAAAGCGTATCCCTTCTCCTTACGTCGCTCGGCATAAAGTTTGATTAAGTCACGGGCAATGTCCTTGATGCGTTTCTTGGCTTTTTCTTTCAATCTGTCCCAAGCCCCTGTTCCCAAAGTGGATAGGCGTGGGGGCTCACCCGTATCTCCGCTCCGATACTTGCTTATCTTGTAAAGAGAATGGATGGAAACATCCACCTTGTCATTATTCTTATAGATGATACGTATCATCTCCTGATAACTGTCACCTGTTGGGACACGTACTAGTCCACCAAACTTACCTATACCAAAATCGACGTGTACAATAAAGTCACCAGGTTCCATCTCTTGCAATTCCTTCATTGTAAGAGCCATCTTGCCCGCACGAGCTGAATCTGAGCGCAAGTTGTACTTATGGAATCGGTCGAATATCTGATGGTCGGTAAAGAAACAGCATTTCTTATCCGTATCTATGAATCCCTCATGCACCGTCTTATCCACAGGCACAAAGGTAATATGGTAACGACATAGTTCTTGGCTATCAAAGATATCCTTCAATCGCTGCTGTTGCTTGGTGCTGTCCGCCAATATATACAAGGTATATTGTTGGAGTAGATAATCCTCCAAGGTTTTTGACAGCAAATCAAAATTTTTATGAAACAAAGGCTGAGGCAAAATATGAAAAGAAATCTTCGCAGAAGAAATCGCCTCGGTCTTATTGGCATGATTGTCGGAAGAAGAACCAAACTCGATTCTCACACGTTCAGCAACATCTTGCTGGAATTGCGAAGCCGAGCAAAGATTCAGCTCTCTCTTCATATCATGCTGAATCTGCGCCGCTTCCATCTCCGTAGCACCCTCCAACTGCTCGGCGAGACTCTGAGAAGAAAAGCCATCTTGATATATCTGTTGGATACGATCATAGACAAAAGTAAAATCCTTCATCACCAACAGCGTCTCCGAACTCAGGAAGCTCAAGAAAGTTTGAACGTCCTGCGCTTGCGTTGAAAGTTCAGATACAATATCTGCATGATCGCGCTTATCCTTAGAAAGTTGATTTTCTACATCGAAAGTTCGAATCGAGTCTATCTCATCTCCAAAGAAATCCACACGAAACGGATACTCACAACTATAAGAATAAACATCCAAGATGCTACCACGGACGGCAAACTGTCCCGGCTCATAGACATAATCTGTTTCCGAGAAGCCTGAAGACCTCAAAGAATGAGCAATGTCAGTCAAGGAGATTTGCTGTCCAACTTTCAGTTGAAGGATGCAATCATTCAATTGATTCTTCCTAACAACCAACTCAGACAAAGCGTCGGGATATGAAACGATATATACGGGAGAGTTCTGAGACAAACGAGCTAGGACCTCCGTACGCAATATTTCATTGGCAGAATCCTTTTGTCCATATTTGATGGCGCGACGATAGCTAGAAGGAAAAAAAAGCACATTTTCCTGTCCCAAGCCTTGCATCAAGTCATGGTAAAAATAACCGGCTTCGTCAGCCTCGTCCAAGACAAAGAGAACCGTTCTCTGAAGTTTCTGAAATATAGAAGCAAAAAAGATTGGTGCAGAAGAACACACCAATCCCTCCAAGGAAATAGACCTGACCGTCTTTTTCCCTAATAAATCGACAAGAGCTTTCGCCTGAGGCGACTTTTCATATACTCTTTCTATTTCTTGTATAGTCACAGTTTAATCTTTCTTAGGATATTTTTTAAACCATCCGTCCAAGCGAAGGCGCATCACTCCGAAGAAAGCTTCTCCAAAGATTCCACCATTCATCTTGCTGACACCTTCACGACGATTGACGAAAATAACAGGCACTTCCTTGATTTTGAATCCTATCTTATGTGCGGTATATTTCATCTCAATCTGGAAAGCATAGCCTTTGAACCTCACATTATCCAAGTCGATTGTCTCCAATACCTTACGACGATAGCAAACAAAGCCCGCTGTCGTATCATGCACTTTGAATCCTGTCACCACACGCACATACTTAGAAGCGAAATAGCTCATCAGCACACGTCCGATAGGCCAATTCACGACATTGACGCCAGAGACATATCGAGAACCGACAGCCACATCAAAGCCTTCATCATGCGTAGCGGCATAAAGACGAGGCAAGTCGTTAGGATCATGGCTGAAGTCTGCATCCATCTCGAAAATAAAATCATACTGATGCTGCAATGCCCACTTGAAACCTGTAATATACGCAGTTCCAAGTCCCAACTTCCCAGAACGTTCCAATATATGAAGACGACCTACAAACTCATTAGCCATCAGATTCTTGACGATAGCAGCCGTACCATCAGGGCTTCCATCATCAATGACTAGAATGTCGAAATCCTTTTCGAGTCCAAACACGGCCCGAATGATTTTCTCTATATTTTCCTTCTCATTATAAGTAGGAATGATTACTATACTATCGCTCATCATAATTGTTCTTTTTATCGATAAAAGCCACTTTCAATACTTATTTTTTTTGCAAAGATACGATTTTTCCACAAATTTTCAAAGATTATTGGTCAGGATTTTCAACAAATCCCTGAAATTCCTTGTCCAAGCCACCCATTATCGCTTCATAACTTAAGGTCATTTGGTTTTTGACGTTGTCTGCGCCCTTGCCTATGGGAGCAATCGGCTTATGAATCGTCAGTTTGAGAGGATGCCAAAATATCCAATACATATCCTTCATGCGAGGTTTCACCAGAAAACTGCCATTGATGGTCAGAGGGCAAACAGGCAACTGCAACTCATCTGCCAACATAAAAGCTCCACGACGGAATACGCCCATGTGCCCCGTGAATGTCCTAGCCCCCTCAGGAAACACGACAAGCGACATACCCTCTTTCAGTTCCTCACGCGCCTTATCGTAAGAGGCACGTATCTTGGACGGTCCACTTTTATCCACAAAGATGTGATGCGCATATTCACAAGCGATGCCCACCAAAGGTATCTTACGCAATCCCTTTTTCATCATCCACTTGAAGTTTCTTCCCAAGAAGCCATAGATGAGGAATATATCGAAAGCCCCCTGATGATTAGCCACAAAGACATAACTCTGGCTCTTCTCCAGATTCTCTCGCCCTTCCACCTTAACAGGCAAAAGCAATATTCGAATCCAAAGCTGAGACCACAACTTACCAGGATAATATCCCCAAAAATGTCCATTTCCCAGCATACACCCCAAAACGGTAGCAATGCTGGTAACAATACTTGCCACCAATAAGATAGGCAAGCACACTAACAGTTGATACAAACGATATAAGTATTTCATATCTCAATTATTTTTTTCTTAATGTGATAACTACAATTTCAGCTGTAGCTCCGATACGTATAGGAACTACACCACCTAGTCCTGCAGTGGTATAAAGTTGACAACCCTCACGCTCATACAAGCCATAGTCGTAAGCTGCAAATAGGGTTGGACGCAAGCCCAACACCTCCACTTGTCCTCCATGGGTATGACCGCTCAAGGTAAGTTGCGGTGCTACCAAGACTGTATCAGGAGAACCATAAGTCTCATTGATCAGAGAAGGCGTCATCTCTTTCCACTGAGTAGGGATATGCTGCAACATCAGCACGAAATTACCAGGCTTGATGCCATACAGAGCCTTTGACACGCTCGTACGTTTTGGCTTGTCATAGTTCTCCGTGCCTGCCACATAGATGGAGTCCTTGCCTCTTCTTATCACCCGGTGTTCATTGTTAAGCAAGCGCCATCCCAAACTCCGTTCGAAATTTTGTACCCTCTTCTCTATAGATACACCTTCCAGAGAATCAACATCTACGTAATAACTATAGTCATGGTTTCCCAATATGCCAAAGACCCCGTCCTTAGCCTTCAAAGAACTCAACATCTTCCTATAAGGAGGCAACTCCGAAGGATGAGCATTTTGCAAATCACCCGTAAAGCAAATCATATCCGCATGTTGTGCTTGAATACTATCAATGTCACGCTGCGGAATCCATCCTCTCCAACCATAATACGAACCCAAGTGAATATCACTGAACTGAACGATACGATACCCATCGAAGCCTTTAGGCAAATCGGACAGATAAATGGTCACATGCTTCACTTCCAACTTTTGGAAACCTACAGTAAACCCATAGATAAACGAGCCAAAGGCTAACAGCGACAAAACCATGCCCATCCAACGCCCATAATTCCTTGGAGAATGAAAGCAACGCTGGCAACACCACCCTATAAAACTGCAAAAGGCAAAAACAAACTGAGGCACAGCCGCTATCGCCATCAATCCGAACCAAAAGTCTATCAGCATCGGATTCTTGGGCACAAAACCTGGCAAGACTGCCAAATATACGCTGTATCCCAGGAGCAACATGGCAGGAATCCAAATAAGGATTCTTTTTTTGACTGTCATTTCAGAACACTCTCGTCTTTCTATCCAAAGATACGGAAGTATCGTACCAAGAAAGATGAAGAGCAAGATTCTATGTATCATGTTGTTATTTTTTCATCAAATATGATTGAACAAACCTACGCATCAACTCCACTGGTATTCCTCGTCTGTGCGCATAATCCTTCAATTGGTCTTCCCCTATTGCCCCCACATCAAAATAATGTGCCTTCGGATGAGCGAACATCAGCCCCGAAACACTTGCGTGAGGTACCATCATACCAGTTTCCGTAAGACGAATGCCCACTTCTTTCATATCGAGCAACTGGTCTAGGATAAAATTCATGCTAGCATCGGGCATCGAAGGATAACCCACGGCAGGGCGAATTCCCTGATATTCTTCACGATGGCTCTGCTCTATGGTCAGTTGTTCATTAGGAGCGTACCCCCAATAATGACGTCTCACCTCCTCATGCATACGCTCAGCGGTAGCCTCAGCAAGACGGTCGCAAAGGGTCTGAGCTAGCATTGACTGATATTCATCTGAACGGCATTGGGCAACAGCCTCACCATCTGTGGTACAACAAAAGAGCCCCAGCTTATCACGAACACCCTGTGATTTTGGTCTCAGGAAATCGGCCAAGCACAAATGTGGAGTTCCTTCTGTCAAGACTTTCTGCTGACGCAACATCGGAATACAAACTGCTCCCGAGGAAACTGTGCCATCCCCACCTGAATCTGGATATACCCAAATATCATCATCATTGCCATTAGCTTCCAACAAGCGAAAGATAGCATGTGTCTGAAAAACGCCATTCCATGAATCCAATAAGGAAAGAGCCTCTTGCTTGAGTCTCATTTTTTCCTCGTTCGACTTTCCGCTCAAGCCCCAAGCGTGAAAGAAATAGAGCCAATTGATATAAGGCTCCACTTCCAATATGTCATATGACAATACTTTTCTCATTTCTTCATTCTTTCCTAAAGGACAATTCTTGTCCTCTGTACAAATCATCAAACACCCCCTTATTATATATAAGGTGTCCATTGCAAATGGTTTGCTCTACATGCCATTCATACCGATGCCCTTCCATAGGACTCCAACAACACTTACTTTGAATCACATCCTTGGTAACAGTCCAAGGTTCATGTGGTTTCACGATAACAATGTCTGCCTGATAGCCCTTTCTAAGATAGCCACGATGATGAATCGAGAAGAGTCTTGCTGGATGATGCGCCATAAGTTCGACCAATCTTTCTATCGTCAAAACACCTTCATCAACCAACTCCAGCATTGTGACCAAAGAAAACTGCAACATCGGCATACCAGAAGCTGCCGAAACGCATCCACCTTGCTTATCCTTCCATTCATGTGGAGCATGATCTGTTCCGACGACCTCGATGCGTCCATCAGTCAAAGCCTTGCGTAAAGCATCTCTATCTCTTCGCGTTTTAATGGCAGGATTACACTTGATGAGACTTTTCTTGGTTGCATAATCCTGATCCGAGAAAAATAGATGAGCAACGACGGCTTCACCTGTGATATTTTTATCTTCCCCTAGAAGTTCCAACTCTTTGGCAGTCGTTATATGTGCGATATGCAAACGAGTGCCAAACTTCCTTGCCAAATCGACAGCCAACAAGCTACTTTTGTAGCAAGCTTCCTCACTACGGATCATAGGATGATACATGACATCTGGATCTTCTCCATATTTAGCCTTATAAATAGCCATGTTCTTATTGATGATATCGGTATCCTCGCAATGAGTCATAACAGGCAAATCTATTTCTTTGGCTATGCGAAACACATTCTGCAATGCTTCCATCTTGTCAACCAACATATTTCCTGTACTTGAGCCCATAAACAATTTTATGCCAGGAATGCGTTGCTTATCCAGTTGACAAAACAAGTCAGTATTATCGTTAGTAGCACCAAAGAAAAAGCCATAGTTGACATGACTCTTGCTCACCGCCAATGCGAATTTGTCCTCAAGAGCCTCAAATGTTGTCGTTTGAGGTAAGGTATTAGGCATTTCCAAATACGAAGTAACACCGCCATAAGCTGCAGCACGACTTTCACTTTCAATATCCGCCTTACGTGTCAACCCTGGCTCACGGAAGTGAACATGGTCGTCAATAACGCCAGGTAAAACAAAACACCCCGAGGCCTCAATGACTTCATCATAAGAACCACGGGGAGCTTTTTGTTCATAAATCTCTGCTATCTGTTCACCATCGACAACGAGATCGCCCACAAAAGAGCGACCTTCATTGACAATGACTCCATCTTTTATCAAAATTTTCATACTTTGCCGATTATATTAATGAACCAATGCGCCAGACTTCTCCGAACCATTTTCAGGAATAGTCGGCTTAGCCAAATCATTAGCAGTCGGAGCAGGTGCAGCATTAGGGTCCACCTGTGGAGTTTCCATAGAAGGAGCCATCTGTCCGGCATCACGAGTGCCATTCATAATCTGCTCATTTTCCTGAGCCTTCTGATAGTAATCCTTGACATAAGGGTCATTCTTGAAGTTATCCGTAGCCTTGCTCATGATATCCTCTATCCAAGGCGAAAGCATAGGATATTGGTTCCGCATCGTTACCATGAAGAAGATTCCAGGACCCAATACATTATCAAAATTATCTGTTACAAAAGTCGTAACCAACTTATCTTCCTGATCAGCAAGGCGAAGTGCCTCCTCGTTGAGTTTCTGGGTCACTACATTCATATCACTACCATTCATGATGGCCTGGTCATGCTTGTGGACCAATTCCATCTGCTGGTTCTGCAATTGCTGATATTTTTTGAAGAACTTGAAAAGTTTATCGTTCAAAGGAGTACCGCTAACAATTTGCTGCGCGTCATCCAATTTCACATTGATGTCTCCGCTTTCCAACACCAAAGGGAGCACAGCTTCATCATCCATGAAAATGTTAGCCATCTTCACAGAATCCAAGTTTCCACAGAAATGGAATTGCCCATGGACAACATCACAGGAATCAATATTTTTAAAGTCGTTGTTTTTCAATATCTTCAAATACAACATGCGCCCATCCAAAGTACTCACATTGGATGTTCCCTGGATATTATAGGTATTGGCACAAGATGTCATTGCCAACAAGGTGATAAATGCGTAAAGTATCTTATTCATAATCTGTCTGTATTTCGGGTAACAAAAGTACAACCTTAAATTGAAGTACGAAAATAAATTTATTCAATTTAATTGATTGCTGCCACTATTTAGTATTTTTTGGCATTATTTCCTTTTTGAGTTCACTAGAAATACGATGAGTCGTATAAAGTTCCAAGACTGCAGCTACCAGCATCAACACGATCCATTTACCCATAAACAAGGTGTAATACGTCTGTGGATTCTCAAACCAACGGCAAGCGAATGTATAGACAGAATCCACCATAGATATCCCTGACAGGACAAAGAGAATATTAGCCACATTTTGGATTTTCTTCAAGCGATGAATCACCAAGGACTTGCCATCATACACCTGCATGGCTTGTATGACGCTGAAGAGCACCGTACCTAAAAGGAACAACCAGCTGGTCACTCTAACAATCCGGCTTCCATCACCTATCATATTAAGAACCCCAGGTCTGTAAAAAGCGAAAGCTGCCGCTCCTACAACCATCAGAAATCCACCCAACGCAAAAATTGCGGTCTGTATTTTACTCAGTTGCTTCATTTTCTAAATTTTGTTCATTATTACTAGGCAAATCTGTGCTAAGCACAAAGATGTCCTCATCATCAGCCTTCATGAAATAACGCTCACGAGCTATTCTCTCGTAAGCCCTTGCACCCTTGCGCATCTCATTCAACTTTCGAGAATCTTCTTGATACTGACTTGTATATTTTTTTATCTCAGAACGTAGATTGTTTATCTGAATTTGATACTTCACGTGCTCATAGATACTATTGTCATCAATTGCACCTACTACCAAAATTCCTATCACAATCACTATAAAATACTTATAATGAGATAGATAACCCCATATTAATTCAATTTGCTTACTCATTAATTTCGATATTTGTTTGCAAAGATAATATTTTTTTGTTATCTTTGCATCATCATTTAAGAAAAAATAATGGAAGAATATATTGTTTCTGCAAGAAAGTACCGTCCGATAACCTTTGACTCGGTAGTTGGACAGAGTGCTTTGACCACAACTTTGAAGAATGCCGTGAAGAGCGGAAAGCTCGCTCACGCATACCTTTTCTGTGGTCCTCGTGGCGTAGGAAAAACTACCTGTGCCAGAATTTTTGCCAAGGCTATCAATTGCGAACATCCACGTGAAGACGGTGAAGCATGCAATGAGTGTGAGAGCTGCAAAGCTTTCAACGAACAACGTTCATACAACATCTTCGAGTTGGATGCTGCCAGCAATAACGGTGTAGAACAAATCAAGGCGCTGATGGAACAGACTCGCATTCCACCACAAGTGGGCAAGTACAAGGTTTTCATCATCGACGAGGTACATATGCTCAGTTCCGCAGCGTTCAACGCTTTCCTGAAGACTTTGGAAGAACCGCCTTCGCACGTCATATTTATTTTGGCGACCACAGAAAAGCACAAGATTTTGCCTACAATCTTAAGCCGATGCCAAATCTACGACTTTGAGCGAATGACGGTTCCTAACACCATCAAGCACCTAGCCATGGTGGCAGATAAGGAAGGAATCAAATACGAAGAGCAAGCTCTTGCCGTCATCGCAGAAAAAGCCGACGGCGGTATGCGAGATGCCCTGTCTATCTTTGACCAAGCTGCAAGTTTCTGCCAAGGTGACATTACCTATAAAAAGGTCATTGAAGACCTAAATGTTCTTGACAGCGACAACTACTTCAATTTCGTTAATCTTGCCATCAGCAACAAAGTTAGCGAGATGATGGTACTCCTCAACAACATTCTGAACAAAGGTTTTGATGGTGGCAACCTTGTGCAAGGCCTTGCCCAACATGTAAGAAATGTCATGATGGCGAAAGACCCACAAACCCTACCTTTGCTTGAGACCAGCGAAGAACAAAAAGCAAAATATCAAGAACAGGCTCAAAAGGCTCCTACACCTTTCTTATATAAGGCACTCAAAATCATGAACGATTGCGACGTACAATATCGTCAAAGTTCCAACAAGCGCCTCTTGGTAGAGCTAACACTTATACAAATAGGGCAAATTACTCAACCAGAAGACAAAGACGTACCTAGCGCGGGGCGTACGCCCCATAGATTAAAATCCCTGTTTCAGAAACTGATTGCTCCGCTTAAGCCTGCTTCTCAGGGTGCAGGTGCCGAGCAAAAAGGCAACGAAAATGTCACCCACATTTCCGCTGCCCAACCATCTCATGCCCAAACCTCCCATGCACCAACAGCAAATAATGAAAACAACAGCATGGGCAGCCAAGCAAAGGGCAAGATAAAGTTGGGTACATTAGGTATGTCATTCAAAAATCTTGAACAAAAGAAGGAAGCTAGCAAAACTTTCCAATCTGCCAACGACGTAGAAGCTACATTGACTGAAGGAGATGCTGAAAAAACGTTCAATGATGAGCAACTTGCTGGTCAATGGGTGGGCATGTGCATGAGAATGCAAGCCGTCAACGAACTATACGGATTGTCTCAACGTCTTAAAATGCTAACTCCAAAGATAACAAGCTATCCTCAAGTAGAGGTAGTCATTGACAATCCTATTCTTCTGGATGAAATCAACAAAATTAAAAATCGCATCAGAAGTACTCTGGCACAAGGACTTCAAAACAACTCTATCACCATCAATTATAGAGTAGCCAAACAAGCCGAGATTACCAAGATACGAGACAAAAGGGAGATTTACGAAGATTTGCTCAAGAACAACAAAGCATTCGAAAAGCTCGTCAAGACTTTCAAACTTGTCATCAACTAAAAGTTTGCCATCAAAGAAAAAATCCCATGGAATCATTTCGAATCCATGGGATTTTAATATCTTAAATCAAATTCATACCATATTCAGCACATTCCTTGCGCATCTCCTCAGGCCAAATGCTAGCTTGTATCTCGCCAATATGACCTTTATGAAGCAGTACCATACAAAGACGGCTCTGTCCGATACCACCACCGATACTCAAAGGCAACTTTCCATTGAGAAGCTGCTGGTGGAAGTAAAGTTTCTCGCGATCTTCCTTACCCTCAATCTTCAATTGACGAAGCAAACTTTCCTTATCTACACGAATACCCATGGAACTTAGCTCGAAACTTCTTCCCAGCACCGGGTACCAAATGAGGATGTCACCATTGAGGCCCACCTTGCCATTCTCTGCGACAGTACTCCAATCATCATAGTCCGGAGCTCTACCATCATGCTTCTTGCCGTCGCTCAACTTTCCGCCGATGCCCTCCACGAAGACAGCACCATACTTTTCGCAGATGGCATCCTCACGTTCTTTAGGAGTCTTATCAGGATACATATCCACCAAATCCTGAGCATGGACAAAATGAATCTGCTCTGGCAAGAACGGCTTTAACTGAGGATAATGCTCGCATGTGAGATACTCTGTACGACGAATGGCAGCATAGATACGGCGCACGACATCCTCCAAGAAGGCGATGGTGCGATCTTTCTTTTCTATTACAGCCTCCCAATCCCACTGATCGACATAAAGCGAATGCAAATTGTCCAACTCCTCGTCCGCACGGATAGCATTCATATCAGTATAGACACCATATCCAGGCTCTATATGATACTCAGCCAAAGTCAGTCTCTTCCACTTGGCCAATGAGTGAACTACCTCAGCCTTGGCATCACCCAAGTCTTTGATAGGGAATGTGACAGGACGCTCCACGCCATTCAAATCATCATTGATACCCAATCCTTTCAACACAAAGAGAGGGGCTGTAACACGACGAAGACGAAGTTCTGTTGACAAGTTTGCCTGGAAGAACTCCTTGATTAGCTTGATGCCCATTTCCGTCTGGCGCATATCAAGCAATGCCTTATATCCGACAGGTTTTATTACGTTGCTCATACTATATTACTATTTCTTTTGTTTTATTTCTTGTTTTTGTTCTCATTTTAAGGTCAAAAATGACACCAATATCAGCACTGGCATTTCTATTTGACGGTGCAAAGGTACTAAATTATTATTAAACTGCAAGCATTTTTTCATTTTTATTTTGCACATTGTAAGTATTTCTATCATTTTTCTATCCATTTGTATATATTTAGCAATTAATTGCAAGTTTTAATCGAAAAGAACACCAAATATTTGGTCAATTCAAATAAAAGCATTAACTTTGCAAACGTAATTATAATAATAGGTATATCCTTAATTCTTGGCTCCGTAGCTTAGCTGAATAGAGCGTCAGATTCCGGTTCTGAAGGTCCTGGGTTTGAATCCCAGCGGAGTCACCACTCTCCATTGGAGAACTATCACATTATTTAATTAAGAACATGGACTTAGTAGAACGTTTTATAAACTACACAAAATTCGACACACAGTCGAGCGAGGACTCAGACAGTGTGCCTAGCACGGCGAAACAGCTGGAGTTCGCCAAGTATCTAAAACATGAATTGGAGGAAGAAGGCCTCAGCGACGTAGAGATGGACGACATGGGCTATATCTACGCCACACTAAAAGGCAATACCAAGAAAAAGACACCGACCATTGGATTTATTTCACATATAGACACTAGCCCTGACGCTAGTGGAAAGGACATCAAGGCTCGCGTCATCAAGAATTACGATGGCAATGACATAGAACTGAGCCCTGGAATTTTCTCTAGAGTCGATAAATTCCCCGAATTAAAAGCACATAAAGGTGAAGACCTCATTGTTACAGATGGAACTACCCTACTGGGAGCTGATGATAAAGCTGGAATAGCAGAAATAGTACAAGCCATGTGCTATCTCCGCGACCACGACGAAATCAAGCATGGCGACATCCGTGTTGGGTTCAACCCTGACGAGGAGATTGGTATGGGTGCCCATCATTTTAACGTGGAGAAGTTTGGATGTGACTGGGCATACACCATGGACGGAGGCGATCTCGGCGACTTGGAATACGAGAACTTCAATGCTGCAGCTGCCAAGATCCATATCAAAGGAGTAAGCGTACACACAGGTTATGCCAAAGGCAAGATGATCAATGCAAGCCGTCTGGCTGTAGAGTTTCAAAATATGATACCAGAGACCGACCTTCCTGAGACTACTGAAGGCTACCAAGGTTTCTATCATTTACTTGGCATCGAAAGCAAATGCGAGGAAGCCAAGTTAGCTTATATCATTCGTGATCACGATCGTGAGAAGTTTGAGGACAGAAAGGCATTCATCGCCGACTGCGTGAAGAAAATCAACGATAAGTATGGCGAGGGAACTTGCGAGGCAGAAATCTACGACCAATATTACAACATGAAGGAAAAGATAGATCCTAACATGCACGTTATCGACATCGTATTGAGAGCCATGCAAGAAAGCGGTGTTCCTCCTCGTGTAGAACCGATTCGTGGTGGTACCGATGGAGCACAATTAAGTTTTAAAGGGCTTCCTTGTCCTAACATTTTTGCTGGCGGTGTCAACTTCCATGGACCTCACGAATTTGTCAGCATCCAAGTAATGGAGAAAGCTGTACAGACGATTGTAAAAATAGCAGAGATTACAGCAGAATATAACGATTAATTCTTTGCTTATAGTTAATAGTTTATAGTTAACAGAACTTGCTTGTTTCTTTTAGCTATAAACTATTTTGCTATAAGTACCTCCCCTATCAACTATAAAAAATCAACCATAAACTATAAGACACTCTATCATGGCAGAAATCCCATATTTAGTAAAAGATCTCGCACTCATACTGATGGTGGCAGGCATCGTAACCATCATCTTCAAGAAGCTCAAGCAACCACTTGTGCTAGGCTATATCGTAGCAGGATTCCTTGTATCTCCTCATATGCCCTACACCATGTCTGTCATCGACGAGAGCGACATCAAGACCTGGGCTGACATTGGTGTCATCTTTACCTTGTTTTCACTTGGTCTCGATTTTTCCTTCAAGAAAATTGTCAGGATGGGCATCTCACCTATTATCGCCACGGTTGTCATCGTTTTCTCTATGATGCTGCTTGGCATCAGTGTCGGTCATGGATTCGAATGGAGCAAGATGGACTGCATCTTTTTAGGAGGTATGCTCGCCATGAGTTCCACTACCATCATATATAAAGCTTTCGATGACATGGGACTACGCCAGCAGAAGTTTGCTGGCATGGTGATGAGTGTTTTGATATTGGAGGACATTCTTGCCATTGTCATGATGGTGATGCTCTCGGCGATAGCTGGTGGCAGTACTCCCGACGGCGGACAGATGCTAGGCTCTGTCATCAAAATAGCGTTCTTTCTCGTACTTTGGTTCATTGTCGGCATCTTTGCCATACCACTCTTCCTTAAGTCTGTTCGTAAGCTCATCAATAGCGAGACTTTACTTATCGTATCCTTAGGCCTGTGCTGCGGCATGGCTGTACTTTCCACGAAAGTAGGCTTTTCCAGTGCATTTGGCGCCTTCGTCATGGGTAGCATCCTTGCAGAAACCATCGAAGCAGAGAAAATCATCAAACTTGTAGAACCCGTAAAGAATCTCTTTGGTGCTATATTTTTTGTATCTGTAGGCATGTTGGTTGACCCTAAAATACTGGTAGAATACGCCGTTCCTATCCTTGCCTTGGTTTGCACTATCCTAATAGGTCAAGCCCTATTGGGTACTTTCGGATTCATGTTGGGGGGCGAATCTCTGAAGTCAGCTATGCGCTGTGGTTTCTCCATGGCACAAATAGGTGAATTTTCCTTTATCATTGCCTCTTTAGGTCTGTCCCTAGGAGTCATCAGCGATTTTTTGTACCCTGTGGTTGTTGCAGTCTCTGTCATCACCACATTCCTTACCCCCTATATGATTCGTCTGGCCACACCTACCTACCAAGTCATGGAGAAGCATCTGCCTAACAAATTCATCAACATCCTCAATCATTTTGCTATGAGCCACCCTTCCACCACCCAACAAAGCAAATGGAAATCGCTTTTAGTACAGATGGCCATTAACACAATTGCATATTCCATATTGTCGGCAGCAGTCATCACACTCATGTTCACCTTTGTATTGCCATTTACCCGAAGTCTATTCCCAAGTTGGCATATGCATTGGTACGCCAATGCCATCACAGGACTATTAACCGTATTGTTGATTGCTCCATTCCTACGTGCCATCGTCATGAAGAAGAATCATAGTAATGAGTGGAAACGTCTCTGGGTGGAGAGTAGTATCAATCGTATTCCACTTCTTTTTACCATCTTCGTACGTTTCATCATAGCCTTAGCGTTCATCTTCTACATTTGCAACTACCTTACCCGCTTTACCAATGCCCTAATGATTATCATCGGTATTGTTGTGGTCGGTTTGATGATTGCCTCCCGCTGGACTAAGAAACGCAGCATCATAATGGAACGTCTATTCATCCATAACCTCCGATCGCGCGATATTGTAGCACAAGTAAATGGTGAAAAGAAACCACTTTACGAAGGTCATTTGCTTGACCGAGATATCCATATCGGTGATTTTGAAGTACCTGAGGACTCCTTGTGGGGTGGAAAATCACTGAAAGAGCTGCACCTTCGCCAACGTTTCGGAATAGACATGAGCAGCATCATGAGAGGTTCGCAAAGGCTGAACATTCCTAATGGTGGCACCATCATATTCCCTGGCGATAAGTTGCAAGTCATCGGCAACGATGATCAACTTCAGAAATTCGCCACTTCTTTGAAAGCAGAGCTCATTCCTGAAGATTTGGAGATAGAAAAGCGAGAGATGAAACTCCGTCAGTTAGTCATCAGCAGCAAGAGCGAATTCTGTGGGAAGTCTCTGCTCGAAAGTGGAATCCGAGACAAATACAACTGCATGGTTGTAGGCCTGGAAGAAGGACAAGAGAACCTGACTAAAATCGCTCCAACTCGCATTTTCACAAAAGGAGACATACTTTGGATTGTCGGCGAAGAAAGTGATTTGCAAAGAATTTTGGAGAAGGTATAAGCCTTCTCCAAAATTCCCTCATAATTGTTATCTTATTTTTCCACACCAAACTTACAATTTAAAACAAAGCAGCTACTATATTTATATATCTTTCAGAAATTGACAACAGAATACAACAAGCAGTAATACATATCCATTATACAACATAAATTTGTTATTTTTAAGGCCATACAGAGATGATTGACACATATCAAGAAATACATTTTTCAAAAAGATTTTATCCTTTAAAATATGGTAAATTCATAAAAAAGTATTAACTTTGCACTCGTAAAAAGATTGAGACAACATTTACTAATAATATAAAAGGATAATAAAATTATGATGACTATTTTTACTTTGGCTTTCGCCGCAGTTATGTTTTCTGGTATGGTACTCTGCATGGGCATGTTCTTGAAGAACGTTGTAAGCTCTATCCCTGAAGTTGCAGACATCAACCACCGCGTTTGCCTAACCAAGTAAAAATTGTTTCTTAAAAATATTTCCACCGAGAAAAACTTACAAAAGAAATATTCTCAAAATATTTTTAACAAAATATGAAGCTAAAAAAGAGGACAAACATCGATTGAGATACTTGCCCTCTTTTTTTTATCTATATTTATCTCCTAAGTGTCGAGTCCATTAATACCATTGCACGGCATTTGAGTAGCCACTTCTTTTGTCATACTTCAAAGCATCCGTCAATGTCGAAGCATTACAACGGAAGGTAAAGTTATAACTTGTATATGGCGCCAGCACTACCGAACAACTCATGTTAAAGCAGTGCAAGTCACGCTGCAAACTCGCAGTCGTCATACTCATCTTATGATTGTCGAAATCATAACCAGAAGAGAAACTGATATTCCAACCATCACTGATTCTCACGTTACCACTCATATTGAGCGTCTGCGTAAACTTATAAGGATAGCGCATGGACTCTTTATTGAATTTTTCTTTTCGAGTATCCTCACGCATGGTAATACCATAACCGAAAGTCAACGACCAAGGCATCTTAAATGCCATATAGCCATCAGAGTCAGTCTTAGCTTTTCCACTCTTTTTCTTGGCTCCATTCTTGCCTTTCTCCATGGCATCATCGACATTGCTCTCGATATCAGTGTCCATGCCCTCATCGTCATCATTAGACTTACGATTGTCCTTATCCTCATCATCGCTCTTCTTGCCACTGAAAAGTTTGGCAAGTTTCTCTGGTGTCAAGGTAAAAGAGATATTCTGCGACATACCTTGGAAACGTCCGAAACGCCCCTTTCCCCACTCTGTATGAGTACCAACATAAGGATTCCCCTGGTCATCCAACTCATAAGCATAAGTAGCGAAGACAGCATTCATGTTGAAAGTATAATTCTTCCACCATTTCAATCGCAAATTGATATTCATATCACTCCAAGGCCTAACCTTGGCAGCCATATTATAGCTCATGTTGATGTCGAACGCATCTATTAAGCTGATTTTCTTGAAACCAGTAGAGTCTTTGTCGCTCTTGATTTTCATCTCCAGATTGTTACCTAAAGAGAAAGAAAGGCTTCCTGTCTTTCCCTTCCCTGGCACTCCATACAAAGCCGTCGAATAAGGAGAGTAGCTCACCAATGATACATTTCCATCTGCATCAGTTTTCTGGTACGTCTCCCAATATCCATAACGAGAGGCTCCGAAGTCAGGCGCATAGCTAAAACTAACCGTTGGTGTTATCACGTGGCGGATGGCTTGTATCTTATCACCAAATATCTTACGATTTGGCACCCAAAATCCATAGAGTTTCGTTGACAACCCCACACTCATGTTCCAGTTATATACATTGTGGAATCCATAAGTGGTATCACTCACCTCCACCTGCTTTTTCTCATCCCAAGACTTTGTCACCTTATTGGTGTACATACGATCGGTGAAATTGAAGCTTGGGTTTACATTGATATATTTAAACAATGTAAACGAAGCACTCACCGGTATTTGGTGCTGCCAGGCATTCCGCCAATCCTTGATAAGATTGCTGTGCATGAACTTATCTTCTTTCGTGTTGATGGAGTTGCTGATATGTCCTGTATAGCTCATCGCAATCTTCTCGTACCATTTTTCATCCCCTACTTGTTTCTTTCTTCGGAAAGGATAGAAACGAGCGATGGATATATTGAGGTCAGGAAGTGTAACAGCAATACTTGAGTCTCGCATATTCTGCGACAAGTTGGCCGTTGCGCTCAAAGACAACCCAATACTTGAGAAATTAGTACTCCAGCTTACCGATGAAGTTCTTGTACTCTGCGTCATAGTCTGCGGATTATAAAGAGAGTTCAAGTTGTTGCGCTCATAGCTCGATGTTGCGAAGTTGACACTAGCCGACAAAGAGCTAAAAGGATTAGCCTTACTGTCCTGTCGATGGCTCCATTGTATCTTGAAACTTTCCTGTTCGGCAAAGTCAGGCATACCCTTGTCACCCGTCTTCGTATCTTGATAACTAAAGAAGAAACTACCCGAATACTTATATCGCTTACGATAATTACTAGCTGCAGAAATTCCCCAAGAGCCCTTGGTATAAATCTCACCCAAAAGTTTCAAATCCCATTTGTCATTGATGGCAAAATAGTAACCTCCATCACGCAAATAGAAACCGCGATCACTTTCATCGCCATACGTAGGCATGATAAATCCACTGGAATAACTTTTCGTAAAAGGGAAAAATCCATAAGGTATTGCCAAAGGCATAGGAACATCGCATACAACGAGATAAGCTGGTCCGAAAACGACATCCTTACCTGGTCGCACCTTCGCCCTGGACAAAGAGATATAAAAGTCTGGATGAGGATCATCACAAGTAGTGTATCTACCATGTTGCAGATAGATGGCTCCAGTAGAATCACGCTTAGACCTTGCACCCGTCAAGAAACCATCTTGCTGCTCTGTATATACATTATTGATAAGAGCCTTCTTGCTTTTAAAATTAAATGCGATGGTATCTGTGTCATACGTATCTGATCCCATTTTGAAAATAGGTTTACCCTTGATTCCATTCTCTGCCGTAGAATCAGCCGTACCCGTGGCTTTTACATTACTTTTGTCTATATCCATGGCTATTTTATCGCTTGTGAGATCCATATTGGTATATTTCACATTCGAATTGCCATAAAGATGAGCCACCTTGTTGGGAGCATCATAGACCAAAGAGTCTTCCGCTGTATATTCCACAGGAGCGTCAACTCCACCTGATTTCTTGCGATTGATGCTATCCAGTCGGATACTATCATCCACCACCTTATTGTGTTTCCATATAGCCTTTTGCAAAGAATCCATCCGTGTTGTATCGGCGACTTCATTGCCAAGCGAATCGACAAACACCGAATCACCAACAGCCACGGCGGTTGAATCCACAGTCGTCTTTCTTTTCTTTTTTGAAGGCATACCAGGATTTGCCAACATCAAACAGACGGTGGTAAACAACATGGCGGCTATAATTGATTGTTTTCTCATTGAGATAATAAATGTTCTATTCAAACATACGCTCCCATTCCTGGAAACGCTTGACTCCTTCCTCTCCAAATTTAGCCAAGCTTTTCTCTGCCTGCGCTATCGTTTTCTCTCTGTCGAGGTGAGTCTTGCTAAAGAATTTATCGGCATAACAGATAACTTTTTCCTCCATAGTCTCAGGCAAAAAATCCTGATGAGGCAAAGGCAATCCCTGCTTGATTATTTCCTCGCATGTAATTCCTGCTCCCGTATGCCGTTCACATACACAAGCATGACGCTCATATCCTTCTTTACGCATGATTTCAGCACCCAATCTTCCATGACAAATATATGGCTCACAGCCAAAACACTGTATGCCCGGGGCATCAGTACGGAAGATTCCCAAGTCATGAAGCATGGCAGCTTCCTCTACAAACTGGGCATCAAGATGCAATTCAGGATGAGACGAAACAATCTGTAGCGCTTTTTGCGCTACAGATTGACTATGTGTAATGAGGATATGACGAAGTTCATTTTCCTCAGGATAATACTTATCAATGATTGCTTGATAATCCATCTTTCTTTATATGAATGTTAAGTGTTGAATGTTAAATGTTAAATCGGGGTTTACGCCGTAAGTATTCCTACCTGTTACTTCAAGAAAGTAATAACTTAACATTTAACACTTAACATTTAACATTCTTCTCATTACATTATTTCTCATTGCGCTCAATGTAAGCAATGACATCACCCTTGCGGATCTTGCAGCCTTGCTTAGCGTTGATTTCCACGAGTTTGCCACCAAGCGCAGCTGGCACAGTCTCAAACTCACCCCATGGTGCGAGGATATAACAGAAAGCGTCGCCTTCCTTATATTCCTTGCTGATGAATGGTTCTACGGCTGGCTGGCACTCGCCCTCACCCTGAAACTCCCAGAAAATCTGACCTGCCACTGGTGCTACGATGGCATCAGCCTTGGCGTGCTTGAACTCTGCGAGCTGAGCAGGAGTCAATGTGGTACCGAGCTTTGCATCCTTAGCTTTCTGGAGATCTGCCAAGAAGTTCTTCTTAGCCTGACCGCTCTTGTAGTTGCGATACTGCTCTGGGTGCATGGCAAGTTCGAAGAGTTCCTCATCGTCCTGACCATAGTCCCAACCGTTCTCGTCCATCTCCTTCTTGAAGTCATCGAGAGCGTCATGGAGCAATGTGTGCGCATCTACATCGGTGAACTCACGGCCCTGCTTCTTAGCCAGTTCAACGAGCTCTGGGTCGATGGTTCCTGGAATCTTACCGCTCTTACCGAGAATCATACCCCACATAGAGTCATCCATCATCACGAAGCGACCCTTGCCCTGCTCCATGGTGAGGAGGTTCATCAGTGAGATATTCTTCACATACTGGCTGAATGGAGTTACCAATGGAGGGTAACCTACGCGTGGCCATACATACTCCACCTCATCGAAGAGTTTAATCAAGAGGTCATCCATAGACAACTCAGCCTCGCCCTTCTTCTTGCGGATATTATTGATGGTCTGGCGCATACCACCGAGGTCTGCCATCATGGAGCCCATCATACCACCAGGAAGACCGCAGCCGAGAAGCAAAGAAGACATAATCTTATTGCCTGGGTTGATAAAGTATCCGAGCCAGTCGTCGATGAACTCCTGTGTCAAGGCACGAGCCTTCATATAAGCGCTCATATTAATCTCTGGTACCTCGAAGCCCTCGTTCTTCAGCATACTGATAACGGAGATGATGTCCGGATGAACCTTACCCCAAGACAATGGCTCAATGGCAGTATCGATGATGTCGGCACCATTGTTGCAAACCTCCAAGATTGAAGCCATGGAGAGACCTGGTCCAGAGTGGCCGTGGTACTGGATGATGATGTTAGGATACTTGTCCTTGATCATCTTGGTGAGTTTACCAAGGAATGCAGGCTGACCGATACCAGCCATATCCTTCAAGCAGATTTCCTCTGCGCCTGCAGCAATGAGCTGGTCGGCGATATTCATATAATACTCAAGAGTATGTACAGGAGAGTTGGTGATACAGAGAGCACACTGTGGAGTCATACCACCTTCCTTTGCCCACTTAATGGAAGGAATGATGTTACGCACATCATTCAAGCCATCGAAGATACGGGTGATGTTGGTACCCTGCTTCGCCTTCACCTTATACATAAGGGCACGTACATCGTCTGGCACAGGATACATACGAAGAGCGTTCAGACCACGATCAAGCATGTGGGTCTTGATGCCAGCCTCATTGAAAGGCTTGCAGAAAGCACGAACAGCCTCGTTAGGATTCTCACCTGCGAGAAGATTAACTTGCTCAAAAGCACCACCATTAGTTTCTACACGGCTAAAGCAGCCCATTTCGATGATAACTGGCGCAATCTTTGCCAACTGATCCTTGCGTGGCTGGAACTTACCAGAGCTCTGCCACATGTCTCGATACACGAGACTGAACTGAATTTTCTTCTTCATTATTTTATTAGCTATATTCTTCTTAATTAACAAACATAATTTACCAAGGTGCAAATATAGTCAAAAAAATCCGAACTATCTCATATTACACCATTTAATTAATAATGTTTAAGTTTAATTCTCTTCTTCCAAAGCTGCGACGAACTCTTTATGGAACGTACCAAAAAGAAGCAAGATTTCTTTTCGAGTCTCTTCCTCTTCATCCCAAAGGCTTAGTTCGCCTGCCCTATGAGCCAAAATCATCTTGGCACAACGTCGAATCTTACGCTTGTTGTTGCGTGCCTGCAGAAGGTCGCCTTGGATCGGCTTCTGATTGATATACGAAAATGCCACCAGCTGTTTCATGAACACCTCGAACATCGGATTGTCGTGTCGCCAATCCTCATCTTTCAACCAGAACCATTGGAAAGCATACTTCTGTTCCAACGATATCAAATGTCCACCTAGCTCATCTATCTTGTCACCAGCCTTTAAGAACTGCTCATAAGCATAATTGCCCAAAGCCGTCGGCTCAACTATCAACTCCGATTCGCAGTCAGTTTCCAAAGAGCTACCACTCAAAGCTATGCGCCACCTATTATTTTTATTTTTCACCAAGGCTTCATGTGCATTCATCATCAACTCCGACAGTTTCCCCTCGCTTGGCAATTCACCAACGATGGCCAGTTTTTCCCTTTGGTCACGAACCACAAGTTTCGCCTCATGCTGGCGAAGCACACACATATAGATGAGTTTGTCATTGTCCAGATGAAGCGAAAAGCGATCATTGCTATCATCTCCTACAAAATCATAAGAATAATCATCGATCTTGTCATGAGGGACTTCAATGTCACCATGCAACTTGTTGCCTTCTTTGTCATATAGCGAGAATCCCATATACGGAATCTGCAAGCGCAAAGTACATGGGCTTCCGCCCTTTCTAGGAACCAAGGTCATAAGCAACCCATCGTCCCCAAAGTCCTCTTTCTTGCAAACAAACCCATCTTTTGTTTTTTCTGCTTTTTCGATTTTCACCTCTCCATGTCTCCAAAAGATGTCAAAAGTGATGGTATTCTCATCCTCACCAACCACCTCGATGAAATCCTCCAAATCCATGTCTAGGTATATGGCCTTTGCAGGCTCTATCACCTCGTCGTCATCATCCAAGACACCTACTAGAATCTCGCCAGGGATAGGATCGTCTTCCCATTCTGCATCTTCCGGTGCGTTACTTGGCCTGAATACGAGATACAACATTCTCGCTTCTTTTCTATTTCCATCTTCAGTACAATGAAACACCTTAGACTCTTTTGGCACAAAAAATGGCCTTGAGAGATAAGGGCTCTTGCATAACGCTGTATATTCGATTTCTGCCCATGCAGGCTGTGTGTGTGTTGTTTTGTTTGTCATCCTTGTCGCTTAACTATTTTTATCTGTCTTTATACATGTTTTCGTAATACTTCTGATAGTCACCGCTTGTCACGTTATCCATCCATTCCTGGTTTTCAAGATACCATTTCACGGTTTTCTCTATGCCCTCCTCAAACTGCAGAGATGGCTCCCAACCCAATTCTCTCTGAAGTTTACGAGAGTCGATGGCATAACGCATATCATGCCCCTTGCGATCGGTTACATAAGTGATAAGGTCGAGATCCTCTCCTTCCTTTCGACCTAGCAAACGATCGACGGTCTTGATGACCACCTTGATGATGTCTATGTTCTTCCACTCATTGAAACCGCCAATATTGTAAGTCTCCGCGATCTTGCCATTGTGGAAAATCATATCAATGGCACGAGCGTGGTCTTCCACATACAACCAGTCGCGTACATTCTCGCCCTTGCCATAGACAGGCAATGGCTTGCGATGACGGATGTTGTTGATGAACAAAGGTATCAACTTCTCAGGGAACTGATATGGACCATAATTGTTGGAACAATTGGTCACGATGGTCGGCATACCGTATGTATCATGGAAGGCACGAACGAAATGGTCTGAGCTTGCCTTGGATGCAGAATATGGAGAATGAGGATTGTACTTGGTAGTCTCCACAAAGAATTCCTCACCATAAGCTTCATGGTTCTTGCCACTCGAAGCCTTTGTGGTGAAAGGCGCAGGAACACCCTCAGGGTGGGTCATCTGCAAAGCACCATATACCTCATCCGTAGAGATGTGGTAGAAACGCTTGCCCTCATATCCCTCAGGAAGGCTTTCCCAATAGGTCTTTGCTGCCTGAAGCAAGGACAAAGTACCCATCACGTTGGTATGAGCAAAGGTGAAAGGATCTTTGATACTTCTATCGACATGGCTCTCGGCTGCAAGATGGATGATACCATCCACATGCTCATCCTGCATCAACTTCAAGAATGCGTCGAAGTCACAAATATCCATCTTCACAAATTTATAGTTTGGCTTGTCCTCTATGTCCTTGAGATTGGCAAGGTTGCCTGCATAAGTCAACTTATCGAGATTGATGATATTATACTCAGGATATTTGTTCACGAAGAGGCGAACTACATGTGAGCCGATGAAACCAGCGCCACCAGTGATAACGATATTCTTCATTTATTTTACTTTTCTAAAAGGTTTGCAATACATTTTTCCAAGGAATCTATCCAATAAGGCACTACCATTCCAAATGTCTCCTTAAAAGTGCGCTTATCAAGTACCGAGTAGGCAGGACGAGCCACAGGAGAAGGATATTCTGAACTATAACATGGTTGGATGTCACAAACGACTTCTGCCTCACCCTTCTTGGCACGCAAAGCATTGCTGATACGAAGAATCATCTGGGTGAAGTCATACCAAGAACATACTCCTTCATTGGAGAAGTGATAGACACCCACATATTCCTGGGCATCAGAAGCTGTCTTCACTTTCTTCAGCACAGCATCAATGGCATGTGCCAAATCGAGTGCATAGGTAGGGGTACCACATTGGTCGAAGACTACCTTCAACTGAGTTTTGTTGGCAGTAAGATTGAGCATGGTCTTGCAGAAATTCTTGCCAAACTCAGAATACAGCCATGCTGTACGGATAATGACATATTTGCAATTGCTTGCCATGATATTCTGCTCTCCATGGAGTTTGGTCGTACCATAGACTCCAGTTGGTGTACCCTGCTGTGTAGGACTGCAAGGTACATTGTATGGTTCCTTGCCAAATACATAATCTGTAGAAATCTGAATGAGCAAGCCATCCACTTCTTTCATGGCTTTGGCGAGGTTCGCCGGAGCCTCGGCATTCAATTTCTCCGCAAGCGCTCCCAACTTCTCGTCAGTCTCACAAGCATCGACATTGGTCCATGCCGCACAATTGACAATGGCATGGATGTCATTCTCCTTCACCATTTTCCGAATGGCCTCCATATCCGTGATATCGAGATATTCAGTCTCCACACCTTCCACCTGGTTGACATCGGTAAAGACATAATGGTCAGAAGCCCCCTTGCTAACGATACGCATCTCGTTTCCGAGTTGTCCGTTGGCACCAGTCACTAATATATTCATTTTTAAATATTGAATGTTAAGTGTTGAATATAGAGTTGGACATACGCCCTTTTTACTCTTTTACTTTTTAACCTTTTTACTTTTATCAGTACAAGCTGACATGGATGTCGAAAGGACTGTCAAAGTCTTTCAACGAATCATGCTTCGTGTCTTTCTCGGAGAGAATGGCATGCTCCGTTGGAATTTTCCAGTCTATGCCAAGACTATCATCAAGAATAGAGATACCTCCATCGGCCTCAGGATGATAGAACTCATCGCACTTGTATTGGAACACCGCCGTGTCACTCAACACGGAGAATCCATGGGCAAAGCCACGAGGAACAAAAAACTGGCGATGATTATCTTCCGTCAACTCGACAGCCACATGCTTGCCATAGGTAGGCGAACCTTTGCGAATATCCACAGCCACATCGAGCACAGCGCCCTTCACACATCTCACCAATTTGCTCTGTGTATAAGGAGGACGCTGGAAATGCAGACCACGCATCACGCCGTAAGACGACATACTCTCATTGTCTTGGCAGAAATTGATGGTATGTCCCAAGACAGGAGCTACCTTCTCATCGAACTCTCTCTGCGAAAAGCTCTCAAAAAAATAGCCACGAGCATCCTTAAACACACGAGGTTCTATGATGAGCACATCCTTTATATCTGTTTTGATTACTTCCATGATTTTATACCTTATTATATTAAATAGTCTTATATATTATATTTTAAGACGGCATTACATGAAGACTAACATTAGTCTTTCAGGCTTTCTTGATACCATTCATAGAGTTTCTCTACTCCATCCTCTATCTCCACCTTGTGGGTCCAACCGAGAGAATGTAATTTGCTCACGTCGATGAGCTTACGAGGAGTTCCGTCTGGCTTGGCAGCGTCAAACTCCACTATTCCCTTAAAGCCAACGGTCTTGACGATAAGTCCAGAAAGTTCACGGATGGTCAATTCCTTTCCTGTACCCACATTGATATGGCAATTACGTATCTCGCCAAGAGAAGGAATAGCGCCACCACGCCCCTCGGAGTTATTGCGATCAACAGCGCCATCGACTTTGGCACCATAGAATACGGAAGAATATTTCTCAATGCCGATGATGTCCTTGAAATCGACATTCAGAAGTACATGAACACTAGCATCAGCCATGTCCTCGCTCCATAGGAACTCACGCAAAGGCTTGCCTGTACCCCAAAGTACCACCTTATTATTATATATGCCATAAAATTCCAAGGCCTTCAGGATACGCTCGTGGTCATTGCTACCATCAACATTGCCCTCGCCAATGATGGCACGGAGCTTGTCAGTAGGATTGATAGGACGCTTGTTCATATCGACCTCAATGCTGTGCCAGTCACCCTCATGTATCAACTTGGCCAAGTAAATCTTGCGCATCATCGCAGGCATCACATGACTATTTTCCAAGTGGAAATTATCGTTAGGACCATAGAGGTTGGTAGGCATTACGGCAATATAATTGGTGCCATACTGGAGATTGTAGCTCTCGCACATCTTCAGACCAGCAATCTTGGCAATGGCATATTCCTCATTGGTATATTCCAAAGGCGAAGTCAAGAGCACATCCTCCTTCATTGGCTGAGGAGCATCCTTTGGATAGATGCAAGTGGAGCCGAGGAAAAGAAGTTTCTTCACCCCATGGCTATAGGCATTGCTGATAACATTGCATTGCATCTTCATGTTCTGCATGATGAAGTCTGCACGATAAAGCGAGTTCGCCATGATACCACCTACAAAGGCTGCAGCCAGCACTACGGCATCAGGACGTTCCTCATCGAAGAATTTCTGAACGGCATATTGATCGGTCAAATCAAGTTCCTTATGACTTCTACCCACCAAATTGTTATAACCTCTTTTCTTCAAGTTGTTCCAAATAGCGGAACCCACCAAACCATGGTGGCCTGCAATGTAAATCTTACTATCCTTACTTAACATTTTTCTATCTCAAATATTTAAGTTGTTATTTTGTCCGTGCAAAATTACGACTTTTCTCGCAAAGAATAAAACTTTTAGCAAAATATTTTGTAATTATCGCATTTTGTTGTATCTTTTGACAAAATAGGCGGCATCTCAACAATAAAAAAATTAAAAATTTCATTTTTATTTTTGTATTGTCTTCGATTTGCACTATCTTTGCACCATAAAAGAAATGAACATCATGAAAATAAAAACTTTTTTTATCATAGGAATGGCTACTTTGGCCTTTGCTTCTTGCCATCGTGGTCCCAAGCCGCAAAGGCAGAAGATCAATATGCCCATCAGTATGTCAAAGCCTGCCAAAGGTGACAAAGCCATCTATGGGCTGGCCTGCATGGGATGTTCTGACACTGCGGTCGTGCTTCTTCCCAATGGAGGTGGTGACCCTATAAGATATAACATACTCGACGCTTACAGAAAGCACCAAGTATTTGGCAACATTGAAATCGGAGATTGGATTTGCGTAATTCCATGCAGAGACAAAAATGAAAGAAATGCCGCCGATATGGTCATCGACCTTGACAAACTCAAGGCCACTTGGACTTATCAGGTCATGCCGCACCTTAGAGATGTGTCCCACCTTTCCAAACGTCAACAAGCCCGCATCCTTGCCAATATGCCAGACAGCATTGTCGAAACCTACATGGTGCCTCGCGAATATGGTTTCACACTGAAGAGAATGAGCGAAGCACGCTCAGTAGGTTACGTGATGGCAAACAGCAGCGTGGAGGATGACAGTCCTGTGGAATATCCCCCTGTTCCTCAATATACAGAGTGGCATGCGTACAACGGCAAGCTCATCTTGGTAAAGGGCAGGTATGAGTTTGGTGGCGTGGTATTCAACGAGAAGACCACCTACGACACTCTTTCCTTCGTCTATATGAAGGATGACTCGCTGGCTCTCCGTGACAGCCGTGGCAACATCCAGGGCTACCACCGCAAGACCAACGCTCAAGCTGCCAACGCCGCTGCACGTGCCGCAGCACTGAAGGCAGCCAACAAGCTTAAGCAAGAACTAAAATAGGCACGTTTTCATTTTTGGAATCTTGTCGATTGCTAGAGAACATCCAAAATTTCCGAGAAATGAGAGATACGACGGAGGCGTTCATGTTCGAACTCCTCCGTTTTTTCATGAGCCCAAGTCGTATGAAATGGGATGTGTATGGCAGAAGCTCCGATTTTCAAGGCTGGTTCAATGTCACTCTTAAAGCTATTCCCCACCATCACCAATTCCTCGGGCTTTACCTCCAACTCCTTGCACAGACGGCGATATGCCTCAGGCTTTTTGTCGCTCACGATGCTTACCACGTCGAAATAGCGTTGCAAGCCCGACCTCCAAAGTTTGTTCTCTTGGTCTTGCAACTCGCCTTTGGTGAAAACTGCAAGTTTATACTTGCGTATTTCTGTAGAAGACATACTATCCATCTTTTGCATATTTCTGAGTTTCGACAAGGTATCCTCCACACCTTCCAAAGGCTTGGCATCCAAGCGAAGCAAAGTTTTTCCCAATTCCACGATAGTACCAATCAACTTGGCAGAGACCTTGCCATCGCTCACCTTGACTGCATTTTCCACCAAGGAGATGGTAAAGGCTTTCACGCCATACCCCAAGTCCTCCATGTTTCCACTTTCAGTTTCAAAGAGAGCGGCAGAGATTTCCTCCTTGCTTCCATAATCAGAAAGCAAGTCACAATATTCATTCTCCACGTCCTCAAAATAATTCTGCAATGCCCAGAGCGTGTCATCGGCATCAAAGGCTATTGCCTTGATATTTTCTATTTTTCTCATGTCTATTATAAGTTTTCAAGCTATTGATTTGCAAAGGTAATGTTTTCCATTGAAACAAACAAAAAAACGTGCGACAATCTTTTTGAAAGATTATGCGCACGCCATTTTCTACTTAGAATTTTGTCACAAACTCAATGACAAACTTGTCCTTTTCCGAAGTCTTTGCCACACCACCGTTTCTGTAAAAATACTTCTCGTAGTTGATACGGATGTCGGAGACGAATGGTTTAGCCAAGCTCAAGGTTACACCGCCCGTCATACGATGACGTTTGTAGTCATTGATTTTCAATACTCCCATGTTGCCATCCGTTGCATCATAGCGTGTTCCGTCGCTGTGGTCGCTCATGAAATCATATCGAGCCAACGGCGAGACCTTTCGGATAAGACACTTCTCATTGCGAACAGGGATGTCATAGCATACGAAACCATCGAAAGCATGAACGTCATGGAAGGCATTTTTAGAATAGTGCTTGTAGAGATACTCCGCCTCAGCGATGAGCCCGCCCTTGTGGAAGGTAACGCCGCCATCATACATCGTCACCGTTACATCGGAAGGCTTCACTTTCTGTGTGCTCAGCACAAGGTTAACGTTCGGAAACAGGAACTGTGCTTTCGCCGAATAGTTGATACCTTTGGTCCAGAAATCCTTCTGGTTGGTCAAACCTGAGCCATTGAAAACACCAGCATTCACCACGATGGGAAAACCGACGTTCCAAGTATATCCAATCTCCGCACCGACGTCACGCACGTTTCCCACCTGTTTGGCTATGAAAGAACGGTTTGCGAAATACTGCTGGTGAGGAGAACGGTGAGCATCTATGGTGAAAGGCACACGCTCCTGCCCAATGGTAAACTGGAGGGTACTCCAAGGCTTGATACGAGTATAGGCATCGAGCATCTTTATCTTGCCCTCGTCACAAAGGTCTATCTCTGCCTTGTAGCTCACTTCCTTGGTTACGTTTCCTGTGACATTGATACGAGCGGTACGAACCTCAAATCGTCCCTCGCCTTCCTCAGTTTGATACTCATACTTAGAACGGATGGTGCCACCGATCTTTGGTGTCTTATCAACTTGTTCCTGCCCATCATTCTGAGCCATCGCCGCCATGCTTGCCAATGAGAGCAAGAGCACAGCCATCGTCTTTCTTTTCATGTCTTGTAATTTTATGCTTATTGATTTTCGGCTGCAAAATTACAGAGACAATGTTTCTATCATGCGACACAGATATTACAAAACGATGAAAAAGCTTGCAAATATTAGATTCGCTTACTCACTTTTCCTGCGATAAAGGCGATAAAGAGTCCGAAGCAAGCGGCAATGCTGATGGCGATGCGAAGATTCGTAGCCTCGGAGAGCCAACCGATGATAGGAGGTCCTACCAAGAAACCGAAGAAGCTGATGCTCGAAACGATGGTGATGGCAATGCTCGCCTTCATCGTACCGAGCTTTCCTGCGATACTATAGCAGATAGGCACTGAAGAAGAAATGCCGAAACCCACGAGCAGGAATCCCAAGGTAGCAGTCACAAGATAAGGCAAGGCGGCTGCCAACCATAAGCCCGAAACAATCAGCATGCCACATACCTTCAGCACTTTCGATGGTCCATACTTCGTCACAAAGCCATCGGCAAGGAATCTTCCCAATGTCATTGCTCCCATTCCCGCCACATATCCCGCACGGATGAAAGCCTCATCGGGCTTCACTACGGAAGAGAAATACACACTGCTCCAGTCATATACTGTTCCCTCGCAAAACATACCACCGAATCCCATCAGCCCCAACAAGAACAAGGTGGAGTCGATGGTCTTGAAGGAGAACTTCGGAACATCCTCTTCCTCAGCCTTCGCCATGTCATCGTTCACGAGATAACGGAAACCGAGGGCGATAATCAGATAACTCATCACCAAGATGCAACCGAAATGCACCTGTGTGCTCAGCAGCATATTGGCGAATACCGCTCCGATGATGCCTCCAGCGAAACCGCCCAAGCTCCACAAGCCATGAAACGACGACATGATGTTGCGCCCATACAGTTTCTCTAACAAGCAAGCCTGTGTATTGGTGGCGATGTTCATCAAGTTCGCCATCATGCCAAAAGCTACCAGTCCCAGGATGAGGTGAAACACCGTGGTGCTACAGCCGATGCAGAACAAGGCGAGGGCATAAAGCACTTCCGACAACACCAGCATCTTCTTGCTGCCAAACTTGCTCACCAAGATGCCCGAAAAAGTCATCATCAGGAGTTGCCCGATGGGAATGGCGAAGAGAACTGACCCCAACTGTCCGTTGCTGAGATGCAACAGATGCTTCACGTCAGGAATACGACTTGCCCAACTGGCAAACACCACGCCCGGCACGAAATAATAAGCCGCAACCGCCACTCGCTTGCGAGCCAAATCACTCAAGTTATTCAATCTACTCAAACCTTTCATCTTATTCAATGTCATCCTATATTTTATACCTATTATTATATAGAGGTACCTATTATTATATAAAGAGATTCCTATTTTATCTATTTGCGGCTGCAAAATTACGAAAAAAAACGCATATTTGTGAACAAACCATACAAATCAAGCAAGTTTTTTGCGGAATCGGCTCACAATTCATTTTTTTTGGCTAACTTTGCACAAAGAATATATCATAAACAACAAACATCATGGATAGTGTAAAAAGAGTACCATACGGAGTTTCTGATTTCATCGACATCATCAAGAGGAACCAGTATTATGTGGACAAAACGATGTACATCCCATTGTTAGAGGACCAGCCCGACAGCTTGTTCTTCATCCGCCCGCGCCGTTTCGGCAAGAGTCTTTTGCTCAGTATGTTGGCAGCTTACTATGATTGCAGCTTGAAAGAACAATTCCAAGAGCTCTTTGGCAATCTATGGATAGGCTCCCACCCTACCCCTCTCCAAGGCAGATACCAAGTATTGAGCCTCGACTTCTCCAAGATAGGAGGCGAAATCAATGTCTTAAGAGAGAACTTCGAAGCTTACTGCAATACTTGCCTCGACATTTTTATGGATAAGTATCACGAAGCTTACCCAGAGAAAACAGTGGAATCGTTCTACAATGCGCCGACTTTCCATGAAAAGATTGCCATCCTTGACAAAAAAGCTCGTCAACTGGGAATTCCATTGTATCTCATCATCGACGAATACGACAACTTCACTAACGTGGTGCTCAATGAGCACGGCGAAAAGGTGTATTGGGCTCTAACCCATGCCAGCGGATTTTATCGAGATGTCTTTAAGAAGTTCAAGGGTATGTTCGAGCGCATCCTCATCTCTGGAGTCAGCCCTGTCACTCTCGATGATTTGACAAGCGGTTTCAACATCGGCTGGCACATCTCTACCAAATCTGAGTTCAACCATATGTTGGGCTTCTCAACAGAAGACGTGGAAGATATGTTCAACTATTACAAGAAAGACGGCAAGCTGCCTGCCAACTGCGACATACAGGCAATGATAGCTGAGATGAAGCCTTGGTACGACAACTATTGTTTCTCCAAACAAGCACTCAAGACCCAAAGCAAGGTGTTCAATTGCGACATGGTACTCTACTATCTTCGCAACTACATGACTACAGGAGAAGCTCCAGAAGAAATGATTGACCCCAACACCAAGACAGACTATAACAAGATGAAGAAACTTCTGCAGCTTGACAAACTTGATGGCGACCGCAAGGGCGTAATCTACGAGATAGCAGAAACAGGTCAAATTGTCTCCAAACTGGAAACTTCATTTCCAGCAAGAATGTTGGTTAATCCTCAGATGTTCACAAGCCTGCTGTTCTACTATGGTATGCTTACCATCAAGGGAACACGTGGCGACAAGATGATTCTCGGTATCCCAAACAATAATGTGCGCCGACAATATTACGAATACTTAAAAGAGCAATATGACGAGAAGGCACCGCTCGACACAAACAAGTTGACCGACTACTTCTACGATATGGCTTATGATGGAAAATGGGAAGAAGGTTTAAGATATATGGCGGAGGCATACGCCAAGGTATCTTCCATACGAGATGGAATCGAAGCAGAACGCAACCTACAAGGATTTTTCATGGCTTACCTCAACTTGTGCAATTATTACATCACCGCGCCAGAATTGGAGCTGAACCATGGTTACTGCGACTTCTTCCTGCTGCCTGACCATACTCACTACGACAGCCAGCATAGTTACATCCTCGAACTGAAAGTACTTTCCAAGAAAGATTTTGACGAGGTAGCCAAGACTGCGGATGGAAAGCCAAGACTAAATGCCGACGGAAAGCCATTGACCAAGGCAGAAGCACAATGGGAGGAAGCCACAGAGCAAATCAGGCGATACGCTGAGGCTCCTCGTGTAGAAGCCTTGCGACAAGGCACTACCTTGCATAAGATCATCATCCAGTTCAAGGGTTGGGAATTGGCAAGAATCGAAGAAGTGAAATAGATTAAAAACAAATCAATATCCCCTCAGAAAGGAGCAATAAGCAAAAAAACGAACTAACAATGAAGAAACAAACTATCATCGCAATGGCATTCGCCCTCGCTTTGGCAATGCCAACTTTCTCACAAAATCAATGGAAGAACAAGAAGGTGGCTTACTTCGGTGACTCCATCACCGACCCCAACATCAAGGCCTCAAAGGTGAAGTACTGGGGATTCCTACAGGAATGGCTCGGCATCACCCCTTACGTATATGGCGTGAGCGGCAGAATGTGGAACGACATTCCTCGCCAAGCCAACAAGTTGAAGGCAGAGCACGGCGATGACTTCGATGCCATCCTCATCTTCATCGGAACCAACGACTATGGCAACAGTACCCCGATAGGCGAATGGTACAGTGAGACTTTCGACACCGTGAGGGTAGCTCGCAACAAGCAACCAAGCCAAGTGGTAAATCGTCGCCATCGCCACTTCGTGATGGACAAGAACACCTTGAAAGGCCGCATCAACATCGCCATGTCTAAGTTGAAGCAGATGTATCCTACCAAGCAAATCGTCATCATGACTCCTGTGCATCGTGCCTTCTTCAGCCTTGGCGACACCAACGTGCAGCCAGACGAGATGTACGAGAACGCTCGTGGTCTCTATCTCGACGATTACATCCAGGCGATTAAGGAAGCGGGCAATGTATGGGCAGTGCCAGTCATCGACCTCAACTCCCTCTCCGGCCTCTTCCCTATCTATGATGCTGGCGCACAGATGTTCAACAAGATGGACACCGACCGCCTACACCCTAACGACGCTGGCCATGCTCGCATGGCAAAGACCATCATGTATCAGCTCAGCACCTTGCCTTGCGACTTCTAAAAAGATGGTTATCTTGGGCGAAAGTTATACTAAAAACTATTATTTTCGCCCAAGATAAACGTATTTTTTATTGAAAAGTGTAGTTTTAGAGCTTCATTTCATATTGAAAAGTGTTATTTTCAGTTATTTCAGCCCATATTTCCTGCCATCTTGGGCGAAAACATATATTTTTAACCAACTTTTCGCCCAAGATAAAGCGTTTTTTCATACTTTTTATTAACTTTGCAGAAGAATTACGGCACTCGGCAATTTGAAAGCAACCTTTATTGCGCTCATTTGCAAGAGAGTCATCACATCATTCAAAATAAATCAAGTATGGAAAAACTAATAGGCAGAGAGCAAGAGACTAATCTTCTCAACAAATATGCCAATAACAGCAGAAGTGAATTCATCGCCATATATGGCAGAAGAAGAGTGGGTAAAACATATCTTATAAGAAAGCACTTCAACGACAACTTTGACTTCTATGCTACAGGCATTATTGAAGGAACCATGCAAGAAGAGATGGAGGCATTCAATGTCGCCCTTGTTAATTATGGTCACAAGGGAAAGAAAGCCAGAACTTGGATTGAAGCTTTTACTATACTATCCCAACTATTAAAAACAAAAGTGGAAGGAAAGAACCTTCTAGGAGAAAAGTCCAATCATCCTATTATTGTTTTTATTGACGAACTCCCATGTTTCGACACACCGAAATCAGGTTTCATCCACGCCCTCGACTTCTTTTGGAATAGCCAAGGTGCTTGGATTGACAATATCAAGTTTATCGTATGCGGTTCTGCCACTTCATGGATGATTCGCAATGTCATCAACAACAAGGGTGGGCTCCACAACCGTGTAACCCACGAAATGCATCTTCGTCCATTCAATCTAGGTCAAGTAGAGGAATATCTGAAGGCCATCAACTTTAGATGTTCTCGCCTCTCCATGCTCCAATTATACTCTGCCATGGGAGGAATACCATACTATCTAAGCCTTCTCGACCCAGAGGAAAATGTGCCCGACAATATCGACCGCCTGTTCTTTTCCGAAGATGCCGAGATGAGAAAAGAGTATCGACGTCTGTTCTATTCGCTCTATAAAAACCCAGAGCCATACATCAATGTCATCAATGCGTTGGCATCTTGTAAGCAAGGAATGACGAGAAAGGAGATTGCCGAAAAGCTGAAAACACCCAATAACGGACATCTGGGCGACATGCTCGATGACTTGATTTACTGTGATTTCATCCGCTTGTACAACAATGGTACCCGGCAGAACGGTGGCATCTATCAATTGATAGACCTTTATACCCTCTTCTACCATCAGTTTTGCAAGAAGAAGAGTACGGACATTCATTATTGGCGAAACCTCATCGGCACACCTACCCAGAATACTTGGTATGGTTTGTCGTTCGAGAGAGTATGCCTATGCCATATCCAGGAGATCCTCCACGTTCTGCATCTCGATACCATTCACACTGAGTTTTACTCGTGGCGCAGCAAGACTTCAGAGAAAGGAGCGCAAATAGACATTATCATCGACAGAGCTGATGGCAACATCACCCTTGCCGAAGTGAAATATTCACAAGGCGACTACATCCTCAACAAGGCTGAATACCAAAAGCTCCTCAACCGAGCCGAGGCTTTCAGAACGGAGACTAAATGCAGGAAAGGTATTCAGACAATTATCATCACCACCTTTGGGCTGGTGAAAAATGAGTATGCAGACATCGCCCAAAGAGTGGTTACGCTGGATGACTTGTTCATATTGGATGCGAAATAACCTCACTCGGTTGAGGAATCCACATCACGAGGTAGACAACTCTGTCTGCCCACATAAGTCAGACTGTCCAGCGAAGACAGGCAGTCTGTCTAACCGAGACAGGGAAACTGTCCTCGCTGGACAGTGACAAGAAGTTCTCGATATAGCTTTTATGATGTACCCATACCTATTTCAAGACCTCGGCTTGCTTTTCTCCGACATCAGATTATCACTTTAGACCGCACACCGCACAAGATTATACATAACCACCTGTTTTACAGCGCGTTTACCCTTGTGCGGTGTTTATATTAGACCACACTGACACCGCACTAGACAGCACACATTGTAGTAAGCGGCTCCGCGTTTATACCTTGTCTATATTCAGAAACGTTTGTACTTTTGC